>Ga0209515_10001599_pt1 | contig 37248 bp, 42 predicted proteins | sample Subgroupgradi54m_FD_187454 | JGI IMG/M metagenome (GOLD analysis project Ga0209515, IMG submission 187454) | Subsurface groundwater microbial communities from S. Glens Falls, New York, USA - GMW60B uncontaminated upgradient, 5.4 m (SPAdes)... ... | reverse complement strand
CTCACCCCGACCCTCTCCCGCCAGCGGGAGAGGGAGTTTCACCTTCCCGGCCGCACGCCCAGAATATGGCAGATGGCGTAGGCCAGATCCGCCCGGTTGAGGGTGTAGAAGTGGAACTCGGTCACCCCATCGGCGGCCAGGGCGCGGCACTGTTCGGCGGCGACGGTGGCGGCGACGAGGCGGCGGGTTTCGGGGTCGTCGTCGAGGCCCTCGAACTGCTCGGCCATCCATTGCGGCACGCTGGCCCCGCAGGCGGCGGAGAACTTGGCGACCTGGGCGAAGTTGGTGACGGGCAGGATGCCCGGCAGGACCGGCACGGTGATGCCGGCGGCACGGACACGATCCATGAAACGGTGATAGACCCCGGCATCGAAAAAATACTGGGAGATGGCCCGGGTGGCGCCGGCGTCGATCTTGCGCTTCAGATTGTCCAGGTCGAAATCGGCCGAGGGCGCCGTGGGGTGCATCTCGGGATAGGCGGCGACGCTGATTTCAAAATCGGCGATTTTCTTCAGGCCGTGCACCAGATCGACGGCGTAGTCGTAGCCGCCGGGATGCGGCACATAGGCGGTGCCGTCGGGAGCATCGCCGCGCAGGGCGACGATATGGCGAATGCCTTCGTCCCAATAACGACGGGCGATGTCGTCGATCTCTTCGCGGGTATGGCCGACGCAGGTCAGATGGGCGGCGGGCTTCAGCGCCGTCTCGCGGGCGATGCGCACCACGGTGTCATGGGTGCGCTCGCGGGTCGAGCCGCCCGCCCCATAGGTGACCGACACGAATTGCGGCCGCAGCGGCTCCAGCCGCTTGACGCTCTCCCACAGGGTTTCCTGCATCTTCTCGGTCTTGGGCGGGAAGAATTCGAAGGACACCTTGATGGCGGCCCTGGCGGTCACGATGGGGGCTGCTGCGACGGGCAGGTCGCTGCCGGCGGGGGTAACGTCGACGCTCACGCTTTCGCTCCTGCTGATTGAAAATCGTCCTGATGACCGGCGACCGGCCGCAAGGCCTGCCACAATACCACGGTCAGGGGGGCACCGGGCAAACGCCGCGGCTCGGCCGGCTGCAATCCGGCGGCGCGGCACCAGCCTTGCACCTCGGCATCGGTAAAACCCAACCGGCGATGGCTGTGCTCATCGCGCAATTCTTCCAGGGTGTGGGGGGCGAAGTCGACGACGATCAGCCGCCCACCCGGCCGCAGCACCCGCGCCGCCTCCGCCACCACGGCGCCGGGGCGCTCGGCGAAGTGCAGCACCTGATGGATGGTCACCAGATCGAACGAGTCGTCACTGAGCGGCAACTGGTACATGTCGGCCTGACGCACATGGCAGTGGCGCAGGCCGGCCGCCTCCAGGCTGGTGCGGGCCACCGCCAGCATCTCGCGCGAGGCATCCAGCCCCAGGCCGCGCTCGACCAGCGGGCCGAGTACCTCGAGAATACGACCGGTGCCGGTGCCCATGTCCAACAGGTCGCGATGCGGGCCGTCCTGCACCACCTCGACCAGAGCGCGCTCGACCTCGGCCTCATCCACATGCAATGAGCGGATCGAGCGCCATTGCCCGGCATTGGCGCGAAAATAGGCGTCGGCCGACTCGGCACGTTCCCGCTTGATGGCGTTCAGCCGGCTGGCGTCCAGCCGCAAGGTGGCGTCGTCGGCCGGCAGCAGCCCAAGCGTCCGCCGCGCCAGTTCCGACCCCGCCCCGGACTCGGCCAAGCGGTAAAAGGCCCAGGTGCCTTCGCGGAAGCGATCCAGCAAACCGGCCTCGACCAGCAGCTTGAGATGACGCGATACCCGGGGCTGGCTCTGGCCGAGAATCTGAGTCAGCTCGGTTACCGTCAGGTCGCCATGGGCGCACAGGGCGAGCAGCCGCAACCGCGTCGGCTCCGCCGCGGCTCGCAGTCCGGTCAGCACCTCGTCCAGGCTCGCCATCGCTTCCTCTCATTGTCTCCAACAAACATAAACATATTTTTATGTCTAGATGAAGAGGGGATTTCGACCACCGTCCTCCTGGCTCCGCCCTTCGTTGCAATCCCCGGAAATGCGCGGAAAACCGCCATTGTCGCGGGGCTGTGGACTGATTCAGGTTAATGCCGGGCTGGCGCGTCGGCATAGAATGCACAGCCATTCGTGATGAGGGAGCGGCCATGGTAACCGTGAGCGACGACTCGACCATCTCCTGGCATGCGGCGGTTCGGGCCGCCGGCAGCGTTCAAGGCATGTGGCCGCATCATCTTGATCTGTGGCTGGACCGGTGGACGCGCAGCCAGCATCTCGCCACGCTCGGCGCTCTTGAGGCGATTCAACCGACCCGAAGCCCGCCGCGGGATGATCTGTGGTAGCGGCGAGCGGAATGTTTGGCACACGGTGCGCCGGTCTTCCTGCGGCCATTGAGGCCGCGGCCAAGCGCGGAGCGCGCCCGGCGAGGGCGTCGATGAGCCTTCAGGCTCATCGGTATAAATAACGCTTCACGCCGCATCCTTCCACAATTCCACCATATCGCCATCGCCGATATCGTCGCTGCCGCCGATCAGCGCCACCGCCTTGGGGCGCAGCCGCACCACGACGATTTCGGTCGGATCGAGCGCCGGCAGCAGGCCGGCGAAGGAGGGGAATTTGGCGATGAATTGGTCGAGCACATGGCGCAGCTCCTGCGCGTCGGCGACCACCTGAGCGACGGCCGCCATGCTCAGGCCGGCGATCTTGTCCCAGTCCTCGACATCGCGCAGGATGGTCAGCGACACCTTGTCGCAACGGCGGATATTGTCGATCTTCTGCGCATCGGCGCCAGCGACGAAATACAGCGTCGTGCCGTCGCTGACATAAGTGACAACCGCGGCCTGCGGGAAGCCATCAGCGCGGATGGTGGCCAGGGTCATCACCGCGTGGCGTTGCAGAATGTCGCGAATGAACTCTTCCATCTCGGGGGCCATTGCGTCCTCCGGTTCACGCCCAGGCCTTTTCATGCTATTGTACCGCCGTGGCAGCGTTGAACAGCGCTGCGAAACCACATGGCAGGCGCGCATCAATGGGAGGTGCGCCATGACCGCGACTCTCAATCGTGCCGTTGCCGATCATCTGCGCCGGATGGCGGCACGGCTGGCGGATGAGGATGCCAATCCGTTTCGGGTACAGGCCTATCGTCACGCTGCCGATACCATCGGGTCTCTGCCGGACGACCTGCGTGCGGTGATTGCCGCGGGCGGCGAAGCGGCGTTGCGGGCATTGCCGGGGATCGGTCCGTCGCTGGCAGCCAGAATTCTCGATCTGGTCCGGCACGAGCCGGAACTCGGGCCCCATGACGAACCGCCGCTGGCCGTCCTGCTCGAGGTGGATGAGGACTACCGCCGCCGCGCTGCCACCGGCGCATTGCCGCGCGTCGCACCGCGTCGGCACAATCCGTCGGGAGCCGCCTGGCTGCCGGTGCTGCACACGCAGCGCGGTCCCTGGCATTTCACCGCCCTGTTCTCCAATACCACCCATGCCCACGACCTGCACCGCACCGCCGACTGGGTGGTGCTGCACTACCAGCGGGCCGGCGGCGTGAGCGGTCAGTGTACGGTGGTGACGGTGGAGGGGCGGCGGGTGGTGCGGGGCGACGTGGGGCCGTCGTAAAAATTACCCTACCAGCCCCGCCGCCGCCGCCAGGCGCTGGCCGTCGAGTACGCACAGGGTCCGTCGGGACAGCGACAGGATGCCGTCGTCGCGCAGGCCGGCGAGCATGCGGTTGGTGTGGACGGCGGTCAGGCCCAGAGCGTCGCCGATATGGGTCTGGGTCAGCGGCAGGGGGATGGTCGGCGCGTGGGCCTCGGGGTAGGCGGCGCGGGCACGAAGGGACAGTTCCAGCAGCAGACGGGCGATCCGCTCGCGCGCTGTGCAGCGGCCGACACTGGTGAGGTGTTCGTAGGCCAGCACGCAGTCGCGCGAGACCACCTCCAGCAGATCAAGGCTCAGGCGGGGATGGATGCGGCAGGCGTCGAGCAGCCGTGACCGGGCGATGACGCACAGGGAAACCTCGGTCAATGCCTGCGCCGCATAAGGCAGGGCGGTCGGGTTGATGCCCAGTGCCAGCACATCGCCGCGCAGGGCGAAGGTCAGCACCTGACGACGGCCGTCGCCCAGCAGCGCATAGGTCTGCACCCAGCCATCAAGCACCACCAGCACATCGGGCGCGGCCTCGCCGAGCCGCAGGAACTCGGTGCCGGCCGTCAGGTGCAGCATGGTCGGCCGCAGCAGGCCGGCCGCGTCCGATCCCGCCAGGGACTGGCAGAAGCACAGCGCCCGCGCCTCGCAGGCGCAGCACGACGAACGGGGTGCGAATTTCGATATCGACGAAGCGGTCACGAGGCAAGCCTTCCGCCCGATGCCGGGCTTTGGCGGTATTGTCGGTCGTTCCCCCGGCTCGGCCCAAGCTTACTTACGATGGAGGTTCTTCATCCTGTTGGCGTAATGCGAAAGATATGCTCGTCACGGGCTGTGCCGATCCGGTGTGGCGGCGTAGAATGCCCCCCTCAGCCGGTCTCAGGAGGTCGCCATGTTCTTCGAAGACCGTCGTCAGGCGGGACATCGGCTCGCCAAGAAACTTCTGCGCTACCGGGACCAGCGGCCGGTCGTTCTCGCCTTGCCGCGTGGTGGGGTGCCGGTGGGGCTGGAGGTGGCGCGTGAGCTGGATGCTCCGCTCGACGTTCTGCTGGTGCGCAAGATCGGGGCGCCGTGGCAACGCGATCTGGCGGTCGGCGCCATCGTCGGCGGTTGCGAGCCGCAGGTGGTGCTCAATGACGACCTGATCGCCGCAACCGGCGTGTCCCAGGATTACATTACCCGCGAGGCCTCCAACCAGTTGCGCGAAATCGAGCGCCGCCGCCGCATCTATGTGGCCGATCGCCGACCGTTCGATCTGCGCGGCCGGGTCGCCATCATCGTCGACGACAGCGTCGCCACTGGCGCCTCCCTGCGCGCCGCCATCCGTGGCGTCAAGCAATGCGGTGCGGCCAAGGTGGTGCTGGCGGTGCCGGTGGTGAGCCGGGACATTGCCGAGGTGCTGAGCGGCGAGGTCGACGAACTGGTCTGCCTGATGACGCCTGAGCACCTGGGCGAGATCAACGCCTTCTTCAAGGATTACCGTCAGGTCCACGATGACGAAGTGGTCTCGTTGTTGTCCCAGGCGTCGGGCAACGGCGGGCATCGGGCGTCGGCGTAGGGGAGGCTCATCCATGCCCTCGCCGGGCGCGCTCCGCGCTCAGGTGCGGCCGCAATGGCCGCTGGTCGCGCCATGCGTCACATTTGACGCGCGGCGCTCTACACCGTTCCCATCAGCAGCGTTGCGCCAAAACCGGTGATCAGCACCGCGGCGGCGACATCAAGGGCACGGCCGGCCCACAGGCTCCAGGTGGAGCGGCGACGGTCGAGACCGGCCAGCAGCACACGGCGGAAGGCCATGCTGGCCAAGCCGAGCGCCGCCATCGCCACCGCCATGCCCAGGCTGATCGCCAGGACCAGGGCGATGCCGGCGGCCAGGGTATCGTTGGCCAGGGCGTAGAGCATGATCAGGATGGCGCCGGTGCACGGCACCATGCCGGCAAGGATGGCCAGCACTCCCTGACGTCGGCCGTGTCCTGTATGAAGGGCACAGCCGCAGCCGGCGCTGTGCGCATGATCGGCCGCAGCTCGCAGCCGGCGCACCGCCTGGACCAGCATGCCCAGGCCGACCAGGATGATCAGGCCATAGGACAGGCGGGCAACGGCGGTCAGCGCGGCGGGCGGTGCGCCCAGCAACTGGCGAATGGTCAGATCGGCCAGCCAGACCAGCACGACCGCCGCCGCCACATGGGTCAGCGCCACCTGTCCCCCCATCATCAGGCCGCGCCACCAGCGCGCTTCGGTGCCGAGGAAATGCGAGACGACGATGGTCTTGCCGTGGCCCGGCCCCAGGGTATGGGCGAAGCCGTAGACGAAGGCGACGGCCAGCCCAGTGAGCAGGGCCACCGGCGAACCGTCCTTGGCCTCACGCATACTGCGGGTGATGCGCTGGGTGAGGTCGCGCTGGACATCGGCCGCCCAGCGCACCATGCTGCCACTGGCCACCTGATCGGCGGCCCCGGTGGCGGTGCCGCGCACCGGGTCGGCGGCGGCCGGCAGGGTAGCGAGGCACAACGCCAGCAGCAGGCCGGCGATAGCAAGGCGCAGCAGGGACGGGTATCTCAACTTGGCGATCGGCATATCAGGTTGATCCGTCGGCTCGGGGTGCCCCAGACGTCATGTTCCGGATCATCGACCACGGTGAACCCGCAGGCCTGCGTTCCTTCGAACTGGACCGGATCAAGGTCGGCGATATGAAAATCAATGAAGAATTCCTGGTCGGCGATGATCAGCCCCAGCGTGTGCCGTGCCACCTCCAACGGCTCGGGGAGCGGCAGGGTGAAGGTGTAGACTAATTGCGGGCCTTCGATCACCGCGGCGAAGCCGACCGGAGCCTTCAAGGCCAGCTTGACGCCATCAGCCCAGACATGGGTAAAAAAGCCGGAGTCCTTCATGTTGTCAAAGGCGCCGGACTTGAGCTTGACCAGTTCCTTGGGGTCGAAGACCTTATCTCGGTTCTTGTCGAAGTCGGAAATGACCCCGGTGCTGAACATCTCGTCGAAGCGCCAGTGCTCGCGGATGGCCGTAACCCGGCCGGCCTCGTCGAACAGAAAGGTGGCGTGGTGATCAACCCAGATATGGGGATGAGCTGCGGCACTGCCGGACACCGCCAGCCACAGCCCCAGTCCCCACAGCGCCGCTCGTCTCATGTCGCGTCCCTCAGAATTCGGCGGCGGAGCGCCCGCACAGCGGACAGCTCAATCGGGCCAGCACCTCCTGACGAGTCTCCTTGGCGGTGCCGGCGGCGGCCAGCTTGGCATCGACCTCGGCCAGGATCCCGGCATGGGCTTCGGCATCACGGCGGGCCTGCTCCAGCGCCGCGGTCACGCCCGGCGGCGGCTGGTCTTCGACGCGAAATGCCCGGGCCGGCCGGATCATCAGGCCGGAACCGACGATCCCCAGGGCGGCGGCGACAAAACGGCGGCGGTGCATGGCTGTGTTCCTTCGATCAATAATACCGAGAGCCTGAAGGCTCATCCATGCCCGCCGGGCGCGCTCCGCGCTTGGCCGCGGCCTCAATGGCCGCTGGAGGACCGTCGCACCGGTTCGAGCATGTGTCAAACATTACGCTCGCCGGTATAAATGGTCAGGAATGTTCGCCCAGGGCGAAGCGCAGGCTGAGCACGAACGGGCGGTCCGGTGCCGCCTGCTCGAACAGGCAGAGGCTGCCGACCGACAGCGGGCTTCGGGTGAACGGCGCAACCAGCGGCTCCAGCGCCGCGAATACCTGCCGGCGTTCGTCATCGGGCAGGCGACCGGTCAGGGTCATGTGGAACTCGAACTGTTCGGCCACGTAGGGATAGCCCCATAGCTGCAACAGCTCCTGCTGCCGAGCCGACAGCGGCGCCTGCATCCGCCGCGCCAGATCCTCCGGCGTCAGCGGGGCGCGGAAGCCGCTGAACGAGGTCACGCAGGCCATGGCCAGGGTTTCCCACTGCGGTTCGGGCCGGCTTGGGCGCAGGGCCAGGAAGCCGCGCAGTTCCTGCAAGCTCAAGGGGGCGGCCATGAAGCGCGGCCAGGAGGCGGCAAACTGGGACAGGGCCACCACCAACTCATCACGGCCGCGGCGGGGCGCCAGGTGAAACGGCGCGACCAGAGTGCCGTGAAAGCCATAGCAGCGTGGCGCGGCGATGATCTCGGCGAAGCGGTCCGCCGCCAGGGCGGCCGGACGCGCCGGCTCGGTCAGGGCCTCGGTATCCGAATGGCGGCCGAGCCATGACCAGCCGAACTTGGACAGCGGCGAACCGACCTCGGGGGCGTAATAGATGGCATAGCGCGGACTCATCAGGCACGTCTCCTCTGGGCTTATATCTCCGCCCTCGCCGGGCGCGTTCCGCGCTCAGGTGTCGCCGCAATGGCGGCTGGAGCGTGATCTAACCTGATCGGATCACGCTAATCAATCACCGTGCCGTTGATCGGCGGACGACCGGAGCGATCTTCGATCTCGACCACCCACAGGTCATAATCCCGATCAACCTGGCGGGCGATATAGGCGTCGGCCTCGGCCTCGGGCACCGGGTCGGGCCCTGTCCCGCGCATCCAGACCAGTTGGCCGTCGGCGTTGCGGATCTGGGTGAGCACACCGCAGCCGGCCGCACCCTGGTTGATCTTCAGCAGGATGGCCCCGGCATCGGCATCGCCGCGCCGTGCGACGGTGGCGAACAGGCCAGCAGCCATACAGGCGCGCACTTGCGCCTGGACCCACAGCTTGGCTTTCAGTTTGGGTTCCATCGGCACCAGCCATATGAATCGCCGCGCCGACACATCAAGGACGTGTCGGCGCGCGGCGAAGTTCCTATTTCTTCTCGCCGTCCTTGCCCGACAGGGCATCAAGCTGGCGCTGCAAGGCGTTCAGGCGCGCTTGCAGGTCGTTCAGCGGCGATTGAGGTTGGGCCGGGCCGCCTTCGATGCCGTTCTTGTTGTAGAAGGGCGTGAACATTTTCATGGCGTTCTCGAAGAACGCCACGTTCTGCTTACCCATTTCCTCGAACGGATTGAAGGGGAACATGCCCTCGATGGCGCTTTGCATATAGGTGCGCATCTGTTCCTGATTGCGCGCGAAGGACTGCATGGAATAGTCCAGATAGCGCGGCACCAGTCCCGACAGCGAGTCGCCGTAAAAACTGATCAGGTGCCGAAGGAAGCTGATCGGCAGCAGGCTTTGCGTGCCTTTCTGTTCCTCTTCGACGATGATCTGAGTCAACACCGATCGCGTGATGTCATCGCCCGTCTTGGCATCGTAAACGACAAAGTCCGTGCCCTCTTTGACCATCTGGCACAGATGGTCAAGGGTCACGTAACTGCTTGTTGCCGTGTTGTACAACCTGCGGTTCGCGTATTTTTTGATCGTAACCGGAGGCCGGGTGGCTTCTTGTGTCTCTGGCATTCTGTTTGGCCGCTGCTGGGTCTAGGCTGGGTCTAATATAACCGATTTTCACCGCTTGTATCGCATCACGGTATATTTTTTTCGCGGTCGCGGCATCGCGCCCCTCTGGTCAGCGATCGGGTATTTCGACTATAGTCCTACCACCATGTCCGATACTCCCGATCTGCAAGCCCTGGCGCGCCGATACCTGGATCTTTGGCAAGACCAGATGTCCACCCTGGCGAGCGACCCCAAGCTGGCCGAAACCATGGCCAAATCCTTCGCCGTCATGGGCGATGGGGCTGCTGCGGTTGCTCAGGCGATGGGGGCTCAGGGGATGGACCGGCCGCAACACGAGGACGCGCATGCCGCACAGCCACGGGATGCGGGAGGGGCCGCGGCCGCTGCCGATTCACCTGCTCAATCTGGCCTGGACGCTGCTGAGCTGGCGCGCCGGGTTGCCGAGCTTGAGGATCGGGTCGCCCGCCTGGAAGCCGCCCTTGGCGGAACGGGCGGAGATGCTGCGCCAAGACCTCGTCGGCGTCGCGCCTGACGCCTTCACCGCCGCCGTCGAGGCGGAGTCGCATCGGCGCCACGACGCCTTTCTGCGCGGTGTCGAAGCCTATCGTCACCACCCCTACCGCCGCCGCCTGCCGACCCCGCCGGTGATCTGGCGCCAGGGCTCGACGCGGCTGCTCGATTATGGCAGCGATCCGGCGGCGCCTCCGGTTCTGCTGGTGCCGTCGCTGGTCAACCGCTGCACCATCCTGGACCTGACGCCGCGCCGCAGCCTTGCCCGCGCCTTGGCCAAGCGGGGATTGCGCCCGCTGCTGGTCGACTGGGATACGCCGGGCGAGGCGGAAGCCGCCTTCACCCTGACCGACTATGTCGCCCGCCTCGAGGCCATGCTCCAGCTTGCCGCCGGCGAAGGATGCGCCGCGGTGGTTGGCTACTGCATGGGCGGCCTGCTGGCCCTGGCCCTGGCGTTGCGGCGGCCGGAGCAGGTGTGCGGCCTGGCTCTGCTGGCCACCCCGTGGGATTTCCATGCCCCGTCGCCCGATCAGGCCAACCGCCTGCGTGGTCTGCGGCCTTTGCTGGAGCTGAGCATCCAGGCGGCGCGGGGGCTGTCGGCCGACGTCCAGAACGCCCTGTTCGCCGCGATTGATCCGGCCAACTGCGCCCGCAAGTTCTCCGCCTTCGCCGACCTCGCCCCGCGCTCGGCGAAGGCGCGGGATTTCGTCGCTGTTGAAGACTGGATCAACGACGGCGTACCGCTGGTCCCCGCCGTGGCGCGGACCTGCCTGGACGGGTGGTATGACCGTAACGACCCGGCGCTGGGCCGGTGGTGCATCGCCGGGCAGCCGGTTCGGCCTCAGAATCTGGCGGTTCCCAGCCTCGTTCTGGTTCCCGGCAAGGATCGTATCGTTCCGCCGGAATCCGCTCTGGCCCTGGCGCATGCTCTGCCGAATGGGCGTTGCCGAATTATTTCTACTGGCCATATCGGGATGATGACCGGTCGATTGGCTCCGTCCAAAGTATATAGACCGCTTGCGAAATGGCTAACCAATGTTGCATTGCACAAAGGTGCTTGCCCTTCGGTTGCCCATACTATAAAGAGCAGCCCGTAAGACTGGGGCATGCAAAACGACCTTGTGCCCGCCCCGCCATCCGAGGAGAAACGGACTCATGACCGATATCGTCATCGTCGCCGCAACGCGTACTCCCATCGGCGCCTTCAGTGGCAGCCTGAGCCCGTTGTCCGCTGCCGAACTCGGCAAGATCGTCATCGCCGAGGTTCTGCGCCGCGGCAAGACCGACCCGACCGAAGTGACTGAAGTGATTCTCGGTCAGGTACTGACCGCCGGCAACGGCCAGAATCCCGCCCGCCAGGCCGCCATCGGCGCCGGCGTGCCGCAGGAGGCCACGGCCTACACGATCAATCAGGTGTGCGGCTCGGGTCTGCGCACCGTGGCGCTGGGTTATCAGGCGATCAAGGCGGGCGATTCGAAGATCGTCGTGGCCGGCGGCCAGGAAAGCATGTCCAACTCGGCCCATTGCATGTATCTGCGCTCGGGTGTCAAGATGGGCGACACGCAGATGGTCGACACCATGATCAAGGATGGCCTGTGGGATGCCTTCAACGGCTACCACATGGGCACCACCGCCGAGAACGTCGCCGAGAAGTGGCAGATCACCCGCGATCAGCAGGATGCCCTGGCCGCTGCCTCGCAGCAGAAGGCGGTTGCCGCCATCCAGGCCGGCAAGTTCAAGGACGAGATCGTGCCGGTCGAGATCGTGGTCCGCAAAGAGACCAAGCTGTTCGACACCGACGAATATCCCCGCGCCGGCACCACCATCGAGACGTTGGGCAAGCTGCGTCCGGCCTTCTCCAAGACCGGCACCGTCACCGCCGGCAACGCCTCGGGCATCAATGACGGCGCCTCGGTGGTGCTGCTGATGACCGCTGACGAAGCCGCCAAGCGCGGCCTGACCCCGCTCGCCCGCATCGCCTCGTGGGCGACCGCTGGCGTCGATCCGGCAGTCATGGGCACCGGCCCGATCCCGGCCTCGCGTCTGGCCCTGGCCAAGGCCGGCTGGAAGGCCGACGACCTCGACCTGATCGAAGCCAACGAAGCCTTTGCCGCGCAGGCTTGCGCCGTCAACAAGGATATGGGCTGGGATCCGGCCAAGGTGAACGTCAACGGCGGCGCTATCGCCCTCGGCCACCCGATCGGTGCGTCGGGCAACCGCGTGCTGGTCACTCTGCTGCACGAGATGGTGCGGCGCGACGCCAAGAAGGGTCTGGCCACGCTGTGCATCGGCGGCGGCATGGGCATCGCCATGTGCGTCGAGCGTTAAGTCCCAACGATCAAGATCCAAGGAGAAAAGATCATGGCACGTGTTGCACTGGTGACGGGTGGTACCCGTGGCATCGGCCGGGCGATCTCGGTGGGGCTGAAGAACGCCGGCTACCGGGTGGTCGCCAACTATTTCGGCAATGACGATGCCGCTCGGCAGTTCACCGAGGAAACCGGCATTCCCGCCTACAAGTGGGACGTCGGCAAGTTCGACGCCTGCAAGGCGGCGATCGAGAAGATCACCAAGGACGTCGGCCCGGTCGAAGTGCTGATCAACAATGCCGGCATCACCCGCGACGCCACCCTGCACCGCATGACCTATGAGCAGTGGGAAGAGGTGATCCACACCAACCTGTCCAGTTGCTTCAACCTGTGCCGTCTGGTCATCGACGGCATGCGCGATCGTGGCTTCGGCCGGATCGTCAACATCGGCTCGATCAACGGCCAGGCCGGCCAGTACGGCCAGGTCAACTATGCCGCCGCCAAGTCGGGCATTCACGGCTTCACCAAGGCTCTCGCCCAGGAAGGCGCCGCCAAGGGGATCACCGTCAACGCCATCGCCCCCGGCTATGTGGACACCGACATGGTACGCGCTGTGCCGCCGGCCGTCCTGGAAAAGATCATCGCCAAGATCCCCGCCGGCCGCCTCGGCCGCGCCGAGGACATCGCCCGCGGTGTGCAGTTCCTGGTCGCCGACGACGCCGATTTCATCACCGGCTCGACCCTGTCGATCAACGGCGGTCAGCACATGTACTAAGGCTTTCGCCTCGTCATTCCCGCAGGCTGTGTGAAAAGTCGCGGGTTGGCAGGACAAGGGCGTCCGCCGTCGTGCATGCCCCCTCTCCCGTGTGCGGGCGAGGGGGAGGCCGTCCCCTGAAGTTTTCACACAGCCTGCGACGATCATTCTTGTGGTTGGCTCTCGCCAAACGCGCCACAATCTTCAGATGAACTGCTGGAGGGGATGACATGCGGTGGCAGGGCGCGGTGGCGCTGGCGGTCGGGCTGCTGTGGGGGAGCGTCGGATGGGCCAGCAACGAGTTCGGAGCCGCCAACGGCCGGTATTACCCTTTGCCGCGCTATTGCCCCGAGGAACCCGTGCCGCCGGAGCCTTGTCCGCCATCCTTGTCCGCTTTGTGCGAAGCAGGGAAATATGCGGCCGAGGTGACCGACCCACGTATCTTTCGTATCCAGTTGGCTGATGCCCTGCGTCTGCGTGGGTTGCCGGGGCGGGCGCAGGAAATCCATGTGCCTACATGGTCGACGTCCGATGACGGCATGCCTTTTCGAACCATCAACCCTCTGTTCGAGGACGTGGCGAGATCCATCTATGCCGGAACAATGCGGGCGATCCATTGTCAGCCGGAGGAGGCCCGCAAGAAACTGAGCGAAGCTCTGGCCTATGCGACCCATCTTAAATCGCCGGCCCGCATCGGCGCCATGGCGCAAGTCGCGTATCATCAGGTCCGACTGGGCTTCCGGGATGACGCCAATGTGACGTTTTCGCAGATCATGGATCTGCCCCTGCCCGCTACGGACACGGCCTTTGTGCCGATCGAGGGCGGAAAACCCGCGCCAAGGTGGACGACTCCTGATGTGCTCACGGTCTTCCGCCCGCTGGCGGTGGCCGCTGCGGCGCTGGGGCACTTCGATCTCGCCATGGCAAAGCGACCGACAGGCTCCTTAAGCGTTGATCACCTGATCGCCCAACTTGCCGTTCAGCAGGGGCGCGCGGATGTGGCCCTGGCGCTGGCGCCCTCTGAAGGGCGGTGGCGCGGCGCCGTTTACCAGACATTGATCGACGCCGGACATCTTGACCATGTGCGCGCAATCGTCGATGCTCGCCCGGACTCCGAACGAGAGGATTTCGAGCAGGTCGCCCTGGCCTGGGCCGTCCGCGACCCGCAGGCGGCCGTTGCCTATGTCCGCAACCACGACCCCCACTACATTGCCAGTGCACTGATCACCTGCGCCGCTCTCGTGGGAAACACGCGGGGCGCTCTGGTGCTGCTGAGGGGGGCCAGCGGCATCACCGCGTTTCGGAAGCGACATCTGAGGGGGGATGATCCGATCGAAGCCGCCAGGGAAGAGGTCGATTTTGCCGCAGCCATCGGGTACACCGCCCTTGCTGTGGCGGATCATGGCCGACGCCGCGATGCCCTGAGACTTCTCGCCGAGGCAGAGCCTCTGTTTGAGGGTATCGACTTCCACTCGCGGATCGGTTGGCCGACCGGCATCATCGCATTGAGCTATGCCTACCTCGGTGAGGTGGCGCGCGGTGTCAAAGCCATCGAGCGAACTCACCGGGTGCGCGGCGAGACGCCCAAGGAGAAGGGCGAACAGAGACGTTGGCATGCCAGCGCCTTGGACAACATGGTCGGAGCGCATGCCTATGCCCTGGCCCACCGGGGATCGCTGGACGAGGCGATGGGTCTGTTGTCACGATATCCAAGCAACAGGGATGCCATTCTCACCCACTTTGTCGTAGGAGCAACCGAGCGCGCTCAAGACCCGCTGTCCCTCAGCTATCATATGGAAAGCCGCTACGAATGGTGGCAGATAATGGCGAACGTCGAGAAGACGGCAAAGCTCGACACATTTCGTTATCCATGGAATGAATGAGGAGCGGGTTTCCAGTCGGATTCGACGCCCTGATGATGAATACGATGACCCGATGATGCCCGCTTCCTCCCCCCGCGCTACCGCCATCGGCGCCCTGGCCATCCTGATGTGGTCGACGCTGGCCCTGTTGACGGCCGAGAGTGGCCAAGTGCCGCCGTTTCAGTTGATGGCGATGGCGTTCGGAGTTGCCGCCGTCACGTCCTTTGCGGTCTGGCTGGGACGTGGCCAGAGTCCGTTGTGCATGCTGCGCCAGCCGGTCGGGGCCTGGGTGGTCGGGGTTGGTGGGCTGTTCGGCTATCACTTCTTCTATTTCCTGGCGCTACGCCAGGCGCCGCCGCTCCAGGCCAATCTGCTGAACTATCTATGGCCGCTGCTGATCGTGCTGTTCGCGGCGCTGCTGCCGGGAGAACGATTGCACACGCGCCATGTGCTGGGTGGGCTGGCCGGCTTGAGCGGGGCCGTGCTGCTGGTGACGCGCGGCGGACAGGCCAGCTTCGCCGCGGAACATCTGCTGGGCTATGCCGCGGCGGTGACCTGTGCGGTGGTGTGGGGCGGCTATTCGGTGATCAATCGCCGTTTCCGCGAGGTTCCCAGCGACGCCGTCGGCGGCTTCTGCGGGGCGACCGCGCTGTTGGCGCTGGCCTGTCACCTGATCTTCGAGACCACCGTATGGCCGCAGGACGGCCAATGGTTGGCGGTGCTCGGTCTGGGGCTCGGTCCGGTCGGCGCCGCATTTTTCGTTTGGGATTTCGGTGTCAAGCACGGCAATATCCGCGCCCTTGGCGTGTTGTCCTACGCGACGCCGCTGTTGTCCACGACGCTGCTGATTCTGTTCGGCCGCGGCGAGATGACCGCAACGGTGGCCGCGGCGGCGGTGCTGATCATCGGTGGAGCGGTGATCGGAGCCGGCGACGTGCTTCGGCGGTCTTCAGCCCCAGACTAGGTTGGCAGACCGAGGACAGGCTGGCGCTCACGGTTCCAGCCCCCATATACCCCCCGCCATTATTTTCAGGAGGATATCCACGCATGGTCGATCGCGGCAACAAAAGAAAATGTTCGGGCTGCGGCGCCAACTATTATGACCTCAACCGCACCCCGATCACCTGCCCGAAATGCGGTGCCGGCTATACGCCGGTCATATCGGTGCGGACCAGCCGCAAGTCGGTGGCCCCGCCCCCGCCCATTGCCGTGGTCGATCCGGAGGATACGCACGAAGAGGCCGAGTTGGAGCCGATCGGTGACGAGTTCGAGGAGACCGAGGACTTGCCGGAGGACGAGGATACCTTCGTCGCCGCCGCCGAGGACGACGACGAACGCGAGTAGCAACCCGCCCTTTCCTCCCCGCAACGGCAGTTGACGTTTACGTAAACGTAAGCTACCGTTCGGGTCGGGAGGAGCTGCATGCCCAACGTGACACCGCATAACCCCGATTACGTGGCGGCCGTTCATGCCGCCTTCGAGCGCCAGCCCTTCATGGGCTTCCTCGGCGCACAGGTCGCCATCGTCGAGCCCGGCTTCGTCGAGCTTCGCTTGGCTTATCGCGACGAGATCGGCCAGAACCACGGCTACTTCCATGGCGGCGTACTTGGCGCCATCGCCGACACCGCGGGCGGCTTCGCCGGCTTCTCACTGATGCCGGCCGGAAGCAGCGTGCTCACCGCCGAATACAAGATCAACATCATCGCCCCGGGCAAGGGGGCGGAGCTGATCGGCCGCGGCCGGGTGCTGTCGGCCGGCCGTACCTTGATCTTTACCGAGGCGCGGCTGTTCGTGCGCAACGGCGAGCGTGAAACCCTCTGCGCGGTTGCGCTGCAAACCCTGCGTGGCAAGTCGGGTGGTCCCGGCGTGGCTTTTTAGAGCGGTTTCCGACCAAGTCGGATACCGCTCTAACTTTTTATCAGCCCTCGCCGGGCGCGCTCCGCGCTTGGCCGCCGCCTCAACGGCGGCTGGAGCGTTTTCCAACCTGATCGGAAAACGCTCTAAACGGACTTCATGCAAGACCCCGGAACAGCGCGCCGCCGCGAGCCGTTCGGCGCACGGCGGCTCGCTGTCCCGCATCAGTAGGCGATGGCGTCGCCGGTGACGACACCGAACGCCGCGTTGATGTCGGAATTGACCAGCGCCGCCACATCGCGGGTCATCGGCAGCACATAGTCGTGGGACGACAGAATGCGGCCGTCCGTGGCACTGACCAGACGGACATTGACATAGACCGCGTCCTTGCCGGTGGCATAGGTGCCGACCACCAGCGCCTGGGCGCCGCGGGAACGGGCGATGTTGCGGGCGTCGCGCGACAGCATCAGCTCGCCGCGGCCTTCCTCGACCAGGATGGCCTCCCGCAGCTTGATCTCGGAAACCGGCAGACCGCTGTTGGCCAGCCGTGAGCCGATCTGTTCCGACGACATGCGGCCGAAGGCGCTGGAGCTTTGCAGGTCATTGATATTGACCAGAGTCGCCACCAGGATCGGCTTCTTCATGTCGGGGAAATGGCCAAGATTGCGCAGCAGCGCATCGGCAGCGGCATAGGAGGCGAACAGCGGCGAGGCCGAAACGGTGGCGCCGGTGCCCGGATCGACCACCGGCTTGCGGGCCGCCGCCGCGTCCAGGGATGCGCTGTCCTGGCTGCTGCACGCAGCCAGGCTTGCCGCCAGAACCAGGGTGGCCGCCGTGGCGGCCCAACGCGGGAGAATGCGGGCGATCATAAGGGCCTGGCCTTTCCTACTTGCGCAGCGTGCGACGATAGATGCGGTCGGCGGCCTCGCTGGACGGCGCCGCGCCGCTGGCACCGACGACACGCATTTCCCGCGCCGGGATATTGCTGATGTCGAGGGGCGGCGGATTGGTGATGGGATCGCCGGGATGACGGGCAACATATTTGGCCAGTTCGTCGTCTCCGATCTCGAATTCCCAATGGGTCCGCCACAACACGGCCTCACCATCGAGCAGTTCGGCGCTGATCAGCACCGCCGACCCGTAATCCGCCATGGCGCCGACGCTGTAGCTGCCGCCGGAAAAGCCCAGCTCATAGCCCGGCACCAGCGTCACATCGTAGCGCATGGTCAGCGACCCGGACGGCAGCGGCGAGACGACGACGCCGCGCTGAGTCAGGCCGACGCGCACCAGATGGTCGAAGGCGTCCGAGAATGGCATGTTGGCGTCGCGCGGCTGCACATAGACCGGCTTGCCGACCTGGATGGCAGCTTGAGCGGCGGCGGAAGCCGAGCTGCTGGCCATCGTCTCCCAGCGGGTCAGGGGGGCGCTCGCCAAGGCGTCGCCGGACCAGCCCATCAGAAGGGCCAGGGCCGCGACCGCTGACAACAGACCCAACTTCCTCATGTCGTCCCCCTGTGATGGCCTGCCGATTGTACTGCGATAATTGCATTGGGCAAACGGGTTTTCGACCACATCCTAATCCCGCCATAGTTAACCGAATATTGACGGCTTGACGGAACCTCGGCAAACGACAAGGTGTCGAAAGTCGTGGCGCCCGCCCGGCGCTCTGAGTAGTCTGCGGCAGGCGTGAGGAGTGACCATGAAAACAAAGGAAATGTACGACGAGGTTTCGGCTCTACTCGGTGCTGTGGCCAAGGCGTTCGACTTGACCGACGCCCAGGCCGCCCAGGGCCTGGAGGACGGTACTGTTTCTCTCGAGATGTCGCTTGATGCCGATGGCCAGCGCTTCGTGCGCGCCGGTCATGGCGGACGGTTCGTACGTATCTATGACGGGCGGGTGTTCCACGAGGGCGCTCCGGCCGACCCGGCATAGCGGCAGCGGTCGACACCCCGGAGGCGGACGGGCCTTGGCAGACCTGCCTCGTCCGCTTATCCTGCGACCACCAAATGACCCTGGGGGTTTTTCATGCTTGCCTTCATCCGTTGGCTGGCCGCGGTGGTTGTCGCCCTGCTGCTGCCCGGCACCGTCAGCGCCGCTGCCGAGCCGATCCGTATCGGCTCGTTCCTGTCGCTGACCGGCCCCTATGCGGTCATGGGCGATCCCGAAAAGAAGACTCTCGATCTGTATATCGAGCGGCTCAACGCCGCGGGCGGCGTGCTCGGGCGGCCCATCGAACTGGTCGCCTTCGATGACGCGTCCGACCCGGCGCGGGCAGCCAGCCTGATGAAGCGGCTGATCGAAAGCGAACGGGTGGATTTCGTCATCGGCGGCTCCGGTACGCCGACCAGCCTGGCGGCGATCCCGCTGGCCGAAAAAGCCGGCCTGCCCTATCTGTCGCTGGGCGGCGGGGTACAGATCATTGATCCGGTCAAGCCCTGGGTGTTCAAGATGCCCCACACCGACCGCATGGTCGCCGAGAAGGTGCTGGGCGAGATGAAGGCGCGCGGCCTGACACGCATCGGCCTGCTGTCGGAAAATGTCGGCTTTGGCAAATCGGGCCGTGAACAGACGGTGCAGGTGGCGGCCCGACTGGGCATCGACATTGCCGCCGACGAATCCTATGCCCCCAAGGATGCCGATGTCACCGCCCAGCTTACCCGCATCAAGGCGACACCGGATGTGCAGGCGCTGTTCATCTTCGGCACCGGCGCCGGCCCGGCGGTGGCGATCCGCAACGTCCGCCAGATCGGCCTGAGCCTGCCGGTCTACCTGACCCACGGCGTCGCCTCAAAGGACTTCCTGCGTCTGGTCGGCACCGCCGCCGACGGCATGCGCCTGCCCGCCGCCGGTCTGGCGGTGGCGGAACAACTGGCCGATGGCGATTCCCAGAAGGCCATGGTGCTGGACTACAAGACCATCTACGAGGCCGCGTTCAAGGAAGACGTGTCGCAATTCGGTGGCCACGCCCTGGACGCCCTGAATATCGCCGTCGCCGCTCTGAAGCATGTCGGCTCCACCGACAAGGCCGCCTTCCGCGATGCGGTGGAACGCACCACCGGCTACATGGGCACAGGCGGTTCCGTCACCTTCTCACCGTCCGACCATCTTGGCTTGAAGCTTGATTCGCTGCACATGGTCGAGGTGCGCGACGGAGCGTTTGTGCTGTCGGACTGAAGTAATTGCAGCGAACAACTTCAACTTATCGTCATGCCCGGGCGTGTCCCGGGCATCCACGTGGTGCCGCCAGTTGAGCACTTGAGCGGCGGACAGGCGTGGATGCCCGGATCAAGTCCGGGCATGACGGATTGGGAAACGGAGCAGTTATTTTCGGTCCTTGCCTGATCGCGGCGCTACACCAGCGCGGCCTCCGACTCGGCCAGCAGATCGGCCACCAGGGTCGACAATTCGATGATCGAGATGGGTTTGCGCAGCAGGCGGGTCCGGCCGCTGGCCAGATCGGCGGCGAGCAGGCTGGCGGCGTCGATGCGGCCGGTGACGACCACGGCGGGAAGAGTGGCGTCGATCCGGCGCAACTGGCCGAGCAGACTCAGCCCGTCACCGTCCGGCATGGTGATATCGGTGACCACCAGATCGGCCGGGGCCGCGGCATAGGCGGTGGTCGCCTGGGCGACGCTGTGGGCGATGGTGACGTCATAGCCCATTTCGGTCAGGAAATGGGCCATGATCTCGGCGGCGGCGGCCTCGTCATCGACCACCATGATGCGTTGCGGCTGATCGCCGGCGGCAACGGTCGCCGTGGTCGAGTCGGCCGTGACGGTGGGGCTGGCGAGGTCGGTGATGGGCAGGGTGACCACGAACTCGGCCCCCCGATCGCGGTCGCGGGTCCGCAGCGTTCCGCCCATATGGCCGACGATGCGCAGGCAGATGGCCAGACCCAGCCCGGTGCCCTGGCCGGCGGTCTTGGTGGTGACGAACGGCTCGAACAGACGATCAACCACGGCCGGCGGAATGCCGGGGCCGTTGTCGACGACGGAGAGGATGGCGGTGGCGCCATCCGCGCCCGGGGCCACATCCAGGCTGATCATTCCCGGATGCTGGCTGGCGGTCTCCTCGACGGCGTCGCGGGCGTTGGCCAGCAGATTGAGCACCACCTGTTCGATCTGCACGCGGTTGCCGAGCACCCGGAGCGGCGTGGCGGAGCGGCGGAGCGTCAGGTCGATGCCATGCGCCTTGAACTGGGCCGACAGCAGACCGGCCGCCGCTTCGACCACCTCGCCCAGCTCGACCACCTCCTGGAGCAGATTGTCGTTACGGCTGAACGCCCGCATATGCTCGATCAACTGGCCCATGCGCTGGGTCTGGGCGCCGATCAGCTCGAGGTCGCGGGTCAGGTGCGGCAGGTCGGCACGGCCGGCATTTGCCCGCATCACCGCGTTATCGGCGGTCATGCGGATGATGTTGAGCGGCTGGCCCAGTTCATGGGCCATGCCGGCAGCCATTTCGCCCAGGGTCGCCAGCTTGGAGGCCTGGATGAGCTGCGCCTCGCTGTGCTTGCGGTCTTCGATGTCGATGCAGGTGCCGATCCACAGCAGCCCGTCGTCGGCGTCGTTGCGCACCGGCTCGGACTGGACCAGGAACCAGCGGTAGACGCCATCATGACGGCGCACCCGCTGTTCCATCTCGAAACGATGGCCATTGCGGATCGCATCATCCCATCGGGTATCGAGTTCAGCCAGATCATCGGGATGAATGACCTGCTGCCAGCCATCGCCCAAGGCCTCGGCCTCGGTCAGGCCGGTATAGGCGGTCCAGCGCTCGTTGAAATAGACGGCGCCGCCATTGCTCCAGGTCCACAGCAGCGCCGGCAGTGCGTTGGTGACCCGGCGCAGCTTGGCCTCGCTGGCGCGGAGCGCCTGTTCGGCGTGCTGGCGCTCGCGCCGGACCCGCAGGCTGACCAGGCCGTGCGCCACATTGGCCGCCAGTTCACCGAGCAGCCGGGCTTCCTCGCCGCTGAAACCGGCCACCTGATCGGAATAGACCGACAGCACGCCCAGCGCATGGCCGCTCGCCAGCAAGGGAATGGCGGCGGTCGAGCGGTAGCCGCGCTGTTCGGCCGCGGCGCGCCATGGGGCGAAGCTCGGCTCCTGCCACAGATCATCAATGATCACCCGCCGCTTCTCGCGCAGCGCCGTAGCCGATGGGCCGACTCCGGTGAGCGGGTCATCCAGGTGGATGTGCAGCGCTTCCACATAGCCGTCGTCGAAGCCCGATCCCGCCACCGGCCGGATTGCCCCGTCAGCCTCGACATAGCCCAGCCAGACCAGACGATAGCCGCAATCCTCAATGATGATGCGGCAGACACCGTCGACGATCTCCTGGTCGGTGCTGGCCTTGGCCAGCAGGGAACTGCAACCGCTGAGCGCCTGATAGGCGTTGTTGATCTTGATCAGCCGCGCCTCGGCCTGGCGGCGTTCATCGACTTCGACCCGCAGATCGCCCAGCACGCGGCGCAGACGGCCGGTCATGTCGTTGAAGGTGGTCGCCAACTGGCCGATCTCGTCGTCGGCCCAGATCTCGGCACGCTGGTCGAGATCGCCGTCGCGCACCGCCTGCGCAACGAGCGAAATCGCCTGGACCGGCCGCACCACCGAGCGCACCGCCACCAGAAACAGCCCGATCGCCAGCAGCAGGCTGAGCGCCATCACCCCGCTGACCATCGCCAGCGCCTGGACGGCCGGCTTGGTGGCGGAGGCGAAACTGCGCTCGACGACCACGGTGAACTGCCGGCGATTGACCGTGATCTGGCGGCCGACCGCCAGCACGGTGTCGCCATGCAGCCCGGTTTGCCACATATGATCGGTGACAAACGGCGCACGCATGCCCTTCAGCGCCATGGACGGATTGCGATGGGCGATGATACCGCCGGACTCGTCGACGATGTAAGCATCCTCGCCGTCTTCAAGCCGTTGACCGGTCAGCAGATCCCACATGGCCCGCATGCGGATTTCAGCGAAAATGATGGCCTCCGGATAACCGGTCCGCGGCGCGATAACCGGAACGGCCAATCCCATCAGCGGCTCGCCGTCGATGGGGTCGTGGTAGATCGGCGTCAGGAAGCCGGCCCCCTCCCGTGCCGCCGCCACCAGATCCTGACCGATGGGGCGGGTCGGCTGGGCGGTGGTGGGCATGCGGATATTGGACAGGCGAAGCTGCTCCGTGCCGTCGCTGCTCAGAACGATGACTTCCCGATAGGTCCGGCGTTGGGTGAGCAGCCGCTCGAGCAGCGGGCGGAACGCGTCAATCGAATTGACCGGGCCAGCCAGCCGCACCAGCAGGGCCAGTTCGTGTTCGGCCGAGATCAGCAGGGTGGATAGCTGTTCAGCAACGCTGCGGGCCACCGCCAGTTCGCGCGAATGGGTTTCTGCGACATGCGTGGCATAGCTGTGCCAGCTCACCAGACCGCCGGCCAGCAGCAGCGGCAGAAGTCCGATGGTCGCGAAGGCCAGCAGGAGACGGTTGCGAAAGCTATGGCGCATGCCTATTTCCGTATCACCGTATCGGCCAGGGACAGAACATCGTCGGGAATGTGGCGCTGGATCGTCGCCGCCGCGACAAGATTGATGGCCAGCCAGCTTTCCGCCGTTTCCACCGGAATGTCGCCGGGCGAGACGCCTTGCAGGATCTGAACGGCAAGGCGCGCCGCCTGTTCGCCGATTTCGTGATGGCGGAAGCCGTAACTGAACAGAGCACCCTGTTCGACCTGCTGCTGGCTGGGTGCCGACACCGGCAGGCGATGCCGCGTCGCGACCTGCACGATCCGGTCGATCGCCCCTTCCACCAGTGAATCACGCGGCAGAAAAATGGCTTGGCTGGTGGGTGGCAGATGGTTGAGCGCCGCCTCCAGCGCCGCGCCGTCGGTGACCGCTTGCAGATGCAAGGCCACGTTCAGTTCCATCGCCGCAGCCGAAATCACCGCTACCGAGGTCAAGGAACTGTGATCCTGCGGATTGAACGGCACGAAGGCTTCACGGATGTCGGGAGCGATGCGGGTCAGCCATTGCAGGCGCAGATCATCCCCCCCAGGCAGCTTGATCCCGGTCACGGAACCGCCGGGATGGGCGAGGTCGGCGACCACCTGGGAACGGACGGGGTCGTTGACCGGAGCGAACACCACTGGAACCTTCCAGCGCTCCGCGGCTTTGGCGGCGGCAATGGCGACGGGGGTGCTGGAGGCCAGAATCAGGTCGACACCTTGACGCACCTGGCTTTCGATGATGCCGTCGATCCGGTCGACGCTGCCGGCCGGGCCGTCATACTGATAGGTCACGCCCTCGCCATCACGATAGCCGCGGGCCGCCATGCCGGCCTTGAAACCGGCAAGCGTGCGCTGGTCCACGGCGGACAGATGGACCACGCCGATCACCCGCGGCCGCGTCTCTGGCTGCCCCACTTCCATGGCCGAGCCGACGGCAGCGCCGAACACGGCGATCGCGGCAATGGCGAGAAACTCCTTTCGCATGGCCTCCTCCGTGGCAGCCCGTCGTCGGCCGGTCGCACCCCCGCCCGGCCGGATGGCACGGAGAACGAGTACATACGCGGAAAAGTCTAGCAAGATCATCGGCCCGTCGCGACCTAAACCTTTCGGCGGAACGGGGGCAAGATGTCTGGGTGGGGGCGATCCGGCCAGAATGACTATGGCCTTGGTCTGACTGGGTGGGTAATCTCACCGTTCTACGGTTGAACACCAGCCCTGCCGCGTCATGTTGTCGTCAGTCGCCCCGCCTAATTTGCTGGAAACAGACACGATCGCGCTGAAAGAAGGAAGTCCGTCATGGCCACGCCAACCATATCGCTCACCGGCGGCTCGTCGATTACCGAAGGGAGCAGTGGAACGCAATACGTTTCCTACACGGTGCGTCTGTCGAGCGCCACAACGTCAGCGGTCAAGGTGGTGTATTCCACCACGAATGGCACGGCGACGTCCGGCAGCGACTATGGCAGCACCAAGGGTACGCTGACCATTGCCGCCGGCGCGACGACAGGCACCATCAAGGTGCCGGTGTATGGCGACACGACCTATGAAAGCGGCGAGACCTTCGTCGTGAAACTGACCTCTGCCACCAACGGCACCCTGTCGCGCCGGAAAGCGGTCACCACGACGATCAACAATGATGACACCGCAAGCGCGGCATCGAACCGGTCCGAGCCCAGCGGCATGATCTCCGCCCCCAGTGAGACGCTGAATGTGGTCACCAGCTCGAGCCTGCCGGCGACACCGAGCGACAGCCCTTCGGCCATGATGGCGCCATTGTTCGACTCCGCCATGCAGGCCCTGTCCCAGGCTCCGACCTCCGAGGCGTTCTCCCTGAGCAGCGGCGAGTCTTCCTATGATCTGGACGCCGGAACGGTGATGGGCCGCGCCGCCAGCCTGTCCTGGGGAATCACGTCGTAAAGGCGCGAGGATTCCTCAACCCGCCAGCCACAAGGCCAGCACGCTCATCAGCGGCACGCCGTAGAGAGCGGCCAGCAGGTCGTCGAGCATCACCCCGAGTCCGCCCTTGACGTAGCGGTCGGCCCAACTGGCCGGCCAGGGCTTCCAGATGTCGAGGACGCGGAACACCACGAACCCGCAGGCATACAGCAGGGGGTCCGGCGGGGTGAACAGCAGCACCAGCCATTGCCCGGCGACCTCGTCGATCACCACCGCACTGGGGTCGTCGACGGCGGCACCGCGCACATAGACCTCGGCGGCCCACCAGCCGAGCAGCGAGACCGCCACCGTCGCGGCGGCGAGTGCCGGCCAGCCGCCTGCCGAACTGATGACCCAGGCAAAGGGCAGCGCGGCGGCTGAGCCCCAGGTGCCGGGCATGCGCGGCAGCAGGCCCGCCCCGAACCAGGTCGCGGCCAGCATGGCGGGATGCCACATGGGCAGGGGCGGCTTGGAACGGCGGGCTGAGTACATGGGTATCCCGTGGTGTGGCTGGCGGCCGATCATAGCCTCATCGGTGCGGGCCGGCCATGCGTCCTTCAGAAAAAACCGCTTGCTCCCGACCGTCGACAATAGCGAGAAAATGATCCAGCGCCTCGACCACCTCGGGCTCCTCGAGGGTTGGGCAATGACCGCAGCCGGGCACCACCGCCTGATGCAGGTCCGGCTTTTCATCCCGCATGCGGCGAAAGGTATCCTCGGACAGCACATCCGAAATGCCGCCGCGCACCGCCAGCACCGGAACATGCCGCAGCGAGCGGTACATCGGCCACAGGTCGAGCGGCTCGCGGCTGCGCCGCAGTGGCTCGGCCAAGCGCACATCCCAATCGAAATGCAGCAGCCCGTCGGCGCCCGGGCGATAGGTGTTGCGGGCCATCGCCAGCCATCGCTCTTCGGTCTTGAGCGACAGGTCGGGGAACATCTCGCGCAGATGCGCCGCCGCCGCCGGCCAGTCGGGCTGGGGGCGATCGGTGCCGATATAGTCGAGAATACGGCTGAGTCCCTTGCCGGACAGCGTGGGACCGATGTCGTTGATCACGACTCCGGCCAGGACGCCCGGCACCACCAGCCCCAGCGCCATGGCCAGCGCCCCGCCCAGCGAAGTGCCGACGACGACGACGCGGGCCAGACCGGCCACCGCCAGCAGGTGACGGATATCCTGGAGATAGACCGGCGGCTGGTAGTGGCGCCAATCGGGGTCATACTCCGACTGGCCGCGGCCCCGGTAATCCAGGCTGACCACCCGGCGATGAGGCCGAAGCCGCTGGGCGAGATCGTCGAAGTCCTTGGAATTGCGGGTCAGCCCGCTCAGACACAGCACCGGCGTGGCAGCGGACGCGGCATCGCCATAGTCGCGCCAGTACAGGCCGAGGCCATCCGATGACGTAAACCGCCGTTCCCGAAACGCCGTCACAAGCCGAGCAACCCGGGCAGTTCCGACAGGTCGGGTAGCACCACCTCGGCCTCGCCGGGCAGATGGTCCGCCGGCGCATTGCGGCGGTTGACCCAGCAGACCCGCAGGCCGAACGACGCTGCACCGGCCACGTCCCAGGCATTGGACGAGATAAAGGCGATCGATTCGGCCGACACCCCCAGACGGTCGACCGCCAACTGGTAGACCGCGGGATGCGGCTTGTAGACCCCCGCCGACTCGACCGACAGGACCGCATGGAAGTGACGCTCGAGGCCGGCGAAGCGGACAGCGCTGGTCAGCATCAGCGGTGAGCCATTGGACAGGATCACCGCCCTCATGCCGCCGGCCCGCAGCGCCTCCAGCATGGCCGGCACTTCCGGGAACGGACGCGGCGCCAGATAGTCTTCCATCAGCGTGGCGCGCAGATGCGGATCATCAATGCCGAGCGAGGCCATGGCGTAATCCAGGCTGTCGCCGGTCACCTGCCAGAAATCCTCGTGGCACTGCATCAGGCTGCGCAGCCAGCTATATTCCAGTTGTTTGCTCCGCCACAGTCCGATCAGCGCCGCCGCCCGCTCGTCACCCAGACTGGACCGGCAGCGCTCGACCGCGGCGCTGATGTCGAACAGAGTGCCGTAGGCGTCGAAGACGCAGGCGGAAATGCCGTCAAGAATGTCGTCGATCATGCTCCACCCCCTTTGGGTTTGCGCTCAACGAGCCAGCGAAAATCGCCCGGATCCTGCCCTCTCCCGCCAGCGGGAGAGGGAGTTATTACAGAGCCTTACCGCTTCAGATCCTTCTCCAACGACATGCTGGACTCCGGCGCGCCCAGTCGGCGCCGGTAAACCTGCAACCCTTCCATCACCCGCTGGACGTAGTTGCGGGTTTCGGTGAAGGGGATATTTTCCACCCAGTCGACCGCATCGACATCGGGCAAACGCGGATCGCCGTATTCGCGCACCCACTGCCGGGCACGGCCCGGGCCGGCATTGTAACTGGCCAGCGCCAGCACCATCGAGCCGTTGAAGTTGTCGAGCAGATCGGACAGATAGGCCGTGCCCAATTGCAGATTGTAATCCGCATCGTGCAGCCGCTGCGGCATGTAGGCGATCTTTTCGCGCTTGGCCATCCATTTGGCGGTGGCCGGCATCAACTGCATCAAACCGCGGGCCCCGGCGGAACTGACGGCATTCTGGTGGAAATTGGACTCCTGACGGATCAGCGCCAGCACCAGGGCTTTGTCGGCGCGCTCAACCTTGAACGGCGGCACCGGGTAGCCGTAGGTGATCATCGGCACCCCGTCGCGGTCGGCGCGACGGGCGACATTGACCGAGAGATCCTGACGACCGCTGCTTTGCGCCAACCGCGCCGCGAGCACCCGGTGGCCGGTGGTCTTGGCGGTCTCGTTCAGGCGCAGCACGAAGGGGTCGATGTCCTCCTTCAGGCCGGCACCGGCGAGCGCGCGCACCACCCGGACCAGTTCCAGCCGGTCGAAGGCGGCGGCATCCTCGGCAGAGGCGAAGGGGTCGGCGGGCAGCGGCCAGCGCTGCTGCTCCGACAGGCGCGACGCCGCCAACTGACCGTAAAAGGAGGTGACGTTGTGGGCGGCGGCCTCATACCACTGCGCTGCGGCCTGACGGTCCTTCATGGCCTCCGCCGAGCGGCCGATCCAGTAGGCGCCGCGTGCCCGGCTGGCCGGGATGGTGGCGGCCTGATGAACGCGCTTGAAATGGCGCAACGCCAAGTCCTGGTCCTGCAAGTAGCGGAAGGCGATCCAGCCAGCCAGCCATTCGGCATCGGTGAACCCGGCGCCCTCGGTCATGCCATGCTGCGCCGCGGTGTCATAGGCCTGGCTGATATGGCCGCGTTGCAGGGCGCGGCGAGCGAGCACGGCACGTTCCGCCCACCACGACTCGGGCCGGACCTTGTTGGCGTTCTTATGGCGCAGCAGCTTGATGGCGTCTTCGTCCAGATCCTTCTGACGGCGCCAGCGCACCCGGTCATACAGCAGACCGGATTCGTCGGCCAGCGACTCGGGGACGGCATCCACCGCGGCACTTGCGCCGGCACTATCCGACTGCAACGCGATCCGCGCCTGGGCGTATACGCGATAGGACATGTCAACGCGTAGAATCAACCGTTGAGCGGCCTCATGCTGGCGGTCCCACAACAGCCGCACCAGCCGGGCCTCATGGTCCTTCTCACGCAGCGAGTCGCCATGCTTGACCAGGAACTGGCGCTCTTGCAGGACGCCGAAATTACCGTTGATCCAGGCCTCGCGCAGGGCGGTCAGGCCCTTGTCCTGCTGGCCGCGGTCCATCAGCGCCTGACCATAGGCGACCTTGCCGTCGACGGTCTGCGGCGGAAAGCTGGAGAACCAGGACAGCAGCAGATCCGCCGATGTCCCCGATCCGATCGCCTCCTCGGCGCGGCGCTGTAAGGTCACCGGCTGTGGCCAGGATGGATTTTCCCGCAGGAATCCTGAGATATCGCTGAAGCTGGCGCCGGAATTGGCATCGACATAGACCTTCCAGCGCACCACCTTGGTCACCAGCTTATTGCTGGCACCGGCGGCCAGGCGCAGGGCTTTGGCGTGGTCATCGTTCTTGGCGGCGGCGATGGCCTCCCGCAGGATCTGCTGATCCGCGGCCGACAACTGGTCGGCGCGCGCGGCCGGAGCCAACAGCACGGACACCATGGCGAGGAGCAGGGCGACGACGGTGGACTTCAAGATCAGCCTCTCTCTGTGGTCGCGTCGGCCGGACGGGGCGGCCGCACGCGATTTTGGTGAAGTGTACGGGGGCCGGCGAAGCGGGGCAAGGCTAAGGGGGATACGCCCGGCGGCTTGCCCGAACGTCCGGCAACCGCTAACGTGCATTCCCTTCGAGATGATGGTGCCCAACGGAGTTCAATATGTTCAAGGGGTCGATTACGGCTTTGATCACGCCCTTCCGCGATGGTCGGGTGGACGAGGCTGCTTTCCAGGCGCTGGTCGAGTGGCAGATCGCGCAGGGCACGCATGCGCTGGTGCCGTGCGGCACCACCGGCGAATCGCCGACGCTGTCCCATGACGAGCACATGCGGGTGGTGGAACTGTGCGTCGAGGCGGCGGCCGGCCGCGTTCCGGTGATCGCCGGGTCCGGTTCGAACGCCACCGAGGAGGCGCTGCGGCTGACCCTGCATGCCCGTCAGGCCGGCGCCACAGCGGCACTGGTGGTCACGCCCTATTACAACAAGCCGACCCAGGAAGGTCTGTATCAGCACTACAAGGCGATTCACGACGCCTGCGAACTGCCGATCATCATCTACAACATCCCCGGCCGCTGCGTCGTCGACATGACCATCGACACCATGAAGCGTCTGGCCGAACTGCCGAACATCGTCGGCGTCAAGGACGCCACCGCCGATCTGGTGCGGCCGTTGCGCACCCGGCTGGCGATCGGCGCCGATTTCTGCCAGTTGTCCGGCGAGGACGCCACCGTCACCGCGTTCCTGGCCCAGGGCGGCCATGGCTGCATCTCGGTCACATCGAACATCGCGCCGAAGCTGTGCAGCGACCTGCATAACGCCTGGGCCGCCGGCGACTTCGCCACCGCCTTCACCATCCGCGACAAGCTGATGCCGCTGCACGACGCCCTGTTCTGCGAGACCAGCCCCGGCCCGGTGAAATACGCCGCCAGCCTGATGGGCAGATGCCTGCCCGACACAAGACTGCCGCTGGTGGAAATCGCCGAGTCGAGCAAGGCCAAGGTCAAGGCTGCGCTGCTGGAACTGGGTCTGATCTGACGCATGGCCGACGCTCCCGTCCACATCGCCGCGCAGAACCGCAAGGCCCGGCACGACTACTTCATCCAGGATACCTTGGAGGCCGGCATCATGCTCGCCGGCACCGAGGTCAAATCCCTGCGTCAGGGCAAGGGCAACATCACCGAAGCCTATGCCGGCCCCAAGGACGGAGAGCTGTGGCTCCACAACGCCTATATTCCTGAATACCAGTCGAAGACGTTCTTCACCCACGAGACGCGCCGGTCCCGCAAGCTGCTGCTGCGCCGGCGCGAACTCGCCAAGCTGATCGCCGCCATCGGCCGCGAGGGCGTGACCATCGTGCCGCTGTCGATCTATTTCAACGATCGTGGCATCGCGAAAGTGCAACTTGGCGTCGCGAAGGGCAAGAAGATGCATGACCGGCGCCAGTCGGAAAAGGAGCAGGATTGGAAACGGCAGAAAGCCCGGCTGCTGCGTGACCGCGGCTGATCAGACCAGCCGCAGCACGAACGACTTGTAGGCCGAGTCGTCTTCCCGGATGTGCCGGAACAGCCAGTCGCGCAAGACGATGGCGGTCCGTGAACCGTCATCGTCGGCCGGCACACCGTCCTGCAACGTCAGTCGTATATGGCCGAGATGGCTGAGCAGCCGGTCATGTTCGGCGCGGTGCGCCGCCAGATCGGGATAATTGGCGCGATCGAGCAGATCTTCTTCGCGGGCGAAATGCGCCTCGGCCTCGGCGGTGAAGACGTCCAGCCGGGCGGTCACCACCTCGGCCTGATCCCCCGCGGCAACGGCGTTGAGCACGCCTTCCAGCAAGGCGACCAGATGTTCATGGTCGTCATCAATCCTGGGAATACCCAATCGGTAAAGGTCGCTCCAGTTGACCAGAGTCATGTCCGCCTGCCTGCCTGCCCACGACGGACGAAAATGCCGCCGCGTCAGTGAGTGTGCGCCAGCGGACTTAATAGACTGCTAAGCCGCTGCACGATTGCGTGCAGTGGCTGCCTGAACGCGTGCGTCGCCGCGGTGGCCGCGGCCAGCACCAGATGATCGCCATCGACCAGACGATGCGCCTCGTTGATCGCGCCTGATGTGGTCATCAGGCTGCGGCCGTTGCACAGCGCCAGATGGAACCCCACCGGCCGCAGCTTCAACCGCCCCAACGCCTCCGCCACCGTCGCTCCGTCCTTGAGCAAGAGCGCGAAAGCACGACCCTGGCGATGATGCCGCCCCAGAATCTCGCAAAGCCTCACTTCGATCCGCATGGCGTCCCCCAAAAGGCTGAGGATAACCTTATAAAGGATGAGGGAGTCATCTCATTGATATCTGTCAATAAGGCAAAAATTTGTTCACAATTTGGAAAGATTTTGCGGCATCGGCGAGGCATTCTCCCGGCAGATGGACCGTGCGGCAAAAAAGTGGCAAGGCCCACAAAAAACCGCTGGACAGCCCCCATCCCCTGGGTTACAAAACGCGCCTCTTGACGGCCCAGCGCCGCAGAGCTTGAAAGGTTAACGTCGATTGGCGGGTTCCCATAGGGTACTCGTTCATTGATGGGGGATCGTCTAGCGGTAGGACAGCGGACTCTGACTCCGCCAGCCGAGGTTCGAATCCTCGTCCCCCAGCCAACCTTTCCGTTTCCCGACATTCGCGCCACCGAATCCGTTTGCCGGCTTCATTCATCCAGCGCCTGAAGCAGCAGTTTCAGCCAATATCACGGCACGGTCTGCTATGATGTGCCCGCGATCGAGCAAAAGGCGAGGACGGCATGATAGCCCTGATCATGAACATTCTGTGGATCATCTTCGGCGGCTTGACCATGGCGTTCGGCTGGCTGGTCGCTGCCGTGCTGATGGCGATCACCATCGTTGGCCTGCCCTGGACCCCGGCCGCCCTGCGGATCGCCTTTTACACCCTGCTGCCATTCGGCCAGCGCGTGGAGGACAGCGACGCCGGGGCGCTCAGTCTTCTTGGCAACGTCGTGTGGTTCGTCCTGGCCGGCTGGTGGCTGGCGCTGGGTCACCTCATTCTTGCCGTAGGGCTGGCGGTCACCATCATCGGCATCCCGTTCGCATGGGCGCATCTGAAGTTGGCGGGGCTCAGCCTGACCCCCGTCGGCAAGACCGTGGTGCCTGCGGAATAGCATGATCTGGTACGTCTATGTGCTGCTCAATGACGGCGGCATCAGCTACACCGGCATCGCCAAAGACGTTGCGGCCCGCCTCGACAAACATAACGCAAATACCGGCGCCCGCTTCACGCGGGGCCGCGGCCCATGGCGAGCCGTCCATGTGGAAGGCCCGCTGGAGCACGGCGACGCCTTGCGCCGGGAAAGGGCGATCAAGCGCGACACCGCTTTCAAGTCGCGCCTGAAAGTCGCGGTCGGTCAGCGGATGCGATAGCCGCTATGACAGGCGTTGCAGGCCGCCGTCATCTCATTGAGAGCGCCGGTCAGGCGACGCATGCCGGCATAAGTCCGATCAATGTCGACCTCCTGGGCGGCCAGGGCAAACCGGCTGGCCGCATGATGCAGGGCGTTGCCCGCTTCCTGCATGCCCTTGGGCATATAAGCGGCCATGTGCGAGGAGCCATGCAAAGCGAAGGAACTCATGCCAAGCCGTTCCTCCGCCACCTTCGCCGCATTCTCGTAGCGTTCGGCCGCAAGGTCGCCGAGAACCTCGTTCAACACCACCAGATGGTCCCGCATGCTGGTCAGCATATGGTCCTGCATCATCTGCGGCATCGTCACCATTTCGCGACTGTCCTCCGCCGCTTGGCCAGCCTTTGCACCACACACCATGACACAGGCGCAAACGATCGCGCCGACAATCCTCTTCATGCCATCCTCCCGATTATGGTTGTGGCGGCAGTATGGCCAGATCTCCCAGCATCACATATGATTGTAATCATACGGCACTCACACCGGACCAGGGAGCGGCGCGATGGTGTTGTTGGGGGAGCATTGGTTCTCGGCGGTCTCCGAGGCGGTCCGCGAACGTGGGCTGGAGGTGGGACAGACGCTGTTCCGCCAGGGGGAGCCGGTCTTCGGCATTTTCGCCGTGATCACCGGGCGGCTACGGATGGTTCGGCATACGATGGAAGGCAAGGAGGTGATCGTCCATGTCGCCCGGGCTGGCGAGACCTTTGCGGAACCGGCCTTGTTCTCCGACATCTATCATTGCGATGCCGTCGCCGACACCGCCTCGCGCGTCGCCATCCTGCCCAAGGATGCGGTGCTGCGCTCCTTCGATGCCGATCCGGCCGTCGGCCGGGCGTTCATGGCCCGCTTGGCGAAGCAGGTTCAAAGCCTGCGCAGCCGGCTCGAAATCCGCAACATCCGCTCCGCCCCCGAACGGGTACACCAGTTTCTGGTCCTGAACAGTCGGGGCGAGCGGAATGAAGTCCTGCTTGACGGGCCTCTGAAGGATGCCGCGGCGGAAATCGGCCTGACCCATGAAGCCTTCTACCGGGCCCTCACCACGCTGGTTCAACAGGGCCGAATCAACCGGCAAGGGCGCCTGATCAGTCTTTTATATCGACGAGCCTGAAGGCTCGTCGACGCCCTCGCCGGGCGCGCTCCGCGCTTGGCCGCGGCCTCAATGGCCGCTGGAGGCCACGGTCGAGCATGTGTCAAAGATTTCGCTCGCCGGTACTACCGCCGCCCCCAGGCGATGAAGAACGGATTGAGGTAGCCCGCCTTGCCGTAAGAGAGCGGCAGGCCGTCCTCGGCTTCGACGACACTGCCACCGGCGGCCAGCAGCACGGCATGGGCGGCGGCGGTGTCCCATTCACAGGTCGGTCCGAAGCGCGGATAGGCATCGGCCTCGCCCGCCGCGAGAACACAGAATTTCAGCGAACTGCCGGCGGTCACCTGACCGGCGATATGGTGAGCGGCCAGCCAGGCGTCGAGTTGAGCGCCGGTGCCGTGGGAGCGGCTGGACAGTACCGTCAGGCCGTCGTCCGGGGCGCGGCGGCAGCGAATTCGCTGCCACTCGCCATCGCCCAGCCGACGCTGCGCCGTCGCCGCGCCGGCACCGCGATAGCTCTGGCCGATGGCCGGGGCATGGACCACACCCAGAATCGGCATACCGTCGTGGATCAGGCCGAGATTGACGGTGAATTCGCCGTTGCGGCGGATGAACTCCTTGGTGCCGTCGAGCGGATCGACCAGCCAGAACAAGTCGCCCACCTCGGGCTGATGGCCGGCGGCCGAGGCCTCTTCCGAGATCACCGGAATGTCCGGCGTCAGGCGATGCAACTGCTCCAGAATGTAGCGCTCGGCGCGCACATCGGCTTCGGTGACCGGCGACTTGTCGTCCTTGGCGGTAACGGCGAAGTCGCTGTTATAGACCTCCATCACCAGACGGCCGGCGTCGATGGCCACGGTGGAGACGGACTCGAGGAGTGCGGCGAGATCAGAGGGCGTCATCTAAGTCCTGGCGCTGGCGTTGCGAACCGCACAAGGATAGGCGCGCGGCGGGCCGATGCCAAGCCGCCCCCTACGGCCGACCACACGGATTGTCTGCGCCGCTCGCGCCGGGCTCTGCTAGGATGGACACCACACCCACACCACACCACAACCGGCGGGGAACCCATGGCGGACAGCGTGACGGCGGCCGTGCTGATCATCGGCAACGAAATCCTGTCGGGACGGACCCAGGACACCAATCTGCGCATGATCGCCGGCGAGTTGGACGCCAAGGGTATCCGCGTCCTGGAAGCCCGAGTGGTCGCCGATGACGAGCCGGCCATCATTGCCGCGGTCAATGCCTTGCGTGATTGCTATGATCTGGTGTTCACCACCGGCGGCATCGGCCCGACCCATGACGACATCACCGCCGCCTGTATCGCCAAGGCGTTCGGCGTGCCCCTGGTGCTCGACGAGCGCGCCCTCGCCTGCCTGCGCCAGCGCTACCAGCCCGAGGAGTTGAATGAGGCCCGGCTGCGCATGGCCACCCTGCCCCAGGGCTGCGCGCTGATCGACAACCCCGTCAGCAACGCCCCGGGGTTCCGCCTGGGCAATGTGCATGTGCTGGCCGGGGTACCGCGCATCGCCGAGGCGATGATGCGATCCATCCGAGATAGTCTGTCGGGTGGGGCTAAAATGCTGTCTCGCACCGTCACCATCTGTCTGGCAGAGGGCCTTCTGGCCTCAGGTCTGGCTCGGCTACAGGCGGAGCACGGCGCGGTCGAGATCGGCAGCTATCCCTTTCGGCGCGACGACCGCTCCGGCGCCGCCATCGTGGTGCGGGGGACAGAGGCGGCGCTGGTGGACGCTGCCGCCGCCGCGGTCGCCGACTTGGCGTGCACCCTGGGCTGCGAGCCCGAAGCCGACGGATCGCCCGGAAGTGGCGTGTCGAACGAATAGGAGGGCCCGGCGATGGCCTTGCGACCAGCGGAAAAAAAGGCGATCGCTTTCCTGTTGCGACACCTGGCCTACGGCACGGCCGGCGGCTTTACGTTCGGTGCCGGCCTGCTGTATTTCGACATCGCCCATCTGCGGACCCTGGCCATGAGTTCAGACAACCCGGCCCTGGCCATCGGCCTGCTGTTTTTCGGCCTGTTCATCACCTGGGGCAGCGCCGGCATGGGCGTTGGCATCATGTCTCAGGCCGAGGACGAGAACTGATCTGTCCGGCGCAACGACCAAGCGCTCTTTGTGTCATCCTGTACTCTTATCGCCAAGCTTTCCCTTGCCCGCCACAGCCGCGGCGCGTTAATTTGTCGCGCGTGCGGACATGGCGAAACAGGTAGACGCAGCAGACTTAAAATCTGCTTTCCATGGGAAGTCCGGGTTCGAGTCCCGGTGTCCGCACCAGATTGATTTATAAGGATAAAATTCCGCCGACGGCATCACCCGGCCGGAAGGGTGAAGTGGAACGCGCTGCCTTGGCCTGGGATCGAATCGACCCAGATACGGCCGCGATGGCGTTCGACGATCCGCTTGCACAGTGCCAGACCGATGCCCGACCCTTCGTATTCCTGCGACGGATGCAGGCGCTGAAAGATCTGGAAAATGCGATCGAAGTATTGCGGGTCGATGCCGATGCCGTTGTCGGTCACCGTGAATTCCCAATAGCCATCCAGGTGCCGGGCTTCGATGCTGATCTCCAGGCGGCGCTGAGGATCGCGGTATTTCAATGAATTGCCGAGCAGGTTCTGAAACAGGCTGATCAGTTGCAGTTCGTCGGCCGAGACGGTGGGCAGCGGGCCGACCTCGACCTGGGCATCGACATCGCGCAGCCGCTGCCCCAGCACCTGAAGCACGGCGGCGACGGCCCGTTCCGCCGGAACCGGCTCGAACGGCGCCCCCTTGCGGTCGACCCGCGAATAGGACAGCAGATCGAGAATCAGCCGGTCCATGCGTTGGGCACCGTCGACGGCAAAACCGATGAAGTCGCCGGCATCCTTGTCGAACAGGGTACCATAGCGCCGCTTCAGCAACTGAAGATATGAGGTGATCATACGGAGTGGTTCGCGCAGGTCGTGCGACGCGACATAGGCGAATTGTTCCAGATCGGCGTTGGATTGCTCCAGCTCACAGGTCTTCTGGTGCAGGCCGGCCTCGGCGGCGCGCTGATGGGTGACATCGCGAAACACCACCACGGCGCCCCTGGCTTCACCGTCCTCGATGATCGGGGTCACCAGATAGTCCACCGGGAAACTGCTGCCGTCGAGCCGCCAGAACACCACGTCACGCGCCTCGTGCGCCTGACCGTCGCCGAAGCTCCGCGCCATTGCACAGTCTTCCTCGGGATAGGGGCTGCCGTCCCTGTGGCTGTGGTGAAGTACCTGATGCAGCGACCGCCCCATGATCTGATCGGCGGTGCCGCACAGAATGCGCAGGGCCGCCTGATTGATGAACGTCACCCGGCCATCGCGATCAAGGCCACAGATGCCCTCGCCCACCGAGTCAAGCAGCAGTTGGTTGCGGTGGCTCAAACGGCGGATTTCCAGTTCGTCGCGCACCTGATCCTGCAAGCGCCGCCACGCCCGCCGACCGGCCACGGCGATACCGACCAGACCACACAGCCAGATACCGCCATGGCTGATGGCGAGGCTCAGCAATTCCTGGCGCTGCAACCGGTAATATTCTTCCAGCGGCACCGCCACGCCGATACCGCCGCGCACGTCGCCCAGCTTGTAGCCCTTGTCCTCGTGACATTTCAGGCAGCCTTCCTGAACCAGCATCGGCCGCATCAGGCGCATATAGGGCTTGCCGCCGATGTCCGAGACATCGAACACTTCCTGCGAGCCGGTCTCGAACGACTCCAGCGCCTTGCGTTCCCAGTCGTCGGGGGCAT
>Ga0209515_10001598_pt1 | contig 37254 bp, 33 predicted proteins | sample Subgroupgradi54m_FD_187454 | JGI IMG/M metagenome (GOLD analysis project Ga0209515, IMG submission 187454) | Subsurface groundwater microbial communities from S. Glens Falls, New York, USA - GMW60B uncontaminated upgradient, 5.4 m (SPAdes)... ... | reverse complement strand
TCCCGGCCTCGGCCGCGCCCACGCGCCGGCCCGTCGCCATGAGCTCGAGCACCTTCTTCGGCGGCATCGAGCGCAGCAGCGGCACGGTGATGATGTAGGGCCAGAGGCCGACGTCGATCTCGGGGGTGCCGAACTGCGCGTCGTCGGCCGCGATCACGAAGTCGCACGCCATCGCCAGGCCGAAGCCGCCGGCGAGCGCGTAGCCCCGTACCCGGGCCACCGTCGGCTTGCCGAGCTGCCACATGGCCCGGAACAGGTCGGCCAGCAGGCGCCGGGCGTCGTGCGCGGCGGCGGCCCCGGCGTCGGCCGCCATGCCTCCCAGGTCGGCGCCGGCGCAGAAGGCCTTCTCGCCCGCGCCCGTGAGCACCACCACCCGCACCGCGGCGTCGGCCCCGGCCGCGGCCATGGCCTCGGCCAGCTCGCGCATCACCGTGAAGCTCATCGCGTTGCGCCGCTCGGGCCGGTCGATGGTGACGCGAGCCACGGCGCCGTCGACCTCGTAGCGCACCTCCGTCACCGTGGCCCTCTCGATCGCACTCGGCCCCTCCGATCGAACCCGGCCCCTCGCTCACTCCCCGGCGCCGCGCCGCATCGTAGGACGGGATCCGCTTTCCGTGACGGGGGGATCGCTACCGTGGGAGCCGTGATCGAGGCCATTGCCCTCGGGGTGGCCCTGGTGCTCGTGGTGCTGACCCGGGGCAGCTTCCGCCAGCTCGCCAAGCTCCGATTCCACGGCTACTGGCTGCTCTTCGGTGCGCTCGGGATCCAGGTGGCGCTCGAGCTGGTGACGTTCCCCCGCGACCGCGCCGACGACTTCGGCTTCGCCCTGGTGATGCTCTCCTACGTGCTGATCCTGGGCTTCTGCAGCGCCAACCTGCGGATCACCGGCATGTCGGTGGTGACGATCGGGATCGCGATGAACGCGCTCGTGATCGGCCTCAACCAGGGCATGCCCACGCGGGTGTCGGCACCGCACGGCCGCGAGGTCACCGCCAAGCACCGGCCCGAGCACGGGAACGACGTGCTGAAGGCCCTCGACGACCGCATCGTGGTGCGAGGGCCGGTCGACGAGGCCATCTCGTTCGGTGACCTGATCATCGCGGTGGGCCTGATCGACGTGCTCTACCGGGGGAGCCGGCGGCCCCGCAGCGCGCGTCGCCGCCGTCGCCGGGCCGACCGAGTGGCGTCGGAGACGTCCGCGCCCGCACCCGAGGAACCCGACGAAGCCGACCAGGCCGACCACGCCGACCAGTTGATCTTCCTCTCCGCCGCGAGCGACGAGCTGATGACGCCGCGGGTCGGCATGCCCGCGCGCGTGACCGCGGCCGAGCCCTCGACGCCGACACCGCCCGAGGAGCGCGCGCCGGATGCCCGGCCGGATTCCTTCCGCTCGCGCCGGGAACGGCGTGAAGCGTCCCCCGCCCGCCCGCCCACGACCGCGCCACCGCCCGAGCCCACGTTCGCGCCGCCGCCCGAGCCGACCGCGACCGCGCCCAAGCCCCGGAAAGCCGCACGAGCGTCAAAGGAGCCCAAGGTCCCGGTCGCGGCCGTGCCCGAACCGACCCCGCCCGAGGTCGACAGGCAGTTCTGGCCCGAGCGCGCGCCCCGCGCGTCGTGGCACCCGAGCCTGCTCAAGCTGCGCCGCCACGAGCGGGAGGACGAGGAGTTCGTGACCCGCGAGATCGACCTCACCGCGTACGACCTTCCCGAGGAGAAGTTCGGTGGCCTGCGCCGCGCGCTACGCCCGGACGAGGCCCCGCCGCTCGAGCACCCGCTCGAGCGCCCCGAGGACCCGGGTGTCATAGACGTAACCGGGACCTGAGCCCAGCGCGCCGAGCGCAGCCTGGGCGCGGGTGTGGTCGCCCTCGGTCAGCTCGTCGAACGCGCTGGCGACCTTGAGCACCTGGCCGCCGATCGATTGCGTGGACCGGTCGGCGCCACCGAACGGCATCGGGTCGGGGAGCAGAAGCTCACCGGCCGGGGCCAGGTACTCGGTCTCGCGCAGCATCGCTGCGCTCGCGGCCGCCACCTCCCACTGCTGCACCGGCCGGCCGAGCACCTCCGGATCGTCGAGGCACACATGGCCGAGGTGGTGCAGGAGCGATGCCGCCTCGAGGTACTCGAGCTCGCGACGGTCGAGGTCGAGCTCGCGCCCGACGGCCATCGAGAGATCGGCGACCCGCTCGGCGTGGCCCTCGCGCACGAGCCCGCCCAGCTCCGGGACCACGCTCAGGGCGCGCATCGTCTCGAGGTAGGTGCGCCGGATCGACGCGAGGCGCTCGAAGGAGTACCAGGCCGCGAGCAGCGGCACCGAGAAGAGCAGCGGGCCCCAGAGCCCCATCACATCGACGCCCCGGATGCCGCTGTAGCCGACCGACATGAGCATCCCGCTCGCGATCAGCGCCAGCTCCGCGGAACGTCCGGCGAGGGTGAGCTCGAAGCGCCGGTCGAGGGCCATGGCGGTGCCCTCGCCCAGCGCGAGCTCACTCAACGCGGCCGCGGTGAGGGCGAGCAGCACGACCCAGCGCCCGTCGGGCCCCGGGATCGCGTCGGTGATCGACGTGTAGACCGCGTACGCGGCCGCCGCGCCTGCCAGCCGCTCTGCCGTCACCACCACGCGCCGCAAGCCGACGGGCTCACGTCGGAGAACCAGCGCCACGAGCTGCGCCACCACCATCACGACCGCGAACTGAGCTGCCGACGCGGCACGCACGAGCACCAGCACGGCGGCGTAGGAGAGGGGGACGGGTGGCCGTCCCGCGGGCCGCAGCTCGAGCAGCTCGCCCGCCACCACGCCCGCGCCGAGCAACGCCAGCCCTACCCACGGACTGTGGCTGTCGCCCAGCGCGGCCACGCCGGCGCCGATCCCGCCGAGCACCGCGGCCACGCCGATCGCTGCACGAGTCCTCATGTCGCGGGCGCCCGATCGCTCGGATGGTGCGGGTCGGGCGCGAGGTCGCCGAGGCCGGCGGAGCCGGTCCCCATCTTCGGGGGCGGCACCGAGAACGGCGCGATCTCGGTCTCGTGGCCGGCGCCGTGCATCTCGCCCCGACGCTCGATGGCGACGATGAGGGCGTCCACGCAACGCGGGTGGAATTGGGTGCCCGACTTCTCGCGCAGCTCCATGAACGCGGTGATCTGCGTGAGCGCGCGCCGATACGAGCGGGTGGAGGTCATGGCGTCGAACGCGTCGGCGACGGCCACGATGTGCGGCTCGATCGGCTGGCCCCGGTCGTCGGCCACGGGCGCGAACGTCGTGAACTCGCTCAGCGCGCTCGGCGCGACGGGGGCGAGGAACTGGATGCGGGTGAGGATCTCCACCGAGACCGTCTCGTGCTGGCGCACCCGTTCGAACTCCTCGGCGGTGAGCTTGCCCGGCTTGTTGAGCAGGTGGTTGGGCACGACGAGCTTGCCGACGTCGTGCATGAGCGCGGCGAAGCGCAACCGCTCCAGCCGGCTCGGCGAGAGACCGAGCTCGAGGCCGATGAAATGCGCGAACCGAGCGACCCGTTCGGCGTGGCCGGCCGTGTAGCGGTCCTTGGCCTCGAGCGCGCCGATGAGGATGCGGATGGTGTCATCGTGCGATTGACGGAGGGCGAGGAAGGCGGCGAAGGTCTGGCGGGCGATCAGGATCGGGACGATGAAGAGGGGGAGCACCACGATCCCGAAGTCCACGTAGAGACGGCCCATGAAGATGCCGAGGATGGCGAACGGGTAGGCGTGCAGGGTCCCCTTGGCGAGCTCACGGAGCAGCTCGGCCCGCGACGCGCCCGCATGCAGCATCACGCCCATCGTCACGAGCACGTCGCTCACGACCACGTACGCGAGCGTCACGGGCACCGCGATGATCAGCAGACCCGACGGCGACTCGCCCACAACGTTCGACAGCCCGCCGAACACGACGGCCGCGGTGAGCACGGCCAGCCCGTCGACCCCGAGGTTGCCGAGCATCTTGCGCCACTCGAAGGCGCGCAGGTGCGGCAGGTAGATCCCGGCGAACATGCCGACGAGCATCGGGCCGAGCAGCGGGCTCTGGCTCTCGAACACCGCCACCGCCGCCATGGCCAGCATGAGGGTGGGCGTCTCGCCCACACCGCTCGGGAGGATTACCTCCTGGTGGTTGGCGAAGGCGAGCAGCCCGCCGAACAGGAGCACGGGCACGAGGCTCGGGCGCGGGCCCGTGAGCGCGAGCGCAGCCGCGACGGCGACGGCGACACCGCCGACGGCGATGCAAAAGACGGTCCAGCGGCTGGGCAGGCGAGCCTTCACACCGGTCCTAGGGGCACTCGGGTCGTCGGGGCACGGGTCGTTCGGGGATGGTGAGTGGCGGAGGCGGCAAGGCCTCGGGCTCAACACGCTGCAACTAGCGGAAGTGGTGCCCGGCACCGCCGGCAAGCAGCAGTGCCATGACGCTTGATGCAAGCAGAGCGATTCGGACGCAGGCCTTCTTCATGGAAAGCCCCCTTACGGTCTCCCCTCTCCGGTGCCCTGCTATGGCTCCGAAGGGATCCGCTCCGCTCGAGGAACTCTTCAGTTCGTGCGCGCCGAGGCCTTGCCGTCTCCGTCAGCTCACCCTGGTAGATCCAGGATCCCCGCCTCCTCTTCTCCCCAGCCCGCCCAGGCTGGCCCGTTTACCGACGTCGGACGTCGGTGAACGGCATCACGAGCTTAGGCCCACCGCCTCGATGGTCAACATGCTCATTCTCAACACCAGCCACAATAGTCTCACTGGTAACACGCTCCGCGTCAAGGCTGACCCACGTTCGGCGCGAGCACGGCCACGTATGGCCCCGGGCTCGACGCGGCGGCTCAAACTCTCTCGGAGCGTGGCCGGTATCACGGAGCGTTCCGGCACCAATGCCACGTTTCGTGACCGGCTTCGCCGTATCCTGCTGGCGGGCGGTGGCACCGGGAGGACCAGGTGGACGACCAGGTCGACGAGCAGGCCGACGAGCGCGACGAGAGCGACGAGCACGTCGACGAGCGCGACGAGCATCCGTCGCCGACGGACGGCGGCATCGACCTCGACCTACGCGGTCTCGAGCGCGAGGTCTGCCGGCTCCCCGACATCTCCGCGGCCCGGTTCGTCGCCGACCGCTCGGGCCGGCCCACCGAGGTGCACGTGCTCGCGAGGCCCGGCAAGCACCCGAAGCAGATCGTGCGCGACGTCCAATCGATCGCGCTGGCCAGCTTCGGCATTGAGATCGATCGCCGCATCGTGTCGGTCGTGCAGATCGGCACCAACGGCGAGGGCGAGGCCGACCACGAGAACGGCCGCCCCCGCACGTTCCGACCCGTGATCGCGGCCATCAACGCCGAGGCGACTGACCTGCGCTCGCTGGTGCGCGTGACGCTCGCCACCGACGGCGAGGAGACAGTGGGCTTCGCCGAGGGCTCGATCGCGTCGGCGGCGCGCCACCGGCTCGTGGCCACCGCTACCCTCGACGCGCTGCGCCAGCTCGAGCCGGCGGCTGAGTGCCTCGACGTCGACAGCGCGCAGGTCGTGCGCGTGGGTGTGCACGACGTCGCCGTCGTGACCGTCGTGTTCGTGGTGCCACCCACCGAGCAGGTCGTGTCGGGCTCAGCGCTGGTGCGGACGCACCAGGAGGCCGACGCGGTGGCCCGGGCCGTGCTCGACGCCACCAACCGGCGCCTCCCCCGCATCGGCTGACGCCGTCCCGCGCCCGCCGGCGCTCCCCTATCGTCTCCGCGCGTGGCTCCGGTCGCGGCGCTCGTGTCGTATCGCCTCGGGGGCACCGATGGTGTGTCGGTGGAGGCGGCCAAGTGGGGCCGGGCGCTCGCCCGGCTCGGCTTCGTGGTGCGGCGCGTGGCCGGCGAGCTGCGCGGCCCGGGCCACGCCGGCGACCGGACGCTCCCGTGGCTGGCTCTCAGCCCGTCGCCCGTCGCCGCGACCCCCCACCCACGGGAGCTCGCCGACACCGTGGACGACGCCGCGCTGCTGGTCGTCGCCAACGTCTGCTCGCTCCCCCTGAACCGAGCCGCGGCGGCGGCGGTGGCGGGCGTGGCATCGCGCTTCGACGGCCGCGTGCTGTTCCACCACCACGACCTGCCGTGGCAGCGACCCGACCTGGCCGGTGGTCATGGCTTCCCACCCGCGCTGCGCGGCGCGGCCCACGTCGTGATCAACGCGCTGTCGCGCCGCGAGCTCGCGGACCGCGGCATCGACGCGCTCACGATCCGGAATGTCTTCGACGTCGACGCACCGCCCGGCGATCGCGCTGCCACACGCCGCGCCTTCGGCTTCCACGAGCGCGAGGTCGTGGTGCTGCAGCCGGCGCGCGCGATCCCGCGCAAGAACGTGCCTGCCGCGCTCGCGTTCGCGGAGGCGCTCGACGGGCTGCTCGCCGACCGCGCCGTGCGGTACTGGCTCACGGGCCCGGCCGAGGACGGCTACGGCCCGACGCTCGAGAACGTGCTCGCCCGCGCTCGCGTGCCGGTCACGCTCGGGCTCGCGCCGAGCCCGGCCGATGCGTACGCAGCCAGCGACGTGGTCGTGTTCCCCTCTACCTGGGAGGGGTTCGGCAACCCGGTGGTGGAGTCGGTGATCGCGCGGCGGCCGCTCGCGGTGGGCCACTACCCGGTGCTCGACGAGCTGCTCGAGCTCGGCTTCCGCTTCTTCCACGTGCACGACCCGGCCGCGGTCGCGGCCTGGCTCCGCTGCCCCGACACCACGCCACTCGACGCGAACCTGGCCGTCGCCCGCCGCCACTGCTCCGAGGCCCAGCTGCCGGGCCGCCTCGAGGCGGCCTTCGCCACCATGGGCTGGACGGACTGGACCGACCGGACCAACCGCTCCGATCGGACGGACCGATGAACGCGGCCCTATGAGCGCGGCGCCCGACCCGGTCGTCGCCCGGCGGGCCCGGATCGCTCGTGCGGTGAAGCTGGGCAAGCGGGCGGGCTACGGCGGGCTCGGTGTGGCGATCGTCACGTTCGCGATCGGGCTCGTGAGCGGCTTCTCCGGCTTGGTGGTCGCGCTCAGCATCGGTGGGCTGGTCGCGGCGTGCGTGATCCTCCCCGTCCCGATCGTCGTGGGCTACGGCATCCGGGCCGCCGAGCGCGAAGAGCGGGGCGGTGGCCGGTTCCACTAGTCGCTGCGACAGCGGCCGGGCGGCCGATCTAGCCTCTGGCCGACCGGGCCGTCACCGAGGGGGAAGCTCATGACCAAGGCCGCCGTGTGCAAGGGGATCGGCCAGCCGCTCGAGATCCTCGACGTCGAGGTCGCGGCGCCGAAGGCCGGCGAGGTGCGGGTGCAGCTCGGCGCGTCGGGTGTGTGCCACTCCGACTTGTCGGTCACGAACGGCACGCTGCTCCAGCCGCTGCCCGCCGTGCTCGGCCACGAGGGCGCGGGCACCATCACCGACGTCGGCGAGGGCGTCGACCACTTGAAGGTGGGCGACCACGTCGTGATCTCGTGGGTGCCGCAGTGCGGCGCCTGCTACTACTGCCGCCACGACCAGGGCGAGCTGTGCGAGGTCGGCTCGACCGCGCTCATCACCGGCGGCCTCCTCGACGGCACGCCTCGTTTCCTGCTCGACGGCCAGCCGCTGCTCCAGATGGCGGCGTCGGGCACGTTCTCCGAGGAGACAGTGGTCCCGGCCATCGGCGCGGTGAAGATCGAGAACGACATCCCGCTCGCCGCGGCCGCGCTCGTCGGCTGTGGCGTGCTCACCGGCTTCGGCGCCGCGGTCAACACCGCGTCGATCCGGGCCGGTGACAGTGTCGCGATCGTGGGCTGCGGCGGTGTCGGCCTCAACGCGATCCAGGGTGCGAAGCACGCGGGCGCGGAGCGCATCATCGCCGTCGACATGGTCGAAGGGAAGCTCCAGACCGCGCAGAAGTTCGGCGCCACCGATCTCGTCAACCCGGGCGATGGCGACCCGGTCGCCAAGGTGATGGAGCTCACCGACGGTCGCGGCGCCGACGTCACGTTCGAGGTGATCGGGCTCCAGGCCACCATCGACCAGGCCTTCAACATGGCCCGCCGCGGCGGCCAGACCGTCATCGTGGGCGTGCCCAACATGGAGGCGATGGTCACGATCCCGGCCGCGTTCGGGCTCGTGTTCGCAGAGAAGCAGGTGCGGGGCTGCTGGTACGGGTCGTCCAACGTGCACCGCGACGTGCCCAAGCTGACCCGCCTCTACACCGAGGGCAAGCTCATGCTCGACGAGCTCATCTCGGCCGAGATCGGCCTCGCCGAGGTGAACCAGGCGCTCGCCAACATGGGCTCGGGCGAGGTGGCCCGCTCCGTGATCACGTACCAGTAACCACCTCCGGCGCTCAGCGTCGCAGGCGAGGAACAGTTCCGCCTCTGCGACGCCGAAGCGGGGGGGGCCGGAGGAGGAGTCGCCATGCGGTACCGGCGGTTCGGACGGAGCGACCTGGAGGTCTCCGAGGTCGGGTTCGGCGCGTGGACGATCGCCACCGACTGGTGGGGCCGCGTCGACGACAAGGCCGCGCTCGTGCACGCGGCCCTCGACGCCGGCATCACCTTCTTCGATACCGCCCCCGTCTACGGCGACGACGGCTTCGGCGAGCGGATCGTCGCCGAGCTCCTCGGCCCTCGCGCCGACGTGGTGATCACGACGAAGTGCGGCTACGACATCGACGCGCCGCGCATCGCGCCGGGTCAGTCGGAGCGGCCCCACGACTGGCGGCCCGAAGCGGTTCGGTCCCAGCTCGAGGCCTCGCTCCGGCGCTTGGGCCGCGACCACATCGACCTGTACCAGCTCCACAACGTGCGCATGGAGCCGATGCTGGCCGACGACCTGTGGGTCGAGCTGGAGACGCTCCGTGCCGAGGGCAAGGTGCGGGAGGTCGGCGTCGCGCTCGGGCCCGCCATCGGCTGGACCGACGAGGGACTCCACGCGCTGCGTGAGCGACCGGTCGTCTCGCTCCAGACGGTCTTCAACCTGCTCGAGCAGGAGCCGGGCCGGACGTTCGCCGCCGAACCGGCCGTCGCCGACGGTCGCTGTGGGCTGATCGCCCGCGTCCCGCACGCGTCCGACACGCTGTCGGGCAAGGTCACGCGCGACACCGTCTTTCCCGCCGACGACCACCGCGCGCACCGCAACCCCGACAACATGCTCGACAACTTCGACAAGGCCGACACCCTCCAGTTCCTCGCCGACGGCACCGGCCGCACCATCGGGCAGGCGGCGGTCGCGGGCATCCTCGCCTTCGACGGCTTCACGACGGTCCTGCCCACCTGCGTCACCCCCGACGAGGTGCGCGAGTACGCGGCCGCGTCCGAGCTGCCGTTCACCGCCGACGAGAAGGCCCGGGTCGACGAGCTGTGGTCGCGCAACTTCGGCGTCACCAACCGGTACGAGATGCCGCTCAAGTCGAGTCGCGGTGCCTGAGCGTCGCGCCCGCCCGCTGCTCTACGGCGGGCTCGTGGTCGCGTCCGTGGCCACGCTCCCCGTCCTCTTCGCCTACTCGCTGCTCGGTGGGCTCGCACTCGGCATCGGAGGCGCGGCCGCCGGCGCCGCGATCCATGCCCGGCCGGCCCGTGACCACGCCGTGACCGCGCTGGGTTGTGGCCTCGCGCTGCTCGTTGGGCCCGCGCTCTACGTCCTCGTGGCAGTCACAAGCCACTGAAGGCACAAGCGCCCGAAGGCACGAGCGGCTGACCGCTCCCACGTTCCACCAACCGACGGCGCGAATGTCGCGAGCATCGGTGTCACTGTTAGCCTGCACGGTCCATGCGCCTTCCTGCCGAGCAGCGGCGCCGCCAGCTCCTCGACGTCGCCTGCGACGTGTTCGCCGAACGCGGCTTCCACGCCACGTCCATGGAAGAGATCGCGATCGCCGCCGGCGTCACCAAGCCCGTCCTCTACCAGCACTTCCCGTCGAAGCGGGCGCTGTACGGCGAGCTCCTGGGCGACATCCACACCCGCCTCCTCGCGCAGCTCCGCTCGGCCACCGGCAGCGCCATCACCGGCCGGGAGCGCGTCGAGGAGGGCTTCACCGCGTACTTCGACTTCGTCACCAAGCACCGGTCCGCGTTCAAGCTGATGTTCGGCGCGTCGGCCCGGAACGACGCCGAGTTCGCCCAGATCGTCGCCCGCACCATCGACGACGTGGCCGAGCTGGTGGCCGCGCTCATCGAGATCGAAGTACCCGACGAGCACCGCTTCGCGCTCGCCCACGCCGTGGTCGGCATGGCGGAGGCCACCAGCCGGCGGCTCGTGGAGGTCGACGCCGACCACGACCCCGAGCGGCTCGCCTGGTGGCTGGCCGAGATGACGTGGTTCGGCCTGCGCGGTGTGCGCGCCGACGAGCCGGCCGCCGAGCCGAGCGGCCGCGCGTAGCCAGCCGGGAGCCGCGCTCATGCAGTTCGGGGTCTTCTACGAGCACCAGGTTCCCCGCCCGTGGGAGGAGGGGTCGGAGCGGCGGGTGCTCGAGGAGGCGCTCGAGCAGGCCGAGCTCGCCGACCGGCTCGGGATCGACGTGTTCTGGCTGGTCGAGCACCACTTCCTCGAGGAGTACAGCCACTCGAGCGCGCCCGAGGTGTTCCTCGCGGCGGTGTCGCAGCGCACGAAGCGCATCCGGCTCGGCCACGGCATCGTCCAGACCCCACCGCCGTTCAACCACCCGGCCCGCGTCGCCGAGCGCATCGCCACCCTCGACCTGCTCTCCGACGGCCGCGTCGAGCTCGGCACCGGCGAGTCGAGCTCGGAGGCGGAGCTCGGGGGGTTCGGGATCGACCCGGCACGTAAGCGTGAGATGTGGGAGGAGGGCCTGCGCGTCGCGCTCCGCTGCATGACCGAGGAGCCATTCACCGGGCACGCGGGCGAGTCGGTCACGATGCCGCCCCGCAACGTGGTGCCCAAGCCGCAGCAGAAGCCGCACCCGCCGGTATGGGTCGCGTGCAGCCGGCGCGAGACGATCCACCTCGCCGCTCAGCACGGCATCGGCGCGCTCGCCTTCGCGTTCTTCGACCCCGAGGAGGCGCGCCACTGGGTCGACGACTACTACGCGACGCTCGCAACCGAGGGTGTGCCGATCGGCGACGCGGTGAACGCCAACCTGGCCTGCGTCACGAGCTTCCTCTGCCACGAGGACGAGGAGCAGGCCGTCGCGCGCGGCGCCGAAGGGGCCAATTTCCTCGGTTACTCGCTCGGGCACTACTACGTGTTCGGCCGCCATCGGCCGGCCCGCACCGACCTGTGGGCCGACTACCGGGCCCGCCGCGCGGAACATGGCTACGACCCCGGAGCCGTTGCGGCCGCGGGCGCGCACGGCGATCGGCTCGGCGCGAAGATCGTGCAAGAGGGAGTGACGGGCCTGCGCGGCGCGATGGGCACGCCCGATCAGGTACGCGAGTACCTGCGACGTTACGAGGAGTGCGGAGTCGACCAGGTGATCCTCTCGAGCGCGGCAGGGAAGAACCGCCACGAGCACGTCATGGAGAGCCTGGAGCTGTTCGCCCGCGAGGTGCTTCCCGAGTTCAAGGAGCGCGACGAGCAGGCCGCCCTCGAGAAGGCCCGGCGGCTCGCGCCCGTCGTCGACGCGGTGATGGCGCGCAAGCCCGCTGAGGACCACCCTCCCCTGCGCGACCCGGCCTACGAGATCCCGGCCATCCCACGCGCCGACGCCGACCGCTCCGGCGCCGACCGGTTCCACGCCTGGCTCGACGAGTACGCGGGCAAGATCGCGGCCGGCGAGGACGTCAGCAAGCGCCTCGCCTGACCGAGATGGGCCCTGACCGAGATGAGCCCTGACCGAGATGGAAACCGACCAGATCGGAATCGGGCGGCGGGAGGCGTCAGTCGAGGCCGAGCCGGGCGTTGTCCCAGCTGAGGACGCGCTCGTCGGGCTCGATCTCGATCGTGGCCGGCGCCACCTCGTAGTGGGCACGCGTCGCCTCGGGCATCTCTCGGCGGGAGGTGCGGAACGCGGCGTACTTGCCGTCGAGCGCCTCCGCGACGCGAGCGAGCAGGTCGGGCTCGGTCACGATGCGGGCCCGGCCGGTCAGGTGCACTCCGCGCAGCGCCGCCCAGCGCTCGCCCGACTCGACGAGGAACGACACCCGCGGGTCGCGCCCGATCCGCGCGACCTTCTTCGTGCGTCCGGGGCCACTCACGTAGACGCGCCGGTCGAGCACGACGAACCACACCGGAAGCGTGATCGGCATGCCGTCGCGGCGCAAGGAAGTGAGAATGCCGGTATGCGCGGCCTCGAGCACGGCCCACGCCTCGTCGGGGCTCAGCCGCACGCTACGGGCCATGCGGTAACCGTACCGAGCCGGCCGGCCGGCGGGTAAGAAGCCCGATGGATCACGACGCCGTCATCATCGAGGTCGGCCTCAACGAGGCCGTCATGCCCACCGTCAATCCACACGTGCCGATCACTCCGGCCGAGTGCGCCGACGATGCGCGCCGCTGCCACGGCGCGGGCGCGGCGGTGGTGCACTGGCACGCCCGCGACCCCGCCACCGGCGAGCAGCGCCTCGGTGATGTCGCCCTCTCCGGTGAGGCCCTCGACCGCATGCGGGGCTGCGACGTGCTCGCGTACCCGAGCTACCCGGTCGACGTCCCCGACACCATTGACGCGCGGCTCGCGCACGTGTGGCGCCTACACGACGAGCACGGCCTCGAGCTCGCGCCGGTCGACATCGGATCGGTGACCATCGTCGTGTGGGACGAGCAGCACGGCGACTTCGCGGCCGTGGACACATTGCGCGGCCTCGGCGTGGTGCACAACTCGCTTCCCTTCACGCTCGACGCGCTCGACCGCGCCTACGCCCTTGACATGGTTCCGACCCTGGGCGCGTTCGACGTCGGCTTCACCCGCACGATGTCGATGCTCGCCGAGGCCGGGAAGCTGCGTCCGCCCGTGCTCCACAAGGTGTTCCTCTCGGGTGCGTGGGCCGTCGGGCCGATCCCAGCCGAGGAAGCGCTCGACCTGCACCTCCGACAGATCTCCGACGGGCTCGACGTCGAGTGGGTCGTGGTGCCGTATGCGATCGCCGACCCGGCGGTGGTCGAGCGGCTCTGCCGGTACGCGCTCGAGCGCGGCGGCGGGATCCGCGTCGGCATCGGCGATGCCCCCGGCGCGTTCCCGTCGGCGACCAATGCCGGGCTCGTCGAACGCGCCGTGCGTTGGGCCGAGGAGGCCGGCCGGCCGGCCGCGTCCAGCACCGATGTGCGCCACCGCTTCGGGCTCGGCAACGCCGACGGGCGATCTACTTGATGTACATCCCCGAGATCGCGCGAGCCACGACCAACCGCTGGATTTCCGACGTGCCCTCGAAGAGCGTGTAGATCTTCGAGTCGCGGTGCCACTGCTCCACCGGGAAGTCGCGGATGTAGCCGTAGCCGCCGAGGATCTGGATGGCCTGCTCGGTGACCCACACTGCGACCTCACCCGCCTTGAGCTTCGACATCGAGCCCTCGCCGGCAGTGAACTGCTTGCCGTTGCTGGCCATCCAGCACGCCCGCCACACCAGCAGTCGGGCCGCGTCGATCTCCATCTTCATGTCGGCCAGCTTGAACGCGATGCCCTGGTTCTCGATGATCTTCCGGCCGAACTGCTCGCGCTCCTTCGCGTAGTCGAGCGCGTACTCGTACGCGGCCCGGGCGATGCCGATCGCCTGCGCGCCCACGAGCGGGCGGCTGGCCTCGAACGTGCTCATCGCGGCCTGTACGCCGCTGCTCTTGCCCTCACGGGCACGGGCCAGACGGGCTTCGAGCTTCTCCTCGCCGCCGAGCAGGCACTCGCTCGGTACTCGCACGTCGTCGAGAAGCACCTCGCCGGTGTGCGAGGCGCGGATGCCCATCTTCTTCTCCTTCTTGCCCATCGTGAGGCCGGGCGTACCGGGGGGGACGACGAAGGAGGCGTGGCCGCGGGCACCGAGCGCGGAGTCGACGCTGGCGACGATCACGTGGACGTCGGCGATACCGCCGTTGGTGATGAAGACCTTCTGCCCGTTGATGACCCAGTCGCTTCCGTCCTTCTCCGCGTGGGTGCGCAGGCTCGACACGTCGGAGCCGGCGTTGGGCTCGGTGACGGCGAAGGCAGCGAGCTTGATGTCGTCGGGGGTGCCGAAGCATCGGGGCACCCACTCCGCGATCTGCTCGGGCGTGCCGTTGCCGACGATGCCCGACACGCCGAGGGTGGTGCCAAAGATCGCCAGCGCGATGCCGGCGTCACCCCAACAGATCTCCTCGCTCACGATCGGGAACGTCAGCCCGGTCGGGTCGCCGAAGATGTTGGCGACGAACTCCCACGAGTAGAGGCCGATCTTGGCCGCCTCTTCGATGATCGGCCATGGCGTCTCTTCACGCTCGTCCCACTCGCGCCCCGCGGGGCGCACGACCTGCTCGGCGAAGTCGTGCACCCATTTCTGGATCTGGACCTGGTCCTCGTTGAGCTCGAGGGAGAACTCCGTCATCTCGCCGTCTCCTTCACGGCTCGCGCCGCTGCGGCCTGCACGACAAAGCTACCGACCATGTTACCGACCAGTAACCTACTGTATCGCGGCTGCGGCCGTCCTTCCGGTACCGTCCTTCCGGCACCGTGCCCTGCCCGGACCACATCCCCGGGCCGCGCTAGGCCTGGACGACAGTGATCGTACGGACGGCGGGCGGGCCCCGGGGGCCGGCGGCCTTGAGGGTATACGTGTGCGCGAGCCCGTCGCAGGCGAACGGCAGCTTCGCCGAGCCCTCCGGCCCGGAGAACAGGAAGGTCCCGGGACCGTCGACACCCAGCTCGACGCCCACCGCGTTCCGGGTCGACCACGACACCTCCACGCGGGTGGTGATCGAGCACCGCACCCGCGCCGGCGCGTTGAACGACGTGATGACGGGCGCCCCGGGCGAGCTCGTGGCTGTTGTCGTGGACGGCGCGGCGGTGGTCGTGGTGGGGACCAGAGGCTCGCCGCTCCCGCCCTGCGACGGGCTGCGGGCCGCGAGCACAACGAGCACGCCCGCCAGCGCGAGCACGACCACGACCGCGCCCGCGCCCACCACGAACTCGCCGGTCGTGAAGTTCCTCCAGCGTGATGCCATCGACCGCTACGCGGGAGAGACCGTGTGTGACTTGGTATCCGGTGGGCTGCCGTTCTTGGTCGCGAGCATGTAGGTGTGCGACTTCCCGTCACAGTTGAACGGGACCGTGTCGGTACCCGCCGGGCCGTAGCTCTTGTAGGGGCCGGGGCCGTCGATGCTCAGCACCACTCCGGTCGCGTTCGCGGTGGCCCAGGAGACGGTCACCGAGGTCGAGCCCGGACAGGGTCGCGTGGTCGGTACCACGAACGAGGTGATCGCGGGCTTCGGGAGGGTCGAGGTCGTGCTCGTCGTGGTGGACGACGTGCTCGAGGTCGACGACGCCGTGGGTGGTGGCAACGTGGTGGTGGTGGTGGTGGTGGTGGTGGTCGTCGTCGTGGCCGTGGTCGTCGTCGTGGTCGTCGACGCCCGGTGGGCCTGCTTCGAGCTCCCGCTCGTGAGCGCGGCCGCGGTCGAGCCCACGGCCAGGCCCAGCGCGAGCACGAGCACGCCCACGATCACCCGGCGGTGACGATCCGGCCGCCCACCCTCACCCTGCGCCATCGCGCGCGACGCTATCCCCCGGCCATGGCCATGAACGCGCGCAGCTCACGGGCGACGTCGGGCCCGGCCGGGGCATAGAGGAGCTCGGTGGCGCCGGCGGCGGCGAGCGAGTCGAGCCGGGCCCGCAGGTCGGCCGCCGGCGCGGTCCAGGTGAAGGCGGTGAGGGTGGCTCCGTCGAGGACCGCGCGATCGCGCTCGGTCAGCCCGACCAGATGGTCCTCGTGGACGCGGAGATGGCGAACCGGCTCCGGGACGCGCTCGATCTCCTCGCGCCACGCCCTGCCGCCCGGGAGCAGGTCGACCTGCTCGCCGGCGGCCTCGTAGAAGCCGTGATACACGACCGCGGCCGCGGGGCCGGCCGTGGCGAGCGCTCGCGGCGACCCTGGGTCCTCGCCGTCGTCGAGCACGGTCCCGAAGGCGAGCACCGCGCACCACTCGAACTCGGGATGGGCGCCGCCGATCGTCATCACGCCGTCGCCGAGCTCGCGCGCGACCGCCAGGCCCTTCGGCCCGTTGGCGGCAACGACGATCGGCACCTCGATCGGCCGCGAGGGCAGGTAGCCGTCGGGCGCGATGAGCTGCACGACGGCGCCGTCGACCTCCACCTCGTCGCCGCGCAGCAAGCCCCGGAGCTCGCGCAGGTAGCGCTCGACCTCGGCCCAGCGGAGCGGCCGCTGCCCGAGCGCCACCCGACCCGTGAAGCCGGTGCCGACGGCGACTACGGTCCGGCCCGGCGCGAGCACCTCGAGGGTGGCAACGGCCGTGGCCTGCGTGAGCACGTGCCGCAGGCTCGGTATCAGCACCGCCACTCCGAGCCCGATGCGCTCGGTGCGCTCGGCGACGCGCGCGAGCGTCACCCACACGTCCGGATAGAGGGCGGGCGAGTCGTAGAGCCACACGCGGCGGTATCCGAGCGACTCCGCCAGCACGGCATGGTCGACGACGTCGGGACCGGGTGGGAACGCGGCGGAGATCTCCATCGGCGATCGCCGACACTACGGTCCGAACCCGCGTGTCGCCATCCGCGCCTGCTCCCGGCCTGGTGCGCCTCCATCGGCTCGTGGGGCCCGCGGCCCGGGTCCGGCCCGTAGGCTGAGCGCCCACGCGCCGCGCCGCGGGAGGATGATGAACAACCGGCCCAACATCCTGCTGATCGTCTCCGACCAGGAGCGTCAGCGCGGTTGGATTCCCGACGGGCTCGAGCTCCCCCACCGGCAGCGCCTGATCGACACCGGCCTCGAGTTCACGCGCTTCTCCACCCACTCGTCGCCGTGCTCGCCGTCGAGGGCGACGCTCGTGACCGGTCGTTACGTGCCGCAGCACGGCGTGACCGACAACGTGATCGCGCCCGCGCATCGCGAGCTCGACCCCTCGATCCCTACCCTCGGCCACCTCCTGCGCGGCGCGGGGTACCGCACCGCGTACATCGGCAAGTGGCATCTCTCGCACGCGGTCTCACCCGACCTGGACGCCTACGGCTTCTCCGACTGGAGGGGCAACGACCGCCACTTCATGGGCTGGGCCGGCACAGGGATCGAGTTCGACCCGCCCATCGCCGACCAGGCCGCCCGTTGGCTCCGCGACAACGCCGCCGGGGAGGCCGAGCCCTGGTTCCTCGTGGTCGCGCTCGTCAACCCCCACGACGTGATGTGGTTCCCCGCCGATCAGGCCGACTACCAGGCCATCCATCCGGACGAGCTCGAGTTCTCACGCGCGTTGCTGAGCTCGGTCGCGTGGAAGGACGGCGAGCCGATCCCCGTCTTCCCGTCCGAGTACGACGAGGTCTTCGACGCCCTTCCTGCCAACTTCGACGACGACCTGTTCACGAAGCCGGCTGTACAACGGCAGTGGCTCTACGAGCAGCAGCACAGCTTCTACGGCTTCATCGACCCGCGCGACACACGGAGCTGGCTCCGTCAGCTCGATTACTACTGGCGCCTACACCAGGAAGGCGACCTCAACCTGGGCACCGTGCTCGACGCACTCGACGCGTCGGGGTCGGTCGACACCACCGCGGTGCTCTTCACGTCCGACCACGGCGACATGTGCGGCTCGCACGGACTGCGCAGCAAGGGCCCGTTCGTCTACGAGGAGATCATGCGGGTCCCGCTCTACGCGCGCGTGCCCGGCGTGACGCGACCCGGAACCAAGACCGACGCGCTCGGCACGCACGCCGACCTCGCCCGCACGGTGGTCGCGCTCGCCGGCGTGAGCGAGCCGCCGCTTCCCGGAAACGACCTAACACCCGTCCTGCGCGACCCGGCCATGCCCGGACGCGACCTGGTGCTCTTCGCGCAGGACCAGGCCTGGTACGAGAGCTGCATCCACCTCCGCTACGCGATCCGCGGCCTGTTCGACGGCCGCCACAAGTACGCCCGCTACTACGGCGTGGGCGGCGGATTCACGCAGATCGGCCGGCCCTGGCCCGTGCCGAAACGGGTCGACCTCGACGCCCGCTTCGACGACCACGACCACGAGCTCTACGACCTCCAGGAGGACCCGCACGAGCTCGTGAACCTGGCCAACGATCGCGGCCGCCGTGCCGAGCTGCGGGCGTGGTTCGACCGCTTGCGCGACGAGGAGCGCCACGCCTTCGCCGCCCCACCCGACGCGTAACCCCCCCTGTACCCCCCGCCCCGCACGCTTTGGCGTCACGAAGCCATCGTTTTCGAGGGCCAATCGACGCCAAAGCGGGGGGCGGGGGGGACGGAAGGCTAGGAGCCGAGGCGGACCGGGAGGCGGTCGAGCCCGCGGAGCACGACCCGGCCGTTCCACGCCAGCTCTTCCTCGACCGGCTCGAGCGCGGGGAAGCGACGCACGAGCGTGGGGATCGCGACCTGGGCCTCGAGGCGGGCCAGGAACGCGCCCAGGCAATGGTGCACGCCGCCGCCAAAGGAGACGTGTTGCGCGGCGCCCTCGCGTGAGAGGTCGAGCTCGTCGGCGGCCGCGCCCCAGCGGGCCGGGTCACGATTCGCCGACCCGAGGCAGGTGAGCACGAAGCTGCCGGCATCGATCTCGTGACCGTCTATCTCCATGGGCGCGAGGGTGATGCGCCGGGAGAACTGCACCGGGCTGTCGTAGCGCAGCAGCTCCTCTACCGCATTGGCGTCGAACGACGAATCGGCTCGTAGCCGTGCGAGCTCGTCGGGGTGGCGGAGCAGCGCCAGGGTACCGTTGCCTATGAGGTTGACGGTGGTCTCGTGGCCGGCGATGTAGAGCAGCACCACCTGCGAGAGCAACTCCTCCTCGGTGAGCATGTCGCCCTCGTCCTCCGCCGCGATGAGCGCCGACAGCAGGTCGTCGGCCGGCTCGCGCCGCTTGGCGGCCACAACTGCCTCGACGTGCGCCGACATCCGGTCGGAGGCCTGGAACGCGGCCTCGACGTCGTCGGGCGTGATGATCGGGTCGAGGGTCTTGGTCAACGCGTGTGACCACTCGCGGAGGCTCTGCCGGTTGCCCTCGGGCATCCCGAGCATCTCGGAGATGACCGTGAACGGCAGCGGGAACGCGAGATCGGCGACCACGTCCATCTCACCCTGCGCCGCGACCGCATCGAGATACTCGTCGACGAGCTGCTGCACGCGGGGGCGGAGCGCCTCGATCATGCGGGGGTTGAACGCCTTGGCCACGAGCCGGCGCAGGCGATCGTGATCGGGAGGGTCGAGGTTGAGCATGGCCCGGTCGCGGCCGTCGGTCTCACGGTCGCCGAGCATCTCCTCGAACATCTGCGTCGCCAACGTCGGCGTGGCGTTGCCCACCTCGACACTCGTCTTGGGATCGCGCAGCACCGAGAGGACGTCGTCGTAGCGGAACAGCATCCAATTGCCGAGCGGGGTGTGGTGGACCGGGTCGAGCTCGCGCAGCTCGCGGTACTGCGCGTACGGATCAGCGAAGAACGCGGGGTCGAACGGGTTGAACACCGCCGTCTCGGGCACGCTCATGAGCATCACCCTACGGCCCCGCCCGTGAGGTGACGAGCGTCTGTGACCCGGGTCACCGGTCCGCAGAGGCGCCGCGTATGGCCGTGTCCGAGGTCACCGTCGTGCTCGGCGGGCGTCGTCCTCCCCTGAGCCTCAGGGCGGGGGAGCGAACCCGGGATCACGGCCCTCCACGATGCTCTCGCCCCTGTCACTCGCGAGCCGGGCCGACCCGGGATCGGTGAGCACCCAGAAGCGCTCGGCCCGGATGGCGTCGACTACCAGCGTCGCCACCTCCGCGGGCGGCATGCCCGCGCCCACCTTCTGCCGGGCCCACTCGCGCGTCGCCTCGCGCGCCAGGTCCCGCGGCGGCGCGGGCGGCGCGCCCAGCCGCGGCAGCCAGTTGCGATCGGCGTCGAGGATCCTCGTGGCCACCCAGTCCGGGCACAGTGCCGAGACTCGCACGGTCGATCCCGAGAGCGTCAGCTCGTGGTGCAATGACTCGGAGATGGCCACGACGGCGTGCTTGCTCGCGCTGTAGGCCGCGGTGAAGGGCGGCGCGCGCAGGCCCGCCATGGACGCGGTGTTGACCACGTGGCCCTCGTCCTGCTCGATCATGCCCGGCAGGAACGCGCGCAGGCCGTGGATCACGCCCCAGAGGTTGACGCCGAGCACCCATTCCCACGTGGCCAGCAGCGTCTGCCAAGACGGGCCCGACGCCGACACCCCCGCGTTGTTGCACAGCACGTGGACGGCACCGAACCGGTCGAGCGCGCGTCGGGCCAGCTCGTCGACCGAGGCCGCCAGCGACACGTCGGTCGGGACCGCGAGTACCTCGACACCTGCGTCGGTGAGCTCGCGTTCGGCGGCATGGAGCGCGTCCTCCTCGACGTCGGCGAGCACGACCCGCATGCCCTCGGCACCGAACCGGTCGGCGAGGCCCCGGCCGATGCCGCTCGCCCCGCCGGTGACCACCGCGACCTTGCCCTCGAGCTGCTGCACGGACTCAGGCTAGGGGACGCGTCACGGGTTCGTGCAGTGTTCGCGTAGCCTTCGCGGCCGTGAGCGCCGACCTCGAGACGATCGCCGACTGGCTGCGCGGCGCGCGCCAGATCGTGGTGCTCACCGGGGCCGGCATCTCCACCGAGTCGGGTGTCCCCGACTTCCGCGGCCCGCGGGGCGTGTGGACCACGAACCCGGCCGCGGAGCGGACCGCGAACCTCCAGTACTACCTGTCCGACCCCGAGGTCCGGAAGCAGGCCTGGCTCCACCGGCTCGACTCCCCCATGTGGAGCGCCGACCCCAACGCCGGGCACCGGGCCCTCGCCGACCTCGAGCGCAAGGCTCGACTCCACACCCTCGTCACCCAGAACGTCGACGGCTTGCACCTCATGGCGGGAAGCTCGCGCGAGATCGTCATCGAGATCCACGGCACGGTGCACGAGGCCGAGTGCCTCACGTGCGGGTGGCGGGGCCCCATGGAGGAGACGCTCGACCGCGTGCGCACGGGCGAGGCCGACCCGCCCTGCCTCGCCTGTGGCGGGATCCTCAAGTCGGCGACGATCTCGTTCGGTCAGAACCTGATCGCAGCCGACCTCGAGCGCGCGCAGCGCGCGGCCGCGGGGTGCGACGTGTTCCTCGCCCTCGGCAGCACCCTGCTCGTGTATCCGGCCGCGGGGCTTCCCGAGATCGCGCTCGGAGCCGGCGCGCGCCTCGTGGTGATGAACGCGCAGGAGACGCCGTTCGACCGCTACGCCGACGCCGTGCTGCGCGACCAGTTGGGCGCCACGCTCCCTGCGCTGGTCGACCTGGTCTGAGCTGGCCGTCCGAGATGGCCGTCCGAGCAACGAAGCCCGAGCAACGAAGCCCGAGCAACGAAGCCCGACCTGGCGGGATCGAGGTTGGGGAATACCCGACCCCTGAAGTAGCATTTAGGTCACCGGAGCGCCGCGCCGATGTGCTGCGCCGAGGGCAAACCCGGGGAGGAGCCGGCCATGGCCAGCTTCCGTGAGCTGCTCGCTCGCACCAAGGCCAACATCACCGAGATCGAGCCCGCCGATGCCGAGCCTCGTCTCTCCGCGGCCGTCTTCCTCGACGTGCGCGAGCAGGACGAGTTCGACGCGGGCGCGGTCCCGGGTGCCCTCCACATCCCGCGCGGCTTCCTCGAGAGCCAGGTCGAGGCGAAGGTCCCCGACCACGACGCCCCGGTCGTCGTCTACTGCGCGGGCGGCGCGCGCTCGGCCTTCGCGGCCGAGACGCTCCAGCAGCTCGGCTACACCGAGGTCACCTCCATGGCCGGCGGGTTCGGCCGCTGGAAGAACGAGGGGCGGCCCTGGACCACGCCCGTGGTGCTCAACACCGACCAGCGCGACCGCTACAAGCGCCACATCCTGCTCCCCGAGGTGGGGGAGGCGGGCCAGCAGAAGCTGCTCGAGAGCAACGTACTGCTGCTCGGCGCGGGCGGCCTCGGGTCGCCGGCCGCGCTCTATCTCGCGGCCGCGGGCGTGGGCACACTCGGCATCGTCGACATGGACGTCGTCGACTCGTCCAACCTCCAGCGCCAGATCCTGCACAACATCGACCGGATCGGCGAGCGCAAGGTCGACTCCGCGAAGAAGACGCTCACCGCGCTCAACCCCGACGTGAACGTCGTCACCCACGACGTGCGCTTCGGCGCCGACAACGTGCTCGAGATCCTCGATGGCTACGACATCGTCGTCGACGGCACCGACAACTTCCCCACTCGCTACCTGCTCAATGACGCGTCGCTGCTGAAGCGGATCCCGGTGGTGCACGGCTCGATCTTCCGCTTCGAGGGACAGGTCACGCTCTTCGACCCGTACGTCGGTCCCTGCTACCGGTGCCTGCTGCCCGAGCCCCCGCCCCCCGAGCTCGCCCCGAGCTGCGCCGAGGCGGGCGTGCTCGGCGTGCTGCCCGGGATCGTCGGCTCGATCCAGGCGCTCGAGGCGATCAAGTTCCTCCTCGACCTCGGCGACCCGCTCGTCGGGCGGTTGCTCGCGTACGACGCGCTCGAGCAGAACTTCCGCACGTTCAAGCTGCGACGCGATCCGATGTGCCCCGCGTGTGGCGAGGCCGCGGCACCCATCGTCATCGCCGAGTATGACGAGCACTGCCTCCCGCACGCGGTGCTGGCCGACGGCTCCACCGCGGGCCACTAGCAACGAGGGGCGGCGGGGCGGCCTCGTCCGCTCCGCCCTTCTCCACTGGCCGCATGATCCGGGTGGGAGCACGGTCGGCCGCGTTGCGCCTCCCGTCGTCCGAGTTGGCCACGACGACCACGTCGCAGCCGAGCGCGACGAAGTCGCGCAGCACGTGGCGGCCCCACCGCCCGCACCCGATCTGCCCGATGGCGGGAGCGCCCGTCACCGGCTAGTGCCCCGGCGGCTTCGGCACCACGATCGCGTCGAGCCTGACCGTGGCCACGAACACCTCCGTGGCCGGGCGGGGCGGCGCCGTCTTCGCGTGCGCCATGGTGGGCTGCCTCGGTGGTCGCGGCGTCCGCCGGTACGGCTTGCCGGGAGGATGCGTCGCGCCGAGGAACCGAGCCAGGTCGAGGGCGCCCGCGGCCGGATCGCCCACGCCGACACCCTGGCACGGCTTGAGCTGCTCGAGATCGGCCGGCGCGGTGGTGCGGAAGACGTTGCCGGAGAAGCAGTTCCCGTCGTCGGAGACGGGAACGATGATGCCGAGGTCGTCGAGCCCCGAGCGCTCGATCACGTTCCCCACCACCCGGTTCCCCCGCGACGGCCAGACGTTCTTCTCGATGCCGGGGTTCGGCGCGATCCCGATGCCCACCGACTGCTGCCCGACGACGCGGTTCTTCGTGACCACGTCGCCCACGCCGCCGACGATCACGATGCCGCTTCCGAACACGGTGTCGAACGCGTCTTCCTTCGACTTCGGCGCGTCACCGTTGTCGTTGTCGGCCACGAGGTTGCCGGCGAGCGTGGCCTCGCGCTGGGGTGGGTTGGCCTCGCTGTCGAGGCTGTTGGGCACGATGCCGGCCCGGTTGTGCCGCCAGGTCGAGCTCACGATGAAGAGGTTTCCGCCCGCGTTCGTGCCCGAGTAGCCGAGCTCGTTGTTCTCGCTGGTCACGTGGTCGATGACCGCGTTGCATGGGAAGCACTGGCCGATGTAGAAACCGGAGTCGGGGCTACCCGACGCGTAGGAATGGTCGAAGCGACCGTCGGTGGAATCGAACGCGTAGATGCCGTAGTCGCCGTTGCGGTACGCGGTGAGGAAGGAGCCCCGGTAGCCCTGCACGCCGGTCCAGAAGAAGCCGTTGGAGGTGTAGTCACGCGCGGTGAGGTTCTCGATCGCCACGCCCTTCGCGCTCACGACCTTCACGCCGTTGTCACGCTTGAACTCGCCGTCGAGGACGGTGCGGTTCCGGTCGACGCCGCGGAGCACAATGCGGTCGGTGGTGACCGTGACCGCCTCCTTGTAGACGCCGGGTGAGACCAGCACGAGGTCGCCGGGCCGCGCGCGGTCGACGGCCTGCTGGACCGTCCTGGCGTCGTGCGGCACCCGGATGACGTGGGAACAGCACGCGGATGACCCTTTGGCCTCACGGGCCCACGAGGGAACGATCGGCACGAGTGCGGCCACAATGCCGACCAGCGCCATGCCGACCAGCTCGAGCCGGAGCACTGCGGGCCGGAGCGTCGGCGCCCGCACCGCGCGTCTACGGCTTGTCGCGGGTCGGCTTCTTGAACGTGCTCACCAGCTCGACCAGCGTCCGCACGCCGAAGCCGGTGCCGCCCTTGGCCAGCTCGCCGTCGTCCCGCTCGGACCGGGCCGGCCCCGCGATGTCGAGGTGCGCCCAGGCCACGTCGCCGACGAACGACTCCAGGAAGAGGCCCGCGGTCAGCGCGCCCGCGTAGTGGCCGGTGCTGATGTTGCGCAGGTCTGCCACCTCCGACTCCAGCTGCTTGCGGTACTCCGGCGGAAGCGGCAGCGGCCACACCGGCTCGCCGGCGCGGTCGGCAGCGGCCCGCACCTGGTCGACCCACGAGCGGCGGTTGCCCATGAGCCCGGCGACCTTGTCGCCCAGCGCGACCAGGCAGGCGCCCGTGAGGGTGGCGACGTCGACGACGGCGTCGGGCCCGTCCTCGGCCGCGAGCGACAGGCCGTCGGCGAGGATGAGACGCCCCTCGGCATCGGTGTTGACCACCTCGACCGTCTTGCCGTTGCGGATCGTGAGCACGTCGCCGGGCCGGATGGCCGTGCCGCTCGGCATGTTCTCCACCATCGGCACGTAGGCGACCACCTTCGCCCGCACGTCGAGGTCGCGCAGCACCGACATGGTGGCGATCACTGCCGCGCCGCCCGACATGTCGGTCTTCATCGTCTCCATGCCGCTCGACGTCTTGAGCGACAGCCCGCCCGAGTCGAACACCACGCCCTTGCCGACCAACGCGACCGTGCCCCTTGCCGCCTTCGGCGTGTAGGTGAGCTTCACGAGCCGGGGTGGCTGGTGCGAGCCCTGGCCGACGCCGAGCACCCCGCCGAGGCCCTCGGCCCTCATCTCCGCGACGCCGAGCACCTTCACGGTGACGCCCTTGCCGCGCAGGAGCCTCTTGGCCGCGTCGGCGAAGGCGGCCGGCGACTTCGAGCCCGACGGCTCGTTGACGAGGTCGCGTGCCCACGTGACCGCGTCGGCGACAGTGGTGCCGCGGTCGAGCGCGCGCCTCACCCCCGCGGCCGCGGTGGTGCTCAGCACGAGCACCTCCTCGAGCGCCGAGGACTCGGCCTCGCCCTTGTACTTCAGGAACTGGTAGGAGCCGAGGACCATGCCCTCGGCCAGCGCCTGCGCGGCCGCGGCCCGGTCGAGCCGGGCCGGCACCGCGTCGAGCAGGGTGGTCGCGACCGACGCCACCTTCGACGCGCGACGGGCCACGTGCGCCGCGGCCGTGCGCACGCCGCCGGTCGTGAGCTCCTTGCGGTCGCCCAGACCCACGAGCAGCGCGGCTCTCGCGCCGAGCTCGCCCCTCGTAGGCACGGGGAGTGTCTGGCCCGGCTTGCCGTCGAAGCCGGCCCCCTCCATGAAGTCGACGAGGCCGCCACCCAGTGCGGCGTCGACCACGGCCGCGCCGGGCCCGAGCTCGCGGCCGGCGAAGACGGGTACCGCGAGCAGGTCGGCCTCGACTCGACCGGCGGGCGTGGTGGTCAGCGTGCAGGTGGGCTTCACGGATCCTCCAGAGCGCGGCGCTCGCGGTCGGCCCGCGACGGGCGATAGCCGCCCTCTTGCCAGCGGGCGAGCGTGTAGACGAGGTCGGCGAGGCGATTGAGATAGGGAACGACCTGGCTGCCGTCGAGCCATCCGGCGCGCGTCGCCGCGACTGCGTCGCGCTCGGCCCGGCGCACCACGGTGCGGGCGAGGTCGAGCGCGGCCGCGATGCGGTTCTCGCCCGGCAGCACGAACTCCCGCGGCGGGTCGAATCGCGTCGTGACGTCGTCGATCACCGGCTCGAGCGCGCGCACCATCTCGGGCGTGACGAGCGAGACGCCGGCTGCGAGCTTGCCGCGTCCGGCGGGCGCGGTGGCCAGCTCGGCGCCGACCACGAACAGCTCGCGTTGCAGGCGCACCAGTAACTCGAACAGCTCGGAGCCGAGCTCGCACTCGGCCCGGGCGAGTCCCAGCGCGGCCACCGCCTCGTCGACCGCACCGTAGGCCGCGGGCCCGGCGTCGTCCTTCTGCACGCGGCCACCGTAGAGGAGGCCGGTGGTGCCGTCGTCGCCGGTGCGCGTGTACACCTTCATGTGCGGCGCAGTCTAGGACCGGGCCGTCGTGGGAGGTCGGTCCGCCCGATCGCTCGGATACGCTTTGCCCTTGCGAGACGGGGCTCACGCGTGGCGGTGACCACGGCCCGGCGGAGGCCGGAGCGTCCCGGCATGTCGCGGTCGAGCGTGTCGACGCCGGCCCGGTGGTCGACCCGTCTGCCGCTCCTCGCGTCGGTGGCGATCTCGGTCGTGTTCGTCGCGCGTTCCACCTTCCGTGTCCGCGGTGCCGTGTACTTCTCGCTCTTCGACGACGCGACGGTCTCGATGCGCTACGCGCGCAATCTCGCGCACGGTGCAGGCCTGGTCTGGAACCCTCACGGCGCCCACGTCGAGGGGTACACCAACTTCCTGTGGACGCTCTGGATGGCGGTGCTCCACCTCGTCGGCGTACCCGATCGCTTCGTGGGGGGGCTCGTGAGCGCATCCGGTGCCGCGCTCCTCGTCGCCAACCTGCTCGTGGTGCGGGCCATCACGCGTCGCCTCGTCCCCGACTCCGCGTTCGCCGCGGCGTTGGCGATGTGGCTCGTGGCCCTCTGCTACCCCCTCGTCTACTGGACGCTGCGGGGCATGGAGGTGGGGCTGCTCGCGTTCTTGGGCTCGGCCGCCGCCCTCTTCGCGATGCGGTGTTGCGACGATTGCCGTGGCCGCGATCTCGCGATCCTCGCGAGCGTCCTCGCGCTGGGCGTTCTGACGAGGAGCGACTTCGTGGTCCCGGCCGCGATCGTGGCCGGCTTCGTCGCGCTCCGCGCTCCCCCGGCGAGGCGGCGGCGGGCGGCGGCGGTGCTCGTCGGCGTGATCGCCGCGACGCTCGTCGCGCACACGGCGTTCCGCGTCTACTACTACGGCGATCCGCTCCCCAACACCTACTACCTCAAGCTCCAGGGGTTCGCGGTCACGACCCGGATGTGGCGCGGGGTCGCCGCGCTGGCCAACGACGCGGTGGTCGAGCTGGCGCTGCCGCTGGCCTTCGCCGCGCTCGCGCTCTGGCGGCGTCGAGGCCCGCTTGCTCCCGTCCAGCTCGTCATCGGAATCTTCCTCGGCCAGGTCGCGTACTCGGCGTTCGTGGGCGGCGACGCGTGGGAGTGGATGCAATACGCCAACCGCTATGTGACAACCGGCCTGCCCGCGCTCCTGGTCGTCACCGCGCTGGGAGTCGACGACGTGCGCCGGCACGGCCTCTCCTGCCGCGGCTGGCTCGTTCTCGCGGTGCTCAGCGCCGGCATCGCAGGCATCGCCGCAGCCGAACGGCTTCCCGGTCGCGACGTGTTCCCCCTGAACCCGGCGGTTGACGTCACCGGGACGCTCCTGATCGTCGCGACGGGCGCCGCGATCGCGTTCGTGCTGGCTTCCCGGTGGGTGGGCCGGGAGCAGGCCTGGAGCAGGCCGGCCGCGGGCTGGCTGCTCGGCGCCCTGGTGATCGTGGTCGCGGCCGCGCCGGCATCGGCCCGGTGGGCCTCGACCGGTGGCGAGCACGTGCGCCGAGACATCCGCTTGTCGCGGTTCGGCCTCGACCTGCGAACGCTCACCGCGCCGCGAGCCACGATCGCGGTGGGTGCCGCGGGCGCGCTCCCTTACTGGGCCGACCGCGATGCGGTGGACCTGCTGGGCAAGAGCGACCCGCACGTTGCCCGGGGCCCGGCCCGAAAGGTGCCGTTCGCACCGGGCCATAGCAAGTGGGACTACCGCTACAGCGTCTGTCGGCTCCGGCCCGATCTCGTAACCGATCTGCGTACCGACTCGCTCGCCGACATCCACGCCGTCGAGTCGTGCGGTTACACGCGCGTGAAGGGTGGTCTGTTCGTCCGCTCCGACACGGTGCTCGTCGACCGGCCGGGTCTCGACCGTCTGCTCGCGCGGGTCGACCCACCGTGAGCGGCGTCGCGCGAAACACGCGGGGTGCTCCACCCGGGCTCCGGTAGCCTGGGCCCACGATGCCCGACTTCCTCACAGCGCTCGGCGAACGCGTCCTCGTCTTCGACGGGGCCTTCGGCACCGGCGTGCAGGCCCGCGACCTCGGCCCCGACGACTTCGGCGGCGCCGAGCTGGAGGGCTGCAACGAGCACCTCGTCCTCACCCGGCCCGACGTCATCGCCGACCTGCACCGCTCCTACTTCGACGTGGGCGTCGACGCGGTCGAGACGGCGACCTTCGGCGCGTTCCCGGTGGTGCTGGCCGAGTACGGCATCGCCGAGAAGACCTTCGAGCTCAACGAGGTCGCGGCCCGCCTCGCGAAGGAGGTCGCCGCCGGCTACTCCACACCCGACCGAGCCCGGTGGGTCATCGGCTCGATCGGTCCGGGCACGAAGCTCCCGTCGTTGGGCCAGATCGGCTTCGTCGACCTGCGCGACGCGTACCAGGTGCAGGCCGAGGGCCTGCTGGCCGGCGGCGCCGACGTGCTGCTCGTCGAGACCGTGCAGGACCTGCTCCAGGGCAAGACCGCGCTGATCGCGTGCCGGCGCGCGATGGCGAAGGCCGGCATCGAGGTGCCGCTCATGGTGCAGGTCACGGTGGAGACCACCGGCCGGATGTTGGTGGGCACCGAGATCGGCGCCGCTCTCACCGCGCTCGAGGCGCTGCGCCCCGATGTGATCGGCCTCAACTGCGCGACGGGTCCGGCGGAGATGACCGAGCACCTCCGCTACCTCGGGCAGCACGCGCGCACATTCATCTCCTGCCTGCCGAATGCGGGCCTGCCGAGCGTCGTAGAGGGCCGCACCCATTACGACCTCACACCCGAGGAGCTGGCCGACGCGCACGAGCGCTTCGTGAGCGAGTTCGGCGTCAACGTGGTGGGCGGCTGCTGCGGCACGACGCCCGAGCACCTGCGCCTGGTCGTCGAGCGCATCGGTACCCGGGCGCCGTTCCACCGCGAGCCGGAGTTCGAGCCCGGCTGCTCGTCCATCTACACGCACGTGCCGTTCGACCAGGACGTCTCGTATCTCGCGGTGGGCGAGCGCACGAACGCCAACGGCTCGAGGAAGTTCCGCGAGGCGATGCTGGAGGCCGACTGGGACACCTGCGTGGCCATGGCCCGTGACCAGGTGAAGGACGGCGCCCACGTGCTCGACGTGTGCGTCGACTACGTGGGCCGCGACGGCACCGCCGACATGGGTGAGATCGCGTCACGCTTCGCCACCCAGGCGAGCCTGCCGCTGGTGTTCGACTCCACCGAGCCGCCGGTGATGGAGATGGGACTCCAGCACTCGGGCGGCAAGGCCATCCTCAACTCGGCCAACCTGGAAGACGGGTTCGCGCCCGGCTCGCGTCTCGACCGCGTCTTCTCGCTGGCACGCGAGTACGGCGCGGCGGTGATCTGCCTCACGATCGACGAGGAGGGCCAGGCCCGCACGGCCGAGTGGAAGCTGCGGGTGGCCAAGCGCATCCACGACCTCGCGGTGGACACGTACGGGTTGGACGCGAGCGACTTGATCTTCGACGCGCTCACGTTCCCGCTCGGCTCGGGCCAGGAGGACCTGCGCCGCGACGGCATCGAGACGATGGAGGCCATCCGGCGCATCAAGGCCGAGCTGCCCGGCGTGCACACGATCCTCGGGCTGTCGAACGTGAGCTTCGGGCTCAAGCCGGCGCTGCGTCACGTGCTCAACAGCGTGTTCCTGCACGAGTGCCGCGAGGCCGGGCTCGACGCTGCCATCGTACACGCGGCCCGCATCATGCCGATGCACCGGATCGACGACCACGTGCGCGAGGTGACGCTCGACTTGATCTACGACCGGCGCCGCGACGACTACGACCCGCTCCGGGAGCTGCTGGCGCTGTTCGCCGATGTGGAAGCGGGCGCGGTCGAGAAGGAAGACCGGTCGGGGTGGCCGGTGGAAGAGCGGCTGAAGCACCGCATCATTGACGGCGACCGTGACGGGCTCGAGGCCGATCTCGACGAGCAGCTCACTACCAGGCCCGCGCTCGAGATCGTCAACGACGTGCTGTTGAGCGGCATGAAGGTGGTGGGCGATCTGTTCGCCAGCGGCGACATGCAGCTGCCGTTCGTGCTCCAGAGCGCGGAGACGATGAAGACGGCCGTCGGCTACCTGGAGCCGCACATGGAGAAGGTGGAGGGCGGCGGCAAGGGGCGGCTGGTGATCGGCACTGTCAAGGGCGATGTGCACGACATCGGCAAGAACCTCGTCGACATCATCCTCACCAACAACGGCTACGAGGTGCACAACATCGGCATCAAGGCGCCGCTGCGCAGCTTCGTGGAGAAGGCGCTCGAGGTGGATGCCGACGTGATCGGCATGAGTGGTCTGCTCGTGAAGAGCACGCTGATCATGCGCGAGAACCTGGAGGAGCTGAACCTGCAGGGCCTCGAGCGCATCCCGGTGATGCTCGGCGGTGCCGCGCTCACGCGCAACTATGTGGAGCGCGACCTGCGTGAGGTCTACGCGGGGCGCCTGTTCTACGGGAAGGACGCGTTCGAGGGCCTGCACACGATGGACGCGCTCATGGAGGGCAAGCGCACCGGCACGCTCGACCCCGATTGGGGCCGGACTCCCGGCGGGCGCGACCTCCCGGCCCGCAAGTCGGCGCGTGAGCGAGACGTAGCCTCGCCGGACGAGGCGGGTGCCGTCACCCGCTCCGACGTGGCCACCGACGTGAAGGTGTTCCAGCCGCCGTTCCTCGGCCGGCGCGTCGCCAAGGGCATCGCCACCGACGAGATCGCGCGCTTTCTCAACGAGACCGCCTTGTTCCGCAACCAGTGGCAGTTCCGGCCGTTGAAAGGAGGCGACGAAACGGACGAGGAGTTCAAGGCCCGCATCCGGCCCACGCTGCGCGACGAGCTCGCGAAGGCCAAGGCCGACGGCACCCTCGTGCCGGCGGTGTCGTGGGGCTACTTCCCCGTCAACTCCGAGGGCGACGACCTGATCGTGTGGCACGACGACGACCGGCGCGACGAGTGGCTACGGTTCCACTTCCCGCGCCAGCGCAAGGACCGTCACCTCTGCATCGCCGACTTCTTCCGCTCGGTGGAGAGCGGCGACCCCGACTACGCCGCGTTCCACGTGGTGACGATGGGCTCACGGGCCACGGAGCGCGAGCACGAGCTGTTCGCCGCCGACCGGTACCAGGAGTACCTGCTGTGCCACGGGCTGTCGGTCGAAATGACCGAGGCGCTGGCCGAGCTGTGGCACCGCCGCATCCGCGAGGAGTGGGGCTTCGCCGACGAGGACGGCCCCACGCTCGCGGGACTCTTCCGCCAGCAGTACCGCGGGTCGCGCTACTCGTGGGGCTATCCAGCGTGCCCGAATCTCGACGACCAGGCCAAGCTCGACGAGCTGCTCGATCTCGCAAGCATCGGCGTGACCCTCACCGAGGAGTTCCAGCTCGACCCCGAGCAGACCACGTCCGCGATCATCGTCCCCCACCCGGAGGCGAAGTACTTCATCGCGTGATCGACAAACCGCGAGTACCGCCGTCATCACGACGGCGTGAGCACGGCGCGGGCGACGAGGTCGGTGCCGAAGGCGGTGAGGATCGCGAGATAGAGCAGCCCGGTCGCGGCCATGACGGCGGAGTACGAGCGCTCGCGCAGCGCGAGCCGGGTGACGACGGCGAGCACGATGGTGGTGATCGCGGCCGTGATCCAGATCCAGCCGAGCAGGCCGTCGTAGCCGTCGTCGATCGAGCCCGAGAGCACCTGCACCATGCCGGTGGGGATCAGGAACGCGATCACCTCGACCGGCCACACGAACCCGAGCCAGCGCACGAGCTCCTTCAGCGGGTCGCGCCCGAGGCCCGGCTGCACCAGATACCAGTGGCCGAGCAGCATGGCGTCGGTGACCGCGCCGAGCAACGCGGCGCCGGCCACCAGGCGCGCCAGCGTGAGCGCGTAGGTCCCTCCGTCGGTCACCGCCGCGCCGACCAGCGCGATGAGGCCGAACGCGGGTGCGAGCAGGTCGAGCAGGGGGGGGAACTCGAGCCCGGGGACCTGTGGCGCGGCCCCCACCTCTGTGCCGAGCATCGCCGTGACCCGCGCGCGGCGGGCGGCCGATCGTTCCTGCCGGCCACGGACTCCGGCGCGGCGGCGGGTAACGCTCACGACGGAAGCGATGGCCGCCGTCACGATCAGCCCGGTCCCTCCGACACGTTCGAGCGCAGCGCCCCAGCCGGTGCCTGAGACGGCGAGCACGCCGATGGCGGCGAGCACGAGATAGACGCCGCGCAGGAGCCAGCCGTAGCCGAGGCCGACCTCGCGGCGGCGGGTCGTCACCCAGAGGAACGCGAGCCCGCCGGTGGCCCACTGGATGAGGACGGTCGAGATCTCGAGACGCATGCCGGCGACGCGCGACGCGGTCAGCCCACGACCGCGAGGTCGCGAGGGGCTTCGTTGAGCCGCACCGGACCGGCCGCGGTGGTGACGACGATGTCTTCGAGGCGGAGGCCGAACCGACCGGGCAGATAGATGCCGGGCTCGATGCTGAACGCGTGCCCGGGCTCGAGCGGCGCGGCGTTGCCGGCCACGAGGTAGGGGTCCTCGTGCGCGTCGAGGCCGATGCCGTGCCCGGTGCGGTGGATGAACCGCTCGCCGAGGCCGGCCTCGCCGATGATGCGCCGGGCCACCCCGTCGACCTCCTCGCAGGGCGTGCCCGCGGTCGCGGCCCGCACCGCCTCCTCCTGCGCGTCGACCAGCACCGCGTAGGTGTCGCGCACCTCGTCGCCCGGCTCACCGACGATGAACATGCGCGTGATGTCGGAGCAGTAGCGGGCCCGGGCGCCACCGAAGTCGCACACCACCACGTCGCGCTCGGTGATCACGCGCGAACCGGGCTCGTGGTGGGGGCTGGCGCCGTTGGGTCCGGCGGCGACGATGGCGAAGTTGGCCCGCTGGTGGCCGTGCTCGTGCATGCGGTCGACCAGTTCGCGGTGGATGTCGGCCTCGGTTCGCCCGCCGAAGGGCCGGTCGCGCATCTCGGCCACCACCGCGTCGACCGCGTGCGCGGCGTCACGCAGCGCGTCGATCTCGGCGGCGTCCTTCACCGCGCGCAGCGGGCCCGTCACCTCGCTCGCTCGCCGGAAGGTCACGCCGGGAAGCGCGGCCTGGAGGCCCAGCACGAAGCGAGCCCACGTGTGGTCGCCGATGGCGGCCGCCACCGCGCGCGACCCGACCAGCTCGGCAACCAGCGCTACCGGGTCGTCGGTCTCCTCCCACGGCAGCACTGTGAACAACCCGGGCTGCTCATCCACACGGGCCGCCTCGAGCCGGGGCACCACGAGCGTGGCGTGCGCATCGACCGGGAGCACCAGCATGGTGAGCCGCTCGAGCGGCGTCGCCTCGTAGCCGGTGAGATACGGGAGGTCGGCGCCGACCGAGAGGAGCAGTACGTCGATCCCGAGCTCGGCCATGCGGGCCCGCGCCCTCGCCGCGCGCGGCGCGTACACGCGCTCAGCCCAGCCCGGGCAGCGCGTCGATGCTGGCCGCGTTCTTCTCGGCCCGGTAGGCGACCAGGCCGTCGGTGCCCTTCTTCCCGGCCCACTCGGTGAGCAGGGACCGCTCGCCCTCGAAACGCATGAGCGGCACGCCGTAGCCGCAGCTCGTGGAGACACGCTCCACCGCGACCCGGATGACGGAGCGCGCGCCCGGAAACGACGGGAAGTGATCGAGCAGCGCGTCGGCCTCGGGCGTGCCCAGTGCCAGCACCTCGCCGCGACCGTGGAGCCGCAGGATCGTGGGCCGGCCCTCGAACGTGCAGAACATGATCGTGATGCGGCCGTTGTCGTGGAGGTGCGCGATCGTCTCGACCCCGCTGCCGGTGAGATCGAGCCAGGCGACCGTGTGCTGGTCGAGCACGGCGAAGGTGTCGAGGCCCTTGGGCGAGAGGTTGACGTGGCCGCCCGGGCCCGTTGGCGCGGTCGCGACGAAGAACACGTGCTGCGCCTCGATGAGCTCGGTGAGCTCGGGGGTGATGGCGTCGAGGACGCGGGCCATCGCGCGCTCGTCCCTCAGGCCGTCCGCAGCCAGAACGAGCCGCGGTGACCCTCGCGTTGGTCGAGGACGCCGAGGAGCTCCGCTCGGTAGCGATCGCGGCCGCGGCCGAGGATCTCGGCGAGGACGCGGTGCGGCGGGCGACCGTGACCCCACCGGGCCCGGGGCTGCACCGGGTAGTCGAGCTCCATGGCGGTGTAGCCGCCGGCGCCGACCCCGTGGCCGTCGAGGGAGGGCGCGGTCGGCGCGTCGGGCACGGGCGCCTCGGGCACGGGCGCCTCGGGCACGGGTGCCTCGGGCGACGCGGGCGCGCGGCGGCGAAGCAAGCTCATCGGGCGGCCGCCATCGGGCGCGCGTGCGCGGCAGCCTCGGCCCCGCGGCGGGCGTGGTAGCTCGAGCGCACGAGCGGCCCTGCCTCCACGTGCGCGAAGCCGAGCGACTCCGCGTACGCGCCGAGCGCCGCGAGCTCGTCGGGGTGCCACCACCGAACCACCGGCAGGTGCCGCGCCGACGGGCGCAGGTACTGCCCGAGCGTGAGGATGTCGACGCCGACCGAGCGCAGGTCGGCGATGGCTCCCCGCAGCTCGACCTCGGTCTCGCCCATGCCGCAGATGATGCCCGACTTCGTGACCAGACCCGCACTCCGGGCCCGGGCCAGCACGGTGAGCGACCGGGAGTACGCCGCCGACGGCCGGGCTGCGCGTTGCAGGCGGGCCACCGTCTCGAGGTTGTGGTTGAGCACGTCGGGGCGGGCATCGAAGATCGTCGCCAGCGCGTCGGGGTCGCCCTTGCAGTCGGGGATCAGCACCTCGACGCGGGTCGCGGGCATGCGCTCGCGGATGGCGCGGATCGTCGCTGCGAAGATCGCCGCGCCGCCGTCGGGCTCGTCGTCGCGGGCCACGCTGGTGACGACGGCGTGCGCGAGCCCAAGCTTCGCCACCGCGTCGGCCACCCGTTCGGGCTCCCCCGGGTCGGGCACGAGCGGCTTGCGGGTGTCGACCTGGCAAAAGCCGCAGGCGCGGGTACACCGGTCGCCGAGGATCATGAAGGTGGCCGTGCGGTCGGCCCAGCACTCGTAGATGTTGGGGCAGCCGGCCTCCTCGCACACCGTGTGCAGCTCGAGGGTGCGCATGACCCGCTTGGTCGCGCGGTAGTCGGCACCCATGTTGGCTCGCACCTTCATCCACTCCGGTCGGTGGAGGGTCAGGTCGTCGACGGCATCGATGTGCACGCCGGCCTCGGCCAGTCGGCCGAGCAGTCGGACGGGGGCGCGTGGAGCAGTTGGAGTAGCGGGCGACTCGCGCCACACGACGTCCTGACGTTCCACCGGGTCATGGCCGAAGTGCTCGGCGAAAGAAGCAACGACGGCGTCGACGACGCGGCGCATGGAAGGAGACGACGGGAGGAGCGCGGCGAGGGAGGTGACGGCCTTGTCGGGAATGCCGCACGGGACGATGTGGTCGAACATCCCGAGGTCGGGTTCGATGTTGAGCGCGAACCCGTGCCGGGTACGGCCCCGGGCCACCTTGACCCCGAGGGCGGCGATCTTCGCGTCGCCGACCCACACACCGGTGAACCGGTCGTGGCGCTCGGCGGCGATCCCGAGATCGCCCAGCGCCGCGATGAGCACCGCCTCGAGCTTGCGTACGTAGGCGACGACGTCGCGCGTGCCGTCGCGCCACTCCGGGAGGGTCACGATTGGGTAGCCCACGAGCTGACCCGGCCCGTGATACGTGACGTCGCCGCCGCGGTCGGTTCGCACCAGCTCGGCCCCGACCACCGCCGGTGGCACCAACACGTGCGCGGGGTCGGCCCGCGTGCCGAGCGTGTACACGGGCGGGTGCTCGAGGAGCAGGAGGTAGTCGTCGGCGGCACGTTCGTGCAGCGCGCGCTGGAGCTCGTCGGCCTCGGCGTAGGGCACCCGCCCCAGCCACCGGACGCGCAGCGTCGTCACCAGGTCCATCCCTCGCGCTTTGGCGTCAGATACCCATCGGATCCGAGGGTCAAGTGACGCCAAAGCGGAGTGGGGGGCGGGGTCATGCGAGCTCGGCCTCCCAGTCACGGTGCTCGATGATCTCCTTCATCTCGCGCAGGAACGAAGCCGCGTACGCGCCGTCGAACGCGCGGTGGTCCCACGTGAGGGTGAGCATGCCGACGGGATGGACGGCGACGGCGTCGTCGCCGTCGGGCCCCTCGACCGCGACGGGGCGCTTCTGTACGGCGTCGGTCGCGAGGATCGCCACCTGCGGCTGGTTGATGATCGGGAGTGTCATGGTGGTCCCGAACGGGCCCATGTTGGTGATCGTGAACGTGCCGCCCAGCACGTCGTCGGGCATGAGCTGCTTGCTGCGGGCTCGCTCGGCGAGGTCGTGGATCTCACGGGCCAGGAGCCGGATCCGCTTGCCGCTCGCGTCGCGCACTACCGGCGCGACGAGGCCGCGGAAGTCGAGGTCGACGGCGATGGCGAGGTGCACGTCGTGGTGGACGACGAGGCTGTCGCCGTCGACGCTGGCGTTGACGTTGGGGTACTCGTCGACCGCATCACAGAACGCCCGAACCACGAACGGGAGATAGGTGAGCGAGTAGCCCTCGCTCTCCTTCCACGTCGGCCCGTGGGCCCTCCGGACTCGGTCGACCCGCTCGAAGTCGACCTCGATCGACGTGTAGACGTGCGCGCTGGTGGCCTTCGACCGGACCATGTGCTCGGCAGTGCGGCGGCGGATGTTGTCGAACGCCACGACCTCATCGCCGCTCGTGCGCGCGCCCGTGGTGGCGGCCGCGCGGGAAGTCGGGGGAAGAACAGGGGCCGAGGGCTGTGCTTCGACGTAGGTGAGGACGTCGCGTCGGGTGATTCGGCCGCCTTCGCCGGTGCCCTTCACCGCCGCTGGGTCGAGCCCCCGCTCCGCGATCAGCCGGCGCACGATGGGCGACATCACCGTCGCCTCCGTCGCGGACCGCGCAACCGGAGCGGACGTAGGGGCGGCGGGTGCGACGGGCACCGGCGGCTGAGTGGCGGGTG
>Ga0209515_10001597_pt1 | contig 37281 bp, 32 predicted proteins | sample Subgroupgradi54m_FD_187454 | JGI IMG/M metagenome (GOLD analysis project Ga0209515, IMG submission 187454) | Subsurface groundwater microbial communities from S. Glens Falls, New York, USA - GMW60B uncontaminated upgradient, 5.4 m (SPAdes)... ... | reverse complement strand
AAAGCCGGCCGGCACGTCAGCCAGAACGAAGGGCTGATCTTCGAGAAGTCCGCCGCGGGCAAGCGCGGCATGGAGCTGCCCCCGCTGGATGTGCCCGCCGTGGACGCCCGCCAAGCGCTCGGGGCGGCGCACCTGCGCGAGGCCTGGAGCGGCTTCCCCGAGGTCAGCGAGATCGAAGTGATCCGCCACTTCACCCGCCTGTCCACCTGGAACTACGCCATCGACCTGGGCATGTACCCGCTGGGTTCCTGCACCATGAAGTACAACCCGCGAGTGAACGAATTCGTGGCCCGGCTCGAGGGCATTGCCACCGAGCATCCCTACCAGCCGCAGGAGCTTTCCCAGGGCTGCCTGAAGATCTTGCAGGTGCTCCAGCAGTGCCTGCTGGAAATCACCGGCATGGACGCCATCACGCTCCAGCCGGCCGCCGGCGCGCAGGGCGAGTTGACCGGCCTGCTGCTGATCCGCGCGTATCTCGAGAGCCAGGGCAACCCGCGCAAGAAGGTGCTGATCCCCGATTCGGCCCACGGCACCAACCCGGCCACGGCCACCATCGCCGGCTACCAGGTGGAGAACATCCGCTCCGACGCCCGCGGGCAGATGGACGTCGAGCGGCTGCGCAGCCTGGTCAACAGCGATGTTGCGGCGCTGATGGTCACCAACCCCAGCACCATCGGCGTATTCGAGCAGCGCATCGCCGAGGCTGCGGAAATCCTGCACGCCGCCGGCGCCCTGCTCTATATGGACGGCGCCAACATGAACGCCCTGGCCGGGGTGGCCCGCCCGGGCGACTTCGGCGTGGACGTCATGCACCTGAACCTGCACAAGACCTTCTCCACCCCGCACGGCGGCGGCGGACCGGGCGCCGGGCCGGTCATGGTCAAGAAAATCCTCGAGCCCTTCCTGCCCGTGCCCGTGCTGGTGGAGAAGGCCGACGGCTCGCTGGCCCTGGACACCAACCGCGCGCACTCCATCGGGCGCGTGCGCGCCTTCTGCGGCAACTTCGGCGTGCTGGTGCGCGCCCTGGCCTACACCTTGGCCTACGGCCCCGGCATCCGCCAGGCCACCGAGGACGCCGTGCTCAACGCCAACTACATCCGCGCCCGCCTCACCGATCTCTACGAGCTGCCCTATACGCTCCCCTCCATGCACGAGGTGGTCTTCAGCGATGCGCGACAAAAGAAATTCGGCGTCTCCACCATCGACATCGCCAAACGGCTGATCGACTACGGCTTCCACCCCTACACCACCGCCTTCCCCCTGATCGTCCCCGGCGCGCTGATGATCGAGCCCACCGAGTCGGAATCCAAAGAGGAGTGCGACCTGTTCATCGAGGCCATGCGCGCGATTGCCGAGGAAGCCTCCAGCAACCCCGAACTGGTCAAAACCGCGCCCCACGCCACCCGCGTCGGCCGCCTCGACGAAGTCACCGCCGCCCGCAAACCCATCCTCCGCTGGAAGCCCCAGGCCTCCTCCGAAGCCGCCGACTAACCCCTCCCCCATGATGGCGAGGATGTAGCCGCGGCTTTATGCCACCACGAATGGCGGGGTAAACCCGCCGCTACGGAGGCCAGAAAATGAAAAGGGGCGCAGCCCCGAAATATCGGAACTGAGCCCCTTGTTGAGCTCGCCGCCTGACCCGCGTCAGGCCCCAGCAACCGCTATGGTAAAAACAAACGACGTGGAGCTGGCGCGTATACCGCCAGCTCCACGCAGTCGTGGCTCGCGACCGTTTGGTGCGCGATTAACAACTCGACGCCTGGGTGGCCACCGCGCCCCAAAGGCGTCGTCAAGCTCGTGCTCTCAGGCCCTGGCGTGTGACGGCGGCTGGGGGCGCTTTGCCAAGAACTCGCACAGTAGCGCGACCACCGCCAGGCCCGCCGCCCAGTAGAACGCGGCCTGGTAGTCGTGGTACTTGTCGAAGAGCTTGCCTCCGATCCTCGGTCCGATAATCCCCGCCGCGCCCCACGACGTGAACAGCAGGCCGTAGTTAATGCCGGCGTTCTTGGTTCCCCAGAAATCCGAGGTCGTGGAGGCATTGACCGAGAGCTGAGTGCCGTAGCACCAGTACACCACGAACACCACCGCGTACATGAACACGGGGACAGCAGCAATGCCGCCGGTGCGGGGCAGGATCACCATGGCTATGGCCGAGATGGCGATCATCAACCGCAAGACGTTGAGTCGGCCGAGGGCGTCGGACATCCAGCCGGAAAAGATTCGGCCGGCGGCGTTGCCGGCAGCCCCGATGAAGATGGCCGTGGTGGCCAGTGCAAGCGGGACGCCTTTGCTGCGCGCGAACGGGACGAGCTGGCTGATCACCATGAGACCCGCTGAAGTCCCGAGAGCGTAGGCGATCCACATGAAGTAGAACGCGGGCGTGCCCAGGACCTCACCCGGGGTGAAGTCATATGCGGTTGCTGCAGCTTTGGCGGCTGGTGCAGGGGTCCACCCGGGCGGCCTGTAACCCGTCGGCGGATTTTTTAGCAGAAACGACCCGATCATCGTCATGACGAGGAAGACGCCTCCCAGGATCTGGAAGGTCGTTCGCCACCCATACGCCGGGATGAGGTAGTTGCCGGCTAGCGGACCGAAAATGGCCGAGCCACCTCCGTACCCTGCCACGGCGAGCCCGACGGCGAGGCCCCGCCGGTCGGGGAACCACTTGGCCATCACAGGAATCGGCGTGGCGTAGCCAAAGCCGTTTCCGACCCCGCCCAGCACGCCAAAACAGATGTAGAGGTAGTTCAGGCTGGAGGTGTAAGCAGAAAGAAAGAACCCGATGCTGACCAGCAAGCCGCCGGTGATCGAGATCCAGAGAGGCCCGAGCTTATCCTGAAGCCTTCCAGCCAAAATGAACGCAATGGCAAACACGACCACCGCGTAGGTGAACACCGTGGAGGTTTGTGCCCGCTTCCACCCGAACTCTTTCTCGAGTGGGGCTACGAACACGCTCCACGCATAGAGGGACCCGAGGGCAAGGTTCATGGAGAGCCCGCCCACCACCCGCCACCAACGGCTGAGGCCTTCGGCGGATGAGGGATTGCCTGAATTTGGGATCCTACCTTGTTGCGCTGTCGCCATAGCTGATTCTCCTTGTTAATTGCTGGTTAGAGCCCGTAAATTGGAAAACGTCGCTCCAGAATTTTTCGTTTGGTCTGCTTTCCTTTCTTTCCGCCAACTGTGAGAGTACGGGGGACGCCAACCGGGACCCAAGCTCGCGGCGTTCGAACAGGGATGACCGCCATGTGACGGTGGACAATTGCCTGGGTGATCCGTTCGTCCTCTGGGGAGTCAAGTCGATGAAGAAGGTGGTTTGGAAAGGCCTGGGCGCCGCGCACGCGGCACAGGCATGGTTCGGGTGAGGCAAATTGGATGCTAGCCCCACGCGCAGCAAAGGCTGCGACTGTTTCCGCAATGGAGTGCTTCCCCACTCGCTCGCGCGATCTGTCCCACCTTCACATCGCCGATCTGGGGTCCGCGGAACTCGTCCGGTTATGGGCCTATGACCTAAAGGGTGGCGCAGTATGGTACCGCGCGTTTCGGCGTGTCAAGCCAAATTTGTGATCGGGGCTCGAGGCTGCCCCCTGTTTGTGGCCGGTGTGGAAGCTCTGGTGCAGGAGGGCCGCGGGTGCAGCGCCGAGTACTAGTATCGGGTTTGCCCTAGAGATGCGAATGAAAGCTGGAGCCGTCGTGCAGGAGAACGCTTTCTCATCATCATGCCACTAAGCGGTGATGTTTCTAGCTGCGCTGGTCCATGGGGACGTAGCTGCGCTGGCCCGGCCCCAGGTACACCTGCCGGGGGCGCGCAATCTTCTGCTCCGCGTCCAGCAGCATCTCTTCCCACTGCGCGATCCACCCCGAGGTCCGCGGAATCGCAAACAGCACCGGGAACATGGTCACCGGAAAACCCATCGACTGGTAGATCAGCCCGGTGTAAAAGTCCACGTTGGGATACAGCCGCCGCTTCACAAAGTAGTCGTCCTGGAGCGCGATCCGCTCGCACTCCAGCGCAATCTCCAGCAGCGGGTTCCGCCCCATCACCTCGAAGACCTCGTCGGCAGCCCGCTTGATGATCCGCGCCCGCGGATCGTAGTTCTTGTAGATGCGGTGCCCAAACCCCATCAGCTTCCGCTCCCCGCTCTTCACCCGCTGAATGTATTCCGGCACCCGCCCCACCGTGCCGATCTCCATCAGCATGCGCAGCACCGCCTCGTTCGCTCCCCCGTGCAGCGGACCGTACAGCGCCGCCGTCGCCGCCGCCGTCGCCGAGTACGGGTCCACGTGCGAACTCCCCACGTTCCGCATGGCGTTCGCCGAGCAGTTCTGCTCGTGGTCCGCGTGCAAGATGAACAGGATGTCCAGCGCCCGCTCCAGCGTCGGGTTCGGCCGGTACTTCAACTCCGTCGTCTTGAACAGCATGTTCAGAAAGTTCCCCGCGTAGCTCAGCTCGTTGTCCGGATAGGCGTACGGCATCCCCAGACTGTGCCGGTAGGCGAACGCCGCCAGCGTGGGCATCTTCCCGATCAGCCGCCAGGTCTGCTTCAGCCGCGACTCCGGATTGAAGATCTCCTTGGCGTCCGGATAAAAGGTCGAAAGCGCCGCGATCGTCGAGATCATCATCCCCATGGGGTGCGCGTCGTAGTGAAACCCGTCCAAAAACTTCTTGATGCTCTCGTGGATGAAGGTGTGATGGGTGATGTGGTAGGTCCACTCCTCCAGTTGCCCCCGCGTGGGCAGCTCCCCGCGCAGAATCAGATAGGCCGTCTCCAGATAATTGCTCTTCTCCGCCAGCTCCTCGATGGCATAGCCGCGGTAGCGCAGAATGCCCGCCTCGCCGTCAATAAAGGTGACCCGGCTGTGGCACAGGGCTGTGTTGGTGAACGCCGGGTCGTAGCTCATCAACCCAAAATCGCGGTCGTCCACCTTGATCTGCCGCAGGTCCAGGGCGCGCACCGTGCCGTGGGTGATGGGAAGCTCGTACTGCTTGCCGGTGCGGTTGTCGGTGACGCTGAGCGTCTCGCGGCTGGTGCGGCTGGCCTGGTCATGGGCGACCGTTGGCGCTGGCTTGACCGGATTCATCGCCGGGTCCTCCAGGAGTGGGCGGGGGTGACCTATCAATGTACAACACTTGCGCCGCCGGCGGGAGGAAGATGCGCCGGAGGGTTCCCGGCGTTCGCCGATGGCCGCTCCCGGAATCGCGCGGAGCAGGACTTGGCCTCGGTTGCCTGCCCTCCGGGGCGGGTCGAATCCTTTTCCAGCCAGCCGCATCCAATCCCGGAAAGCGACCGAGAAGCCCGTCCATCCGGGCGGTCCGAGGAGGCAGGGTATGATCCAGGTGATTCGCAGCGCCGAGCGCCACCACATCGAAAACGACTGGCTCTCGACTTACTGGCACTTCTCGTTTGACCATTACTACGACCCGGCCAACGTGTCGTTCGGCCCGCTGCGCGTGTTCAACGACGACGTCATCCGAGCGGGTGGCGGCTTCCCCCAGCACGGTCACAGCGAGATGGAAATCGTCACCTACGTCATCGAGGGACGCCTGGAGCACCGCGACGACCTCGGCAACGTGGGAGTGATCGCCCCCGGCGAGATCCAGCGGATGAGCGCCGGCACCGGCGTGCGCCACTCCGAATACAACGCCTCGAAGGAGAGCCCGGTGCACTTGGTGCAGTTGTGGATCCTGCCGGCGGTAAGCAGTCTAAAGCCATCGTGGGAGCAGCAGCGCTTCTCCATGGCCGATCGCACCGGCAAGTTGCTCCCCATTGCCGTCCCCGCAATCCGGGCAAAGGAAAAGACAAACGGCGCGGTGCGCATCCATCAGGACGCCACCATCTACACTGCGCTGCTTCCTGCCGGCCATTCCGCGACGCACGCGCTGGCAGCGGGGCGCCGCGCCTATCTCTTCTTGATTGCCGGGGAATTGCAGGTGCATGACCTGGCTGCGCCGCGGCGGGAGGAAATATTGACGCTGCGTGCCGGCGATCAAGCGCGCATCACCGGCGAGCCCTCATTGAAACTCTCCGGGCCGGCAAAGTCATCCACGGGCTCCGCCGCAGCCGATTTCCTCCTCCTCGACCTGCCGTAACCCTTCTGGTGAGCGCGCTCGGCGTCGCCGTGCAGTCGGCCGATGCAGGGATATGCAGTCCCCCGGGCCCTACGCCGGTCAAGTCTCCAGCTTGAAGCGAGTCTCGGCCAGGCGGTAGAGCCGCTGCCAGACCAGACGGTTCATGGTCACCACAATCACGGCCATCACCAGGGTCGCGGCAAGCAGCACGTGGAACTCGCCCGCGTCGGTGGCCCGGCTGATTGTCGCGCCCAGGCCCGGAGTCGAGCGAATCTCGCCCCGGAAGTGAAAATATTCAGCGATGATGCTGGCGTTCCACGCCCCGCCCGCAGCGGTGAGCATCCCGGTCACCAAGTAGGGAAAAATTCCCGGCAGGATCAGCTTTCGCCAGCGGTCCCACCTCCCAAAGCGGAAAATACCGGCGGCCTCCTTCAAGTCCGTGGGGATGGCCATGGCCCCGGCGATGACGTTGAATAGGATGTACCACTGGGTGCCGAGCAGCATGAGCACGATGGCCGCCAAGCCCATTCCGCGGCCGGCATGAATGAGCACCAGGAGCACCACCGGGAACAGCGCCGTGGCCGGCACCGATGCGGCCACCTGCGCAAGGGGCTGCGCGATGCGCGCCAGGCGAGGGCTCGAGCCGATGGCCACGCCCGCGGGCACGGCCCAGGCTGCGCCGAGCGCCAGCGCGACGCTCACGCGCAGGAAAGTGATGCCCGCGCCCCGGCCGACTTCCAAAATTTCCGCGCTGGTCAATTGCTGCAGGGCCAGGCAGGCGCGCAGCGCGGCGTAGCCCAGCGCCGCCACCAGCGCGGCGGCCAGCGCGCGGCCCAGCCACATCTTCCATCCCGCGGCCCGGGCGGCGGGGCGAGGCGAGGGGGCCTGTCCCGCTCGCCGCGCAAAAAACAGCGTGATGCGCTCGCCCGCCGGCGCGATCACTTTGCGGTAGAGTGCCGCAGGCACCCCGGAGCGGCGCAGCAGGGCCAGCACCGTCGAGTGCTGTTCGCGCTCTCCAGCGGCGCTTTCCACCTGCTCGATTTTGAATTTGTCGGCCCAGGCGATCACCGGCCGCCAAATCAACTGGTCCATCAGCACGATGACGCCGATCATCGCGGCCAGTCCCCAGAGGATGCCGCGCGTGTCGCCCGCGTCGGCGGCGGTTTGCAGATACGAGCCCAGGCCGGGCAGGCGGAAGTCGCGCCGCCCGAGCACAAACATCTCGCAGGCCATCAGGAAAAACCAGCCGCCGGCCACCGACATCATCGAGTTCCACACCAGCCCAATCGCCGCCGAGGGCAATTCGAGCTCGGTGAAGCGCTGCCAGCGGCTGAAGCGGTAGATCTTCGCCGCCTCGTCCAGCTCCCTGGGGATGGCCTTCAGCGACGAGTAAAAGCTGAAGGCGATGTTCCAGGCCTGGCCGGTGAAGATCAGCAGGATTGCGCCCAGCTCGAGGCCCATCTGCCGGCGGGGAAACAACGCCACCATCGCCAGCATCACCCCGGGCAGAAAACTCAGCACGGGGATGGATTGCAGGATATCCAGCAACGGCAGCAGCACGCGCGCGGCCCGCTCCGAGCGCGCCGCGGCGTAGCCATAAACGAGCGCAAAGGCCAGGCTCAGCGCATAGGCAATGACGATACGCGCGAGCGAATAGGCGGCATAGCCGGGCAGCGCCCGCGGGCTGGTCGAGAGCTCCGCCACCGGAGTGAACGGCCCCAGCCAGGTCCGGCCGATGGTCAGCGCCGCAGAGAACACCGCCAGCGCGCCGGCAAAGATCATGAGGTCGGTCAGCCGCGACCACGTGCGCCGACGAAACAGTCCCTGAGCCAGGGGGCGAGTCATGCGCCTTCCCTCGATTGCCGGAGGAGGCTTTGTTCGGCGCTCGCGCAACGGGCGGGCATGGGTGGGTTACGTTTCCGTCAGAACCAGCCGGCCGGTTGCGGCGTCGTAGTCGAAGAGCTCCGCGTAGCGCCCCCAGTGAATGGCGGTTTCCAGTTGCCGGCGGGCTTCGTCCTCGGTGAAGTGCTCGTCCAGCACGTCGTGGAAAAAATCGTCGGGCAGGGCGCGATCGGCCTTGGCCTTGAGCGCGCACTCCATCTGCCGCAGCAGCGGCACGTGGGTCAGCGCCGCCTGGCGGAAGAGCATCTTGCGGGTGAGGATGTCGGCCTCGGCGAAGGCGCGGCCCTCTGCGGTGAGCTCGACGTCGCCCTCCTGCACGCGGAGGAAGCCGAGTATCTGCGCGGCCTCCACGATGGGCAGCAGATCGTCGGCCTCCATCACCAGCTCCGCGGCCAGGCGGTGAAGGTCGTCGCGCCCCTGCCGGTCCAACAGGATTTCCAGCAGGCCGGCAATCCCTCCGGGGCGCGCGTGGGGCAACATGGGGTATCTGACCGGCGCGCCCGCGGGCTTGGCCTCGCCGGGCGAGGCGTGCTCCACCGTCGGCTGCGTCAGCACCTTGTAGATGTGGTCCACGAGCTCGACAAAGCGCTCCGACTTGCGTTCGCGAGGATGCTGGAGCCCCACTTCGAAATCGGCGCGAATGCGCGCCGGGTTATGCCCCAGCACGATGATCCGGTCGGCCAGCACCACAGCCTCCTCGATGTTATGCGTCACCAGAAAAATCGCCCGCGTGGGGATTTTGTGGTCCAGCCAAAGCTCCAACAACTCGCCGCGCAGCGTCTCGGCAGTGAGCACGTCCAGCGCCGAGAATGGCTCGTCCATGAACAGCACTTCCGGCTCGACCACTACGGCGCGCGCAAACCCCACTCGCTGTTTCATCCCGCCCGAGAGCTCCTTGGGATAGGCCGTCTCGAAGCCGTCCAGGCCCACCGCGTCGAGGATCTTCAGCGCGCGCTTGCGCCGCTCGATGGCGGCGACCCCGCGGGCCTCCAGCGGCGCCTCCACATTTTCCAGCACGCTCAGCCAAGGAAAAAGCGCGAAGCTCTGGAACACAATGGCCACATTGGGCGTCTGGCCGTCGAGCGGCTGTCCGTGCCAGAGCACCTGCCCCGCCGACGGCCGCGCCAGGCCGGTGAGCATGCGCAGCAGCGTGGATTTGCCGCAGCCCGACGGCCCCAGCAGGGCGATGATTTTCCCCGCGCCTACCACCAGGTCGGTCGGCGCGATCACCTCGATGCGGCCGCCGTCCGGCTGAAGAAAAAACTTCTCCAACGCGCGCGCCTCGAGGATGGCTTCGGCTGCGTTCGTCTCCGGCACGTGCGCATTATGCCTTCGCACGCAGGCCGGCGCAAAGCCGCTGGCGGCTCTTGAGAGTGGTGAGGCTTACTTGCCCCGCCGGCTCTGAGTCCGCCGCGGCAAGTTGCCCCACGCCAAGAGCGCGGCGCCAAACGATTCTGTGTGCGCCTGCCGCAGTTATTGGGTATCCTCTGCGCTTCCCCATGGGTCAGGGTCACTGATGCTGGCTGCTTTTGCGCAGCGCGTTCCGCCCTCCCGGCCGCGCCGTATGGCTGCGCTTCTGTGGCCCGCCCTCGCCGTGATGGCCGCAGCGCTGGCGGTGGTGACTCCTTTTTTCTTCCTCGGCAACGCCTCCGGCCACGACATCGCATTCCACATCGCCTCCTGGATGGACGTAGAAGCGCAATGGCGCGAGGGCGTGCTCTATCCGCGCTGGGCCGCATGGGCGAACTACGGTTTTGGCGAGCCGCGTTTCATCTTTTATCCGCCGGCGTCGTGGATGCTGGGAGCGGCGCTCGGGCGACTGCTCCCCTGGAAGATCGTTCCGGGCACGTTCATCTGGCTGGCGCTGGCCCTGGCCGGCGGAACGATGTACCGCCTGGCGCGAGAGTGGCTCCCGCCCGGGGACGCCATCCGCGCCGCGCTCCTCTATACGCTGAACCCGTACCACATGGTTTTGGTCTATTTCCGCAGCGACTTCGCCGAATTGCTTGCCAGCGCGCTCTTTCCACTAGTCGCGTTGTACGCGGCGCGCTGCGCCAGCGACGCGCCGCAGCGCGCCAGCGTGCCGCTGGCGCTCGCCTTTGCCGGCCTTTGGCTCACCAACGCTCCGGCGGCCGTGGTTGCGACCTACAGCCTGGCACTGCTGCTGTGCGTGCTGGCGGTGATGCGTCGCTCGGCCATGCCGCTCGTCGCCGGCGGCGCAGCGATGTCGCTTGGTTTTCTGCTGGCGGGCTTCTACTTCCTGCCCGCGGCGTACGAGCAAGGTTGGGTGAATATCGCCGAGGTGCTTTCGTCCGGGCTGCGCCCGGAACAAAATTTTCTTTTCACCGCGACCAACGACCCGGAGCACAACCTATTCAACCTGCTGGTCTCCACCATCGCCACGGCCATGCTGGCGATCACCGGGGTGGCGGCTGTGGTTGCGCACAAGCCTCGCGACCCGCGCTTTGCGGCCACGCGCCCGCTTTGGTGGGCCATGCTGGCTCTGTGGGCGGTTTCGGTGGCGCTGATGCTGCCGATCTCCTGGCCCGCCTGGCTCTATCTCCCCAAGCTGCGCTTTGTGCAGTTCCCTTGGCGCTGGCTATTGCCGCTCGGCGTAACCTTCGCCATTTTTGTCCCTGCGGCCATTCGCGAGACGCGCGCGCGGCGCTTCTGGACGCTGCTGCTGGCGGCAGCCCTGCTGGGCGTGGGCGTTTTTCTTGTGCGCCAGGCCTGGTGGGATTCCGAGGACGTGCCGGTATTGCAGGCCGCCATAGCCGAAGGCAAGGGCTACGAAGGCACCGACGAATACGCCCCTCGCGGGACCGACCGCACCGACTTGCCGGGGGTTGCGCCGATGGTCGGCGTGGCCTCGCCTCGCGGCGCAGGCCGCGCGGCCGAGCCCCGCAGCCTGGCCCAGGTGCGCGTCGAGCGGTGGGCCACCGAGGAGAAGCGCATCGGCGTGGCGGCGCAGCAGGCGGTCACGCTCGAGCTGCGCCTGCTGAATTACCCCGCCTGGCAGGTGGAGGTGAATGACCAGCCCGCGCGAGCCAAGTCGCTGCCCCATACCGGGCAAATGCTGCTCCGCGTGCCCAGCGGTCACAGCCGGGTGCGCGTGTGGTTCCGGCGCACCGCGGATCGCCGCACAGGCAACCTGCTTTCGCTCGGCGCGGCCGTGCTTCTGACGGGACTCGCGCTGGCCAACCGGCGTCGCGCCCGAGCCGCAGCTTCGCTGGGACAAGCCCCGCCGCAGGGCTAGCGCCGGTCGAGCGTCGGGTGCCGGACGTCGTGTCCGACGACCATGTAGATGACGTCTTCGGCGATGTTGGTGGCGTGGTCGCCGACACGTTCCAGGTTTTTCGCTACCAGGATCAGCTCAAACGCGGGGATGACCACCGCAGAGTCGCCCATCATGTAAGAGAGCAGCTCGCGAAAGATTTGGTCGCGCAGCCGGTCCACCTGGTCGTCGCGGGCGAGCACCGAGCGGGCCAGCTCGACGTCTTTTCGCACCACCGCGTTCAGGCTGTCGCGCACCATTTCCTCGGCCAGCTCGCTCATCCGCGGCAAGTCCACGTAGGGCTTCACGCGCGGGTGCCGCAGGATGCGCTGGGCGGCCTGGGCGATGTTTACGGCCTGGTCGCCGATGCGTTCCAGGTCGTTATTGATGCGGGCCACGGCCAGGACCAGCCGCAGGTCGGCGGCCATCAACTGCTGAAGCGCCAGCAAGTGCACCACACGGTCGTCAATCTCGATTTGCAGCTCGTTGAGGGTGTTTTCCTCGGCCAGCACGCGCTGCGCCGGGGCTTCGTCGCTTTCCAGCACCGCTTGCATGGCCTGATGCACGGCGCGCTCGGCCAGGCTGCCCATCCACAGCAGGCGCTCCTTCAGTTCGTCGAGGTCGTGTACGAAGTGGCGTTCCATTTTTATAATCCTTATTCCGCAGGCACAGTCCCGCAGGCCTGGCCTGCGGGCGTTCCTAGCCGAACCGGCCGGTGATATACGCCTCGGTCCGTGGGTCGGCCGGGGTGGTAAACAGTTGCGGCGTGGGCTTGAACTCAATCAGTTGGCCGTTGAGCACAAACGCGGTGAACTCGCTGACCCGCGCCGCCTGCTGCATGTTGTGCGTCACCATTAACAGCGTGCAATTCTGCCTCAATTGGAAGAGCAACTCCTCGATTTTCGCCGTGTTCACCGGGTCGAGCGCGGAACACGGCTCGTCGAGCAGAAGCACTTCGGGATCCACCGCCAGGGCGCGCGCAATGCACAGCCGCTGCTGCTGGCCGCCGGATAGTCCGTAGGCCGATTTGTGCAATTGGTCTTTCACCTCTTCCCATAGCGCGGCGCGCACCAGGCTGCGCTCAACCGCTTCCTCGAGCGATCCCCGGTAGCCGTTGATGCGCAGGCCGTAGGCGACGTTCTCGTAAATCGACTTGGGAAACGGATTCGCTTTCTGGAAGACCATGCCCACGCGCCGCCGCAACTGCGTCACGTCGAGCGCCAAAATATTTTCGTCGTCGAGCAGGACCTCGCCTTCCCAGCGCGCCTCGCGGATCGTCTCGTGCATGCGATTCAGCGTGCGCAGCAGCGTGGACTTCCCGCAACCCGAGGGGCCGATCAGCGCGGTGATGCGGTTCGCGGCGACGCCCAAGTTGATCCCGAACAACGCCTGCTTGCTGCCGTAGTAAAAGTTCAGATCGGAGATCTTCATCCTCATTTGCAGGTCCGCCGCAGCCGGCCCGGGCGGCGTTCCCGGCGGCTGATTCGCCTGTGCCTTTTTCTCCAGGGCAAGTTTCAGCGTCATGGGCGCGGCCTAAGACCGGTGCACAAACATCCCGCGCGAGAGTACCGCGCGCGCCGCCACATTCGTCAGCAGCACCAATCCCAGCAGGACGAGCCCGGCAGCCCAGGCCTGCTGGTGCCAGTCCTCGTACGGGGCGACGGCATAGGTGAAAATCATCACCGGCAGCGAGGCGGTGGGCTGCCCCCAGCCCGGACTCCAGAAGCGGTTGCCAAACGCCGTGAACAGCAGCGGAGCGGTTTCCCCCGCCACCCGGGCCAGCGCCAGCAGCGCGGCGGTCAGGATGCCGCGATAGGCCGCGGGAACCACCACCGTCGCAATCATTTTCCACCGGCTGGCCCCCAGCGCCATGGCGCCCTCGCGCAGCGACCGCGGCACCAGGCGCAGGAACTCCTCCGTACTCCGCACGGCGATGGGGATCATCATAACCCCCAGGGCGATGCCGCCTGCCAGGGTGGAGAAATGGCGCATGGGCAAGACCACAATCGTGTACGCAAAAATTCCGATGACAATCGAAGGCACGCCATTCAGCAGATCGGTGGTGTACCGGACCAAGAACGCGAAGGTCCGCCCGCCGAACTCCGCCAAATAAACGCCGGCAAGAAATCCGATGGGCAGGCCGATCAGCGAGGCCAACAGGAGCAGCTTCGCGCTGCCCACGATGGCGTTGGCCATGCCTCCGCCGGCCTCGCCCACCGGTTTCGGCAGTCTGGTGAAGAAGTCCCAGCTCAAAGCCTTCCCGCCGTGCCATACCAGGTAGCCCAGGATGAAGAACAGCGCAGCGACCGCCACAAGAGCGCAGAGGCCGGTCAGGCTGAGCATCGCGGCGTTGACGATTTTTCTCCAGCTCGAGCGGAAGTTCATTCGTGTGACGTCCCGCGTTGCGTGGTCAGCAGGATGAGCAAGCGCGCCAGGCCGTTCAGGAGGAAGGTCAGCAGAAAGAGCGCCAGGGCGAGTTCGATCAAGGCGGCGAGGTAAAGATCGCCGGTGGCCTCGGTGAACTCGTTGGCGATGACTGCGGCAATCGAGTAGCCGGGCGCGAAGAGCGACGCGCTGATCTGCGGGTTGTTCCCGATCACCATGGTCACCGCCATGGTTTCGCCCAGCGCCCGCGCCAGGGCCAGAAAAACCGAGCCCAGAATCCCGGCACGGGCGTAGGGCACCACCGCCTTCCACGTCGTCTCCCAGCGCGTGGCGCCCAGCGCCAGCGCGGCTTCCCGCTGGTGGCCCGGAACCGCCAGCAGCACTTCACGCGAAACCGAGATGATGAACGGCACAACCATGAGCGCTAGAACCAGCCCGCCGGCGAGAAAGCCCACTCCGTACATCGGTCCTTGAAACAGCGGTAGAAAGCCGAGCGTGGCCCGGAGAAACGGCTCGACATGTTCCCGGAGCAGTGGAACCAGAGTGAAGACCGCGAGCAGGCCGTAGATGACGCTGGGCACCGCCGCCAGCAGCTCAATGACAAACGTCAGCGCGCTGGAGACCCGCGGCGGGGCCAGCTCTGCCAGGAAGATGGCGGCTCCCAGGCCCAGCGGAACAGCAACCAGCAGCGCCAGGAACGATGTCACCAGGGTGCCGTAGATGAACGGCAGCGCGCCGAACTGCTCGAAGATGGGATCCCAGACGCGGGTGCCGAAGAAAGCCCAGCCAAACTTGTGCCGTGAGAGCGCGGAATTCACCCAGAGCTCGTAGACCAGCAGGCTGGTGATCAGAATCACGCTGCCCGCAAATAGGAGGGTGACCAGGTGCGCGATTTCGTCGCCGCTGCGCAAGCGGCGCAGCAGCGCGCGCGGGCGCCAGCCGCGGCCCGCGTGTCCAACCGCAATGGGAGCCGTAGCCATCCTAGTGGATTTGCGCGATCGCCTTCATCTCCTTGTCGACCACCTCTCTCGGCAGCTTCGCGTAGGCCAGCGGCTCAGCGTACTGCTGGCCGTCTTTCAGCATCCAGCGGAGAAAGCCCGTGATGACGTCGCGCTTCTTCGCGTCGGAGATTTGTCCTGGCACCAGCAGCCAAGTAAAGCTCGCGATCGGATAAGCGGTCTTTCCCGCGGGATTGGTGATCGAGACGCGGAAGTCATCGGGCATGGACTTGGCGGCGCCGGCTGCGGCCGCGGTGACGCTGGCCAGGTCCGCCTTGATGAAGTTGCCCGCGGAATTCCGGACCCGGCCGTAGGACAGTTTGTTCTGCACGGCGTAGATCAACTCGACGTAGCCGATCGAGTTGGGCGTCTGCTTAATCAGCCCAGCGACGCCTTCGTTGCCTTTGCCTCCCAGGCCCACCGGCCAATTCACCGAGGTGCCCTTGCCGACCTTGGTTTTCCAGTCGTTGCTCACCTTGGAGAGGTAGTCGGTCCAGATGTAGGTGGTGCCGCTGCCGTCGGAGCGGTGCACCACCACAATGTCGCTGTTGGGCAGATTGACGCTCGGGTTGGCGCCGGCAATCGCCGCATCGTTCCACTTGGTGATCGTGCCGAGGAAGATTCCGGCCAGCGCTTCCGGGGTGAAGTCCAGCTCCTGCCTCACGCCGGGGATGTTGTAGGTCGGCACGTCCGCGCCGAGCACGGTCGGAAAGTGTAGCACCTTGACCTTAGCCTGGGCGAGCTGCTCATCGTTCATCGGCCCGTCGGAGGCCCCGAAGTCCACCGTACCGGCCAGCAACTGGCGAATGCCTCCGCCCGAGCCGATAGACTGGTAGTTGATCTGGATGTTCGGGTGGAGCTTGTGGTATTCGTCAAACCATTTCGAATAAATGGGATAGGGGAATGTGGCGCCCGCGCCGTTCAGCAGCAGAGGGTCTTGCGCCCAGACGACTGCCGCGGCAAGCGCCAGACACAGCATCGCTCGTGCGAGGATTCTCGTGTTCATCAATTCGCCTCCTCGCACGAGTGTGCCCCGGAAATGTTAGTGCCCGGTTACAGCGGCTTTAGAGTTCGGTGAAATCCCCCCGCAGCTAGAAATTGCAGATGACGTCAAACTGGAACCGCCTAAGTAAGTGCTCGGTGTCGGGCCCAGCCGAACTTGACATCAAGCCCAATGCAGAATCCTGCCAGCCCCACGCCTGTAGCAGACCAGGGCTGGACACGGGGAGGTGGCAACCACCTCCCCGTGTCCAAGCGGCCTACGGCAAGTAGTACCGGAAAGAGGTGAAGACCATGTTGTCGATGGCGTTCGGCTTCACACCGATGGCGGTTGGCGTGTTGTTGTTTCCGCTCCAGGCATTCCTCTTCAAGTAGGAATACTGCAAGCCCCATTGAAGAGTGCCCTTGGGTCCCTTGTAGAAGCGGTGCCAAAAGCCGACCGTGCCCTCGAAAAGGTCCTTCAGGTCGCCGGTGCAGGTCGTTGAACTGGGCGAGCCGGGGCTGTTTTGATTGCCAGGCAGAACCTCCCTATTGCAACCAGAGTTGTTGAAGAATGGCGAGCCGTAACCGACGCTGCTGATGGTCGTGCCTGCCGAGGTGTTAAACCAGGTCCGGAAGGCGTACTCCATACCACCGTTGAAATAGATGTCGATGTTCGTTGTGGGATGGAGTTCCACCGTGGCGAGCACCTGGCCACCACGGATAAGAGCGAGCGCGCCCTTTGTCGCGAGCGTGGCATTGGGCCGCGCGGTTGCGTCAGCAAGCTGCGCCGTGCCGTAGCGGCCGATTCCACTGCCGCCCAAGAAGTGAATGCCGGCATCGCCCCACTTGCCAAACACCGGAGCGCGCAGGTTGATGCCAATACCGCCGCCGGTCCGCGAGTCATTGAACGCGCCGACGACGGATGGCCCTGTAGAGCCGTCAACCGGGCATGTGGCCGTGGCACCGATCCCACCGCAGGGGAAAACTCGAGCGCGAAACACGCTGACTACGCCGAAGAGTTCGTAGTGGCCCCATCCAGGATCCCAAGCCGCCTTGATGACGAAGTCCGGTGCCTTGTTCAGCGTGTAACCGGTCCCATCAAACGCGTTGAAGAGGCCGCCTCCGTTGCCTGGAGCGTTGATAAAGAAAGTTCCGCTGGGAAGACCGCGGCCGCCGAAGGTGGTCTGCGAACCCTCGACCGAGAAGCCGAAAGCAAGCTTGTTGTCGTTGAAGCTCTTCACGACCCGAAAACCGAACTGGCGTGCCCAACTGAAGCCGACCGTGTACTGCGCGTCGATCGTCAATGGCCCTGCTTCGGTGCGATTGTTCAAGCCCTTCCTGGTCTCCGTCAACAAGCTCCACATCTGGCCGCCGGTGAAGGTCCAACCGCTGTCCAGCGCGGCCTGACCCCAGAACTGGCGTTGACGCAGCACATAGCTGTTGCTCTGCCGATTGTTGGAGGTGGTGCCGGCCCCCAAGAAGTCCGTCTCATAGTAGCCCGTGAACTTCACGTGCTCGATCTTCCCCTCGGCCAGCAAAGAGATGCGCGACTGACGGGCGGAGGCATTGAATTCGGAGACTTTGCTCAAAGAGTTCCCCGGAAACGGGATGCCAGTAAGCGGCGTGTTTACGTCCGCGCTGGCGGCCCGCTGACGCCAAACCGTTTCCGCCACGAAGAAGCCGCCCGGAGTGAGCGTGATGCCCTTGATATGGATGGCCGTAGGCGGCTCGCTGGCTTTTTTCTCCGGGGCCGCAACCTTCTCCTTGAGAGCGGCTAGCTCTGCCTGCAGCCCGGTGACCGCATTCCCCACCGGCTCGGCGGCCGTGGTGCCAGCAGTCACTGCGCCGCCGGCGGGGATGGCCGCAACCGGTGTGGCATGAGCTGTGCGGAGCTGCTCTTCCAGCGCCGCCATTCTCTGCTGCTGCTCCCGCAGCGCCGCGCGCTGCGCTTCCAGCTCCTTCGACTGCTGCACGATCAATCCGCGGAGTTGCTCCAGCTCCGCCTCCACCGCGGAAGGTTCCCGGGGCGGAGCCTTCTCGCTCTTTTCTGCTTCCGCTTTCTTTGACGTTGCCGCCTCGGGCGGCTTGGCCGCCTTCTTTACCGGCGCGGCCGCGGCGTTCTCCCCTCCGCGCGCCGGTGCCGCCATCAGCAACGCCAGCACAACCATCCCCATCCACGTCCGTCTCATGTCTTCCTCCTGAGTAAGCTTCAAGAAAATTTGGTATGGAATTCTAGCGACTGCGATACGCACCCCTGTACAGCCATCCCAAGCTAGTCGGCGCTATTCAATCGCAGGTGAACCGCAGATGAATTCTCCGTTACACACCGCTTCCGCGGCGCCCCGATCGGGGCAATCGGCGAAGGGGAGTTCGGGGCCGGTGCCAGGGATTCCGGCCCCACGGAGGAAGGTGTCTGGGAGCTTCGCCGGTCCTGAGGGGTGGTGGCGCGGACTGGAGAATGGTTTTCCGGATCGAGCAGCATCGCGGGCTAGGTGGCGGCGTTAGCTCGGTTAAGAGCTTTCTAATATAATTGCTGCCAGCCTATGGTCGAGGAGGTCAAATGAAGCCTGGCGATGTGCGAACCTTCCAGCGGGGGACCGGCAATGCAGTGGTGGTTGCAGTAGGCGTGTGGGCCGAGCGGGCGAGGAAAAGTGGCCCAATACAGATTCATCTCGCGGGAATCCGAGGTAAACATACCACCGTCACGAACCAGCCCGCCTCCGAAAGGTACCACAGGACGCTCTTTCGAGATTTGAGAAATCTCCTGATTGAGAAGAATTGTTGGCCATATGGCAAAGAGGGCGCAGAAACGGAAACTCGTAGCTAGGTCATCCACGATCCGTGTTTTTGTGCCTGTAGCTCGTTGAGGAGGGGACATGCGCAAAACAAAACGCGCTCATTTGCTGCTGGCGGCGATTGGGCTCCTGGGATTCGGTTTCGTTATCCGCGATGTAATCGCCCAGGAGTACCACCCTGAGACAGGGTACCAGTTCTGGAAGCAAGCCAATGATACGGTGAAGACAGCCTACCTTCTTGGATATGCAGACGCGGAGAGTCACTACAGATTTGTTCTGGACCGGCTTAAGCCTCTGAGTACAGACGCAGCGAAAAGGTCCATTGAGGATTTCGAGTACAAAATCCCTTTTCCAGGCGGAGCAACAGTTCCTCAACTGAAGGAAGGGATTGACGAATTCTATAAGGACTGGCGGAACAGAAGCCTAAGTCTGTTTATTGCTGGGAACATAGTTCGTCTGCAATTGGTAGGACGGCCTCAATCCGAGATTGACGAGGTAATCGCACGGGCGCGCGCTGGCCAGATGGAAAAGTAAATTCAGGTAAAGATCGTGCCGGCAAGCGCTAGCGGCTTCAAACGGAACCCTTACCGCCGGAAACCTCCGCCACAGGGATGGAGAAGTGGAAGTCGGAGCCCCGGCCGACCGCGCTTTCCACCCAGATGCGCCCGCCATGCGCTTCCACAATGTGCCGGGCGATGGCCAGACCCAAGCCCGTGCCGCCGACCTCTCTCGAGCGGGCCGCGTCCACCCGGTAAAATCGCTCGAAGATGCGTTCCTGCTCGGCTTGGGGGATGCCTATGCCTGTGTCAGAGACGCTGATGACGACGTTTCCATCAACAGCCTGCGCGCTCAGCGTCACGCGCCCACCCGCCGGGGTGTACTGCACGGCGTTGTCGAGCAGGTTTTGCAGCACCTCGGCCAGCCGGCTGCGGTCGCCGCGGACCGCGGGCAGTTCGTCGGAGCGCTCCGCCCGCAGCGTGAGCTGTTTCTGCTCGGCCTTGAGCCGTGTGGTCTCCACGCACGAGTCAATCAGCTCGGCCACGCTCACCGGCTGGACCTCCAGTTCCAACTTGCCCGCCTCGATCAGCGAAAGTTTGAGCAGGTCGTCGGTGAGCCGGGCCAGGCGCCGGGCGTGGTCGCGGATAATTTCGAGAAAGCGTTGGCGGTTTTGCCGGTCGTCCAGCGCCCCGGCCAGCAGAGTTTCGGCGAAGCCCTGGATGGCGGTGAGCGGAGTCTTGAACTCGTGGGTGACGTTGGCGACAAAGTCCCGCCGCACCCGCTCGAGTCGCCGCAGCTCGCTGATATCGTGCAGCACCAGCACCGCTCCGGTTGTGCCGGTCGCGGGCCCTGCGCCGGGACCGGGGGCCAGCACCGGCGCCGCGGTCACGGCAAAGCTCCGCGGGCGCACCGTGCCCATGACCACTTCGCTGTGCACGCTCCCGCGCCCCGCCAGCGCCTGCCCGATCACCTCGAGCAGCTCCGGCTGGCGGATCACCTCCACCGGCCGCCGGCCCTCGCAGCCCGCCGGGTCGAGTCCCAGGATCTGCAAGAACGCCCGGTTGGAAAACGCGATGCGCTCGTCGGCGCTGATCACCACCACGCCCTCGACCATGCTGCCCAGGATGGCCGCGGAGCGGTTACGCTCGTCGGTGAGCGAGCGGATGGTCTGGTCCAGGCGCGCCGCGGTCTCGTTCAGCGCGCGGGCAAGCTCGGCGAGCTCGTCGCCGGCCCGCTCCACCGCGAGCGGACGAAAATCGCCGTCGGCAACGCGCCGCGAAAACGCTTTCAGCCGTCCCACGCGCGCCGAAAACGAGCGCGTGACAACAAGCGCCGCGCCTCCGGCCACCAGCAGAATGACGAGCGAAGCGGCCCACAGCCGCCGGCGAAACTCGGCCAGCGCTTCGTTCACGTGCTTGAGCGGCAGGGCCAACCGCAGCACCACCGGCTCGCCCCCGGCGGGCTGGTGCCGCAGCGCCAGATAAATCAGGTCGCGGTCGAGCGTGGCGCTGTGGCGCACCGCGCGCCCTTCCCCGCTGGCCCATGCCTGGCGAATCTCCGGCCGGCCGGCGTGGTTCTCCATTTTTTGCGGTTCTTCGGCGGAATCAGCGAGCACGCGGCCGTCCGCCGCAATCACGGTGACGCGTGCGCCGCTCCGCGCCATCCACTCGGTCCAGGAGCGCAGTCCGGCGGGGTCCGCGAGCTGCGGCGGGCGCACCTGCGCCACCCCGGCCAGCGCTTCGAGCTGCTCGTAGCCGGCGCGCAGGTAGTCGCGGCGCAGCGTCCGGGCAACGTAGAGGTCCACGGCCAGCAGCACCGCCAACAGCAGCGCCAGATAGGTCAGCGCGAGCCGCCAGAACAGACTAAGACGCACGGCTGCCTCTCCCCGGCTTGGCGGGACCCGCCTCAAACAGGTAGCCGGCGCCGCGCACGGTCTTCAGATGCAGCGGATTCTCCGGGTCGGCTTCGATTTTTTCCCGCAGCCGCCGGATGTACACGTCCACGCTGCGCGGCGTGACGTACCGCTCCGCGCCCCACACCGCGTCGAGCAACTGATCGCGGGTGAACACGCGGTTCGGCCGCGAGGCCAGGTAATACAGCAGGCGAAACTCCAGCGTGCTGAGCGCCACCGGCTTGCCCGCGCGCGTCACCCGGTACGCCGAAGGATCAATCCCCAGGCGCCCGACCTCGATGGGCCGGGCCGTGTCGCCCGGGGGCTCGGCGCGGCGCAGCAGCGCCTTCACCCGCGCCACCAGCTCCCGCGGGCTGAATGGCTTGGTAACGTAGTCGTCCGCGCCCATCTCCAGGCCCACCACCCGGTCGGCCTCGTCCCCGCGAGCGGTCAGCATCAGGATGGGCAGGCGGTTCAGCGCCGCGTCGCGCCGAATCTCCTTGCAAATTTCCAGGCCCGAAAGCTTCGGCAGCATCAGGTCCAGCAGCAGCACGTCCGGCGGCGACTTCTTCACCGCCGCAAGGCCCGCGCTGCCGTCCGCCGCGGCGCTCACCTGAAAGCCTTCGTTCGCCAGGTTGTAGCGCACCAGCTCGACGATGTCGCGGTCGTCCTCGATAATCAGCACGCGCTTCATGTTTTGTGTCCCGCCCGTGGGCGGACTGGGTATCTTACCCGGATTGCCTTTGAAACGGAGCGCGACGCGCCTCGCCGCAGTGTACGCGGGAACTTATGGGCGGGCTTGGGCCGGCCCCCCACGGCGAAGGACAAGACCAGCGCGGAAACAGTGGATCAGATCTTGACGAAGATGCGGCGGCGGTAGAGCAGCCAGGCCGCGCCGAGCCACAACAGCATGTAGGTCAGCGCAAAGAGCAGCGAGGCGTTCTTGGGGCTGGCTTTTCTGTTGGAGGACTTCCGCGACAAGGCGGGCCGCGCCCTATTTCTCCTCCCCGTACCTGCCCGCCCACTGGGTGAGCTTCCGCGCGACTTCTTCGACCACCGTCGAAGGCGCACGCTCGAGGATTGTCTCCAGCGCGGTATAAAGTTGGTCTTGTAGTTCCTCCGAAACTCTTCTCGCATACCTGCGCGCGCGCTTGCCTTCGGCATAAGCGTTGAGTGACCCGCTCCTGCGGTAGTCCGACCAGGCGACTTGCCAGATCGCCTCCAGCAAGTCGGTGCGTCGTTTGCGCTTTTCTTTGACTACGGCTGCGTCGACCTCTTCAACTTCTGATAGCGGGACACGGAAGCTCAAGGGATAGCTGATTTCCTTGCGAGTCTTTGTAGGGGCCACGGGGCTAGTGTGGCACGCGCAGATTTCCCTTGACAAGCGTGTTTCTTTCGTGTGTTGTATGTAGTGTATGCATACACATAGCGCTGGGACGGGGCGCCGTTCACCCGGTTCAGATGGGCCACGATCCAAGCCCGCCCCGGTTTCGCCGGCCGGTCTCAAGCGTAAAGGCCGCAAGGAGTGAGCATGCGCTGGCCTTCCCTTTGGCAGAGGTTGTTCTTAGTGGCCCTCATCATCCTCAACGCCTGGGAGGCTTACGTCTTGTTTCCCCACAGGCCTTCCCTGGCCCTGCTGAACGTCGCCATTGGTTTCCTGTTGCTCCTGGCGCTGGGCAGCACTTGGGCCGGAAAGCGACGGGATCGATGATCGAAAGCATCACGACTTCGGAGTCCGGTCCTTCCGAATTAGCCCGTATGTCGGTGGGCCAGGACTACTACGTTCTCTTCGTTTGCCCTCACTGCTTTCGGTCGAAGTGGGTCCTCAAGCGCGAGCTTGCACTGACCCTGGAGGAAGTCCTAAACACATTCTGGGAATTCGAGTGTCCGGTTCATGGGCCGCTGCGAGAGAAGCCCTTACAGGCAAGCGAGAAAAAGCCTGTGGTTGGACACGAACAGGAATAATCGCTGCTTCTTGACCCCTGCGCTCGAGGAGCTGACGCAAACGCCTCTTCCCGCGCTGGGCTGACGGCCCAGGCGACTCGGCCCTTTAAATCTTGACGAAGATGCGGCGGCGATAGAGCAGCCAGGCCACGCCGAGCCACAGCAGCACATAGGCCAGGGCAAACAGCAGCGAGGCGTTTTTCGGGTTGGCCAGGGGCACGAAAAACCGCTCATAGACGTAGCCGTGCCAGGTGACCAGCCGACCGTCGGCGCGCGCCAGCTTATAAATCAGGCTGCACTTGGCCAGCCAGCTCGACAACGTGAACGACAGAATCGCATTCATCCCCAAGACCACGAACGGCGCGCCCCAGCGCCGCCAGCCGCGAATGTCCGCCAGCCAGTAGATGGCCGCGAGCAGCGTCATGGCAAACCCGCCGGTGAAAATCACGTAGCTGCTGGTCCACAGGTTCTTGTTGATGGGAAAAAACGGATGGAGCAGCCGGCCTATAAGCAGGGCCACGGCGCCCGCCGCCAGCAGGCCCGCGAATTTCCGCCGCGGCGGGCGAGCAGAGCGCAGCCATTCGCCCACAAGCGCGCCAATGAGCGTGGTCGCAATTGCCGGCAGCGTGCTCAGAAAACCTTCCGGGTCCCAGGTCGGCTTCCACAGGTGGCCGAGCATCAGCCGGCGGTCCACGTACGCCGCCAGGTTGCCGTCGGGGTCGAGCCGACCGGCGCCGTAGCCCGGCACCGGCACAAACATCATCAGCGCCCAGTAGCCCACCAGAAGCGCGACGACAACTCCGGCGACAACCAGCACACCGCTGCGCGCGTCGCGCCTCGGCGCAGCAGCGCGCCCGCCGGTAGCAAGCCCGCTCAGAAGAACGATGAGCCCGCCGAACAAGTAGCACACGGCGATGCGCTGCAGCACCCCCGGAATGCGAATCGTCGCCAAGTGGAAATAGGGAAAGCCGTGGAGGAACAGCCCGATGGCAAACAGGATGGCGCTGCGCCGCATGACATGCAGCGCCAGCTCGACGCGGCGCGCGCCTCGCTCGCTGCGCACGGCGAACGAAAACGCCATGGACACGCCGACGATGAAGAGAAAAAACGGGAAGATCAGATCGGTGGGAGTCCACCCGTTCCAGGCGGCATGTTGGAACGGCCAATAAATGTTCGCCCAGCTCCCCGGGTTGTTCACCAGGATCATTCCCGCGATGGCGAGGCCGCGGAAGATGTCGAGCGAGACCAGTCGCGCCGTGCCCGCTTCTGGCGCGCTTGCGTCGCCAGGCCGCGCCGGCGGCGCAGAAGTGTCAGCCGTGGCGATGGAGAGGACCTCCGGCTGCGGCGATGCTAGCGCAGCGATGCTGCCGCCGCAACCCAGCGAGCGCAAGCTTCAGAGGCTATCCGAGATTTCTCAGAGGATTTTTCCGCAAGGATGCAGGGGAAACACAGGACCGGCCAACCACTGAAAAACGCGCCGCATACGCAAGCGCTGGCGACTACCTGGCGGTGGCACGGACCGCACCCGGGCGCGCCTAGCGACGCGCCAGGGCCAGGTTGTGCGCGCCGCTCCAGAACGAGGCGGCTGTCCCCAACGTTTGCGGCAGCCACCACATCCGGCGGACCCAGGGCTTCTCGCTGCGCATCATGCGCCGGCCAAGGAAGTCGAACAGGGCTGGGCCGACCTGGACGGCGGCGTAGAGCGCGTTCGAGTTTGCGAACGGCTTCAGCAGCGGGTTCAGCTCGTGGCCGCGCCCGCTCTGGATCACCCGGCGAGTGGCCCAGGCGTCAAACGTGGCCGCGCCGTGACCGGCCGCAACCAGCGCATACCACAGCTTCGGCGTGCGCGTGCGCTCCGCGGCAAAGAACGCCGACGATCTTCCGGCAGGCTGGGGCAACTCCCGCAGCCCGCGGGAGCTGGACAGCGCGGCCGGCGCGACGTCCGCCGCAGGGGCAGCGGCGCTGTCGGTCCCAGGCTCCTTCCAGGAGGGTTCCGGAATCGGCGCGGAGACGGTTTCTATCACCGGCCGCGGCGGCGCCTGCGTTGCGGAGACATCGGCCACCGCTTGGCTGGCGGGAGTGGTGAGTGTTTGCGGAATCCCCGCGGTATGGAGGAGAACAACGGCAAGGGCCCAGTACATTGCAATCACCTCAGTGCGTGGCGGAAGCTGTGCGGCATCCCCTTCTCGCCCGCTGCGGGAAGGATAGAAGCCCGCACGACGCGCTCTCAATGGGAGGAAGGTCTCAATTCGCGCCGACAAAAGTCCTAGTACAGAGGTAACAGGAGCGCAAAGGGACCTCCCCGCGTCCTCCCGGGGCGGCGGCGAACGGCTTTGCCCCGCGGGCCGGTTGCCCGCAGCGCTGCTTTCAGCTAGGATTCGTCCGCACGAAGCGGACTCCTGCGGTAGCGCGCGTGCTCTTTCCTGGATGCCCGTGCCGGAAGCCGTTCCTGCTGCCAACTTCAGCCGCCGCGCGCTATTTTTCGCCGCTTGCGCCGCGATGTTCGTGCTGGGGATCGTACTCGCGCTTCTGGGCACGCTGTTTGGCCTGCCGGAGATGCGTGCGCGCCTTCAGGCGGACCTAGCCCGGCAGGGCGATCTATTCCTGCTGCTTTTCCTCGGCCTGCTCCTGGCCACGGTGGTGGCGGGTCCTCTGATCGACCGCATCGGCAACCGGCTGGTGCTGCTGTTCTCGGCGTTGGTGGTGGCCGCGGCGCTCGCCGGGTTTGCGGCGGCCCGGTCGTATGCGGCCGCGGTGGCTTCTGCGGCAGCTCTCGGTGCGGGCGGTGGCGGCTTGAACCTGGCCGCGAACGCGCTCGTCTCAGACCTCTACGGCGCTGCGCGCGGGGCGCGGCTCAATCTGCTGGGCATCTTCTACGGCTTTGGAGCGCTGGTCATCCCCCTGCTCGCCGCCGGCATGTCTGCGGTATTCTCCGTCGGCCAGTTGCTGTTGTGCGCAGCGGCGCTTTCGGCCGCGGCTGCGGCGGCCTATGCGCTGCTGCAGTTCCCGCCCGCGCGGGAAGCCCGAGGCTTCTCGGCGCGCGAGCTGGCGCAGGTGGCGCGCTACCCGGGCGTGATGCTGTTGGCCGCGGTGCTGTTCTGCGAGTCGGGCAACGAGGCCTCCCTCGGCGGCTGGGCCTCCTCATACCTGGGCGTGATGGGCGCCCCTGCCCGCACGGCCACCGCGGTGCTCGCCGGATACTGGGCGGCCCTGATGGCGGGGCGGCTGCTGGCCGCGCGCCTGCTCGAAAACATGCGCAAAGAGCAGCTCGTGCTGCTGAGCGGCATTGGCTCGGTCGCCGGTGGCGCGCTGCTGCTCGCGGCGCGGTCGCTTTCGGGCATGGCGGCGGGCGCGGCGCTGGCCGGGCTTTCCTTTGCCGGCGTCTTTCCCACCACACTGGCCATTGCCGGCGACCGCTACCCGCGCTTCCCGGGCACGGTGTTCGGGTTGCTGTTCGCCGTGGGGATCGCCGGAGGGATGCTTTTCCCCTGGGCCATCGGGCACCTTAGCCAAACCTTCGGCATGCGCGCTGCCATGGCGCTTCCTGTCGTCAGCGCGGCCGTGATTTGCGCACTGATGATAATATTCCGCTGGCGCGACCTCCGCAACGCTCGAGCGGCGGCGGGGCGCTGAAGCGCGGGGAGTCCCGCTGGACTTTCGCGATTCCGGCCTCCGCATCCATGAACGGATGAGAGGAGGAGCGATGAATAGCCGCGTGAAGTGGGACAGGATTTTCCTGCTCGGGGGCGCTCTGGGGCTGGCCGTGCTGCAGGCCGTCAGCGCCGGGCAGGCCGCCGCGCAAAAGGGAACAACCCGAGATCCGGCGGCCTACCAGGCCAAGCTCGAAAAAGAGGTGCGCCACGTTCTTCTGCTGTTGCCCTACTACTCCGTCTTCGACAACTTGGCCTTCAAGGTGGATGGCGACCGCGTCACCCTGCTCGGCCAGGTCGTGCGCCCGAGCACAAAATCCGAAGCTGCGGCGGCAGTGAAGAAGATCGAAGGCGTCGCCAGCGTGGACAACCAGATCGAGGTGCTCCCGGCTTCGCCCATGGACGACCGCCTGCGCCGGGCCGTGTACCGCGCCATCTATTCGAATGCCATGCTCGAGCGCTACGCCTTGCAGTCCGTGCCGCCCATCCACATCATCGTCAAGGGCGGGCGCGTCACGCTGGAAGGGGTTGTGGACAGCGAAGCCGACAAAAACGTGGCCTATATCATGGCCAGCGGCGTCGCTGGCGTCTTCTCGGTCACGAATAACCTGCGCGTAGTGAAGTAATCCGCTCCACGCCACTGGGCGAACCTGAAGCGCTGTCAGTCGCGGTCGCCCTTCTCGACCAGGCGCAGCGCCGCGGAGTTGATGCAGTAGCGCAGGCCGGTGGGCGGCGGGCCGTCTTCAAAGACGTGACCCAGGTGGGCGTCGCACCGGGCGCAGAGCACCTCGGTGCGAACCCTTCCGTAACTCGTATCGCGCTCCACGCCAACGCTCTCCTCATCCATGGGCGCCCAGAAGCTCGGCCAGCCGGTGCCGGAATGAAATTTCGTTTCCGAACGGAACAGCGGCTGGCCGCAGCAGACGCATTGGTACGTGCCCGGCGTCTCGGCGTCGGTGTACTCGCCGGAGAACGCCGGCTCGGTGCCCTTCTGCCGGGTGACGTAGTATTGCTCCGGAGTGAGCTCGGCTCGCCACTCGGCATCCGACTTGACGACTTTCTCTCCCATGGGTTTCCGCACCCCTCGAGCAGCCTATCGCATTTCGGGGTCGGGGCGAGAAACCTGTAGTGGCCGCAAGGAAGACAACCAGCGTCGGAAGCTTCTTTCCCCGCGCGCCGTGCTTGCCACCCCACCCCGGCCAGGGGCTCCGAAGTTAACACGAGAGGCGACTGAGCTGCGGTTTCAAGAAAAGAGGATGTTGAAATCGGAAATTTAGGCTGAGAGTTCTCCCCTGCAAGGGGGACGCCTCCTTTCCTCTGGGCATCTGTCGGCAAGATTTTCGGCTGACAGCCCAGAGAGAAACAACGAGGTATCTGGCATTTTATCCTTGACATGCTGCCTTCCTTAGCTTGCGCGTGCGCCGGGGCGTCTATTCACAGCCATTCAAGGTGACCCCGAGAGAAATCTGCTCACGGGGAATTCACTGCCCAAAGTATAGGGATGAATCTCTAGAGGGAGGTCCAGTCCGATGAAACAGTTGAGGGAGCAAATTCTAGTATGCGCGGTTTTGGTTGGTTTGAGTGTGCTAGCTACCCCTGCCTTCGCGCAGCAAGGGGATGGCCGCAGCACCAGCCAACACTTCGAGATCGGCATTCACGGCGGATACCTTTTCGGCGGCCGACTGGACATCACCGGCAACTGCACGCCGGTCGCGAGTGCGGGAGGGGGCACGGATGGTTGTTCCGCTGGCCTTCCCTTCGCGAATAAGGCCGGTGGGGGCCTCAGCTCAAACTCTGGAGTGGTTTACGGCGCGCGGATAGGCGTGGACATCACTCCTCGGTGGCAGGTCGAGGCCACCTGGGAACGTGCGAACGCCACGCTGGCTTTCCAGGATGAATTTGGCCGGATTGGCGCAGCCGCAAGCATCGTTGAAGGCGGAGACACGGTTGTGAATCCCGGACTACCGCAGGGCTTTCTGAACATCTACCAGTTCAACGTCAACTACCACCTGCGCAAGACCGGCCGGGTAGTCCCCTTCGTGGGTGCCGGCGCGGGGTGGGTGAATTTCGAGAATCCGCCCGTTTTCGTCGCCAGATCCATCAACTTCTTCACGGAAGGGACGAACACGCTCGCGGTGCGCCTAGCGGAGGCCAACTCCTTTGCCTTCAACGTCGGTGCGGGCGTCAAGCTGCACGCCACCCAGCATATCGGCTTTCGTCTGGAAGCTCGCCCGCTGTTCTCCTTCTATCGGGGCACCCACTCGGTGCGAACCTTCATCGATCCGACAACCGCTTTGGCTGACGGAGAGGCCAACAACAATACCCGGCAGCGGAGCACCTTCGTTCACGTGTCGATGACCGCCGGAATCTTCTTCCGCTTCTAGGTGCGCGAGCCCAGGTGGAAGCCACGCCCAAGAGGATAAACCACGAGAAGGAGGGCTAGTTCGATGAAACGCTCCGGGGAATCAGTTCTGGCGTTTGCGATTCTTCTGGGATTCGGGGTGCTGGCCGCCCCTGCTTTCGCGCAGCAAGACGGAGGCCGCAGCACCGATCAGCACTTGGAGTTCGGCGTTCACGGTGGATACGTTTTCAGTGCCCGAGTGAATCTCCGCGCCACCTGCACCGACATCACCGCGAGTGGCTCTGGCTGTGCGACGGGCGAGGGCCTTCCCTTCGCCACGAAGGCCGGGGGCGGCCTCAGCGTGAACTCAGGAACCGATTTCGGCGCGCGAATAGGCTTGGACGTCACTCCGCGGTTGCAGGTCGAATTCACCTGGGATCATTCCAACACCAGACTTGCCTTTCGGGATGAGGCCGATCGGATCGCCACGATCACCGCCGAAACCTCCTCGGAAGAGGGCAACACGATCGTGAATTCTGGAAGGGCCCAGGGCTTTCTGAACATCTACCAGTTCAACGTCAACTACCACCTCCGTAAGACCGGCCGCTTAGTTCCCTATTTCGGCGGGGGCCTGGGATGGATCAACTTCAAGAATCCGCCCGTTTTCATCGACGCCGAGCCTCCCACGGAGGATACGACCGTGGTACGCCTGGCTTCGACCAACTCCTTTGCCTTCAACCTCGGTGCGGGCGTCAAGCTGCACGCCACACCGCATATCGGCTTCCGTCTGGAAGCTCGCCAACTGTTTTCTTTCTATAGGGCAACTCACAACATACGGACCTTCATGAATGATCCGGCAACTGGCCTGCCGTCAGGCACGCTATCTGACTTCGACGCCAACAACAATACCCGGCAGCGGAGCATCTTCACTCACCTGGCTATGACTGCCGGCATCTTCTTGCGCTTCTAAGTGCGCGATCGCAGTTGTTCGCTTCACATTGGGCCACCCACTCGGGGGTTTTCGGCGTGAGATGACCCCCGGCCAGGTGGCCCGCCTTTTTTCGACGGTCCATTCGAGCCTAGCGACAGCGAACGGGAGTGCCGCACGCTCTGCTGCGCAAAGAGTGAGCCAGGTTTTCTTTTCCTTTCCAGCCGCGTACACCAACACAGTCCAGCCATAGCTTGACCACCAGAGCGGGGCTCTGAAGCCGCCGAATTGAGGCCGCCGAGTTCTGAGCTTGCACGGACAGGACGGGCGGGTTACAATCCGCGACGCCAACAGAGTTGAAAACGGAGGCTCCGACGGGGAGTCTCCCTGAACGCGTTGTTCCCCTCGGTGGGAATCGAACGTAAAGCGTTCCCACCGGGCGGCCAGAGTCGCCTTCCCCTTCCCCTTGGCGCTGCTGCGGATGCCTTAGCCTATGCCTGGTTCGTCGGCAAGGGCGTATTTGTGTAGCGGTTTCCCTGCGGTAGGTATCGGGAGCCGCGTCGGAGATGGCTTTCGAACATATCAGGACCCTGCAGGGGCTGACAAAACTCTCCTTTCGGTGGAGGCTTGCCGATGGCCACGGAACAACTCATTCCTCTTGCTCAGCCAGCGTTGGGCGAACTCGGCCACGCATGCGCTTTCTTCCACTCGAAGGACGAGGAGTACCGCGTGTTGATGTCTTTCATCAAGGATGGATTCGCTCGGGGGGACAGGGCATTCCACATCGTGGACCCCAAGCTGCGCGAGGATCATCTGCGCAGACTGCGCCTTGCGGGAATTGACGTTGCCGCTGCGGAGCAGCGCAAGCAATTGGAAGTCAGGAATTGGGAAGACGCCTACTTGCGAGGGGGTCACTTCGATCAGGATGCCATGATGGCGCTGCTCGAGGAGATATTGCAGTCCGGATTGGCTCTGGGGTTTGCTCTCACGCGCATTCTGGCGCACATGGAATGGGCCCTCGAGGACCGACCCGGAGTGGATGACTTCCTTGAATACGAGGCCCGGGTGAACTACCTCCTGCAAAAAAACGCAAGCCTGACCGTGTGCGTGTACGATTGCGCCAAGTTTGACGCCGGAGTCATGATGGACGTTCTGCGCACCCACCCCATGGTCATCGTGGGGGGCGTTCTACAACGAAACCCTTTCTTCGTTCCCCCCGACGAGTTCCTGGCCGAGTTGCGCAAACGTGCTCCTGGCAAGCGCGGATTCAGGGAGGGTGTAACAGCAAATAATCGTCAGCTCCGCCAGACCATACGCGATCTGATGGCGCTGTCGGGCATACCCGTGGCCTGGATCGGCGAAGAACCGGAGCAGATCGCCAAAGACATGGCCTTTCTGCTGATGAGTGCACTCCGGCTGGCTGTGGCGCATGTGTGCCTCAAGCGTCCGGACGGAACTGCGGTGGAAGTCTCTCGTGCCGAACAATGGCCGGAATTTTCAAACTGGCTGAAAGGCTTGGAAGGGCCGCCCCGCAGTGCGAATGGCATGGCCATCCAAAGCAGAGTCGAACTTCCTACCGACCGGGGTTCCCTTTACACCCTTGTGGTTCCCATCCAAATGGATGCTGAGGCGGGGTGGATGGCAGTGGGGGCTCAACGCCCTGAATTCCCCACCGAGATGGAGAGGCTGCTATTGTCCGTGGCCGCGAACCAAGCTCTCGTTTTGTTCCAAAATGCCTGCGTGTTCCATGAACAGAAGCGCACAGAACAACACCTGCAAGTCCTGCGGGAAGAAATCGACCGCACCTCGATGTTCGAGGAAATTGTCGGCGCATCGCCGGCCCTGCACGAAGTGCTGACGCGTGTCGCCAAGGTCGCGCCCACCGATACCACCGTTCTGCTGTTGGGTGAGACCGGCACAGGAAAAGAATTGATCGCCCGCGCGATCCACCAGCGTTCACCGCGCTCGGCACAGGCGTTCGTCAATGTCAACTGTGCCGCTCTCCCGCCCACCTTGATCGCCTCGGAACTCTTTGGCCATGAAAAAGGATCCTTCACTGGAGCCCACCAGCGACGCCTCGGCCGCTTCGAGCTGGCAGACGGAGGCACCATTTTCCTCGATGAGATCGGCGATCTTCCTGCCGAAACACAAATCGCGCTGCTGCGCGTGCTCCAGGATCGTGAATTTGAGCGTGTCGGTGGCAGCCAGCCGATTAAAATCGACGTCCGTGTCATCGCGGCCACCAACCGCAACCTGAAGGCTGCCATCGCCGCAGGCACCTTCCGCACGGATCTGTTCTATCGCTTGAACGTATTCCCCATCGAGGTGCCACCCCTGCGCGAGCGAAAGGAGGACATCCCCATCTTGGTGCAGTTCTTCGTCGAGCGCTACGCCAGCAAAGTAGGCAAGAAGATACGCGCCGTCGATCAGAGAACCCTCGAACTGTTTCAGTCTTATCACTGGCCGGGAAACATTCGCCAGCTTCAAAACGTGATTGAGAGGCACGTGATCCTGTGCGAGAGCGATATCTTGTCGGTGGACGAGGCCTGGTTATCAACAAGAGAATCCGCACCGCAACCACCCGGCCTTCTTATGGAAAAGCTGCTCAATCAGGAACGAGAGATCATCGAGTCTGCTCTAGCCCAAAGCAAGGGTCGCGTGGCGGGCCCTTCCGGTGCAGCAGCCAAGCTGGGCATCCCGCCGTCGACGCTGGAATCCAGAATCAGGGCGCTGAAAGTTAGCAAGAATCGCTTCCGGCCCAACTAGTCCAGTTGCCTTCCCCTCGCGAGTTTTCGCAGATTCACCGTGCTTGGCGCCCCTTTGCGCAAGCTTGAGTTTTTTTTCAACCACTTACAAATGGTCACTCGCTTGCTTTCCCCAAAACCCCCTCAGTCAAGACCAGGCTCACCGGGCGATGGGGCCGCTACAAGAATGAATCATGTGGTGCAGCAGGAGGGAGCCAGTGGAGCGAAACAATTTGAAACACGGTTTACCTGTGCGGGAGGACGAGCGGGCGTTCCATCGAGCGCGTCGGGCCTCAGAGAAGAAACGCCTGGAGCTGGAGCCGGATCAATACCGCCACCATTTGGAAGAGATGGTGGGTCACCGGACGAAACAATGGGAAGCGGCACTGAAGCGTCTCGGGCGGGTCCATGATGAAACACTGCAGGCTTTGGGTCGGACTTTGGGCCTGCGGGACAACGGGACCGCCGGCCACGCGCAGCGCACGACCCGTTATTCCCTGGAAATTGCCAAGGCCATGGGCTGCACGGCCGAATACCGCAAAGAAATTGCCCGCGGTGCTTACTTGCATGACGTCGGAAAGATCGCCATTCCGGATGCCATCCTTCGCAAGCCGGGCAAACTGGACGTGCAGGAAAAGGCAATCATGGAAACTCATGTTCGCATCGGATACGAGTTGGTGAGCCGCATTTCCTTCCTGGCCGAAGCCGCCCAGATTGTACTGGCGCATCAGGAGCGCTACGACGGAACCGGATATCCGCAAGGCCTTATGGGCAAGGAGATCCCGCTCGGAGCCAGAATTTTCGTCGTCGCGGACACCCTGGATGCCATGACCTCGGATCGTCCGTATCGGCGGGCTCTTTCCTATTCGGCAGCAAGAGGGGAGATCCTGCGGGAAACAGGACGACAGTTTGATCCCCAAGTCGTTCAGGCCTTCCTTAACGTTGCTGAAGCTGTGTGGGTAAGAATCCGTTCGGAAGTCTCTGGCCACGGCTTTTCAACGGATGGACCACCGTTGTCAAGTGTTGGGCTGCATCTTCCCGCGGACCATGTCGCCGAAAACCCAGGCTTGTCTCCGGGAAGGAAACAGCATTGACCATAGCTGTGATTCCGGCGGTTGCAGACCGTGCCAGGAATCGCCGGCTACTTCGTGCCGAGCATTCACATCACGACCCGAAGTTTTTTGCCGAGGAACAAGCAATCGGGGAAACCAAGAGCATTGGAAAAGAAGAATTTGGCTCCCCGGGCTAGATTCGAACTAGCAACCCTTCGGTTAACAGCCGAATGCTCTACCGTTGAGCTACCGGGGAGCGGAGGACAACTGGAGGAAAACCATTCGGCGGCTCGGGCCAAGCCAGTGTAGCGAAGGCTACACAGGGCTGTCAACGCGCGGGAAAGAGAGCAAAGGACGTAGAACAAGCAAAAGAACAAGCGAGCTACTGAAGGCGCTGCGTTTGGGCGTCGTAGCCGATCAGGGATTCGAAGATGGCCAGGACGTGCCGCCGATACTCCACCATGCGCTCCAAAACATCGCGCAGGCTCGGCTCGCGCTGCGCTTCGCGGTACCAGCGAGCCAGCACCGCCGGGGGCACTTCGATGTCGCGCCGCAACTCCTCAGCCGGGTGGCCTCGCAGGAACAACCCGTAGAAAAAGGCCGCCTCGCGCTGGGGAAATTCCAGTTCGTGCTGGCTTTCTTCCGTCGTTGCGTGCACGTCGAGCATGGGAGCAAGAAAGCGGCAGTTTACCCAAATGGGTGGCGACGTCAAGTGGTACATGGGTACCGCGCGTACGGGCGGGTACTAGGCGGGTTGGCGGGCCGAGCGCACAAAGCTGCGCAGTACGGAGACGTTGGGGCCGTAGGCGCCGATGCGGCTGGCATCTACGGGTAGGCCAAGCTGCTCGGCAAGTTCGATGTTGATCCCGGCATCATCGAGCTCGGCCAGGCTGAAACCCACGGCGGGCAGCACGCGGTTGATCCCGCTGGGGTACACGGGCCGCGGCGGCCGGTGGCGCTGCCACGGCCGGCGCGCAATCTCGAAGAACTCCTGCCAATCGCGTTTGGCCCACATAACCTTTTCCCACTACCTGCGGTCTGGACTCGCTCGATAGATTCGATGCGTGTAGGGTCTCGCCGGTCGCCTCGCCGAAGCGCGCCGGTAGAGTCCCGTATACGCCAGAAAGTCGTCCGCGTCCACAGTACGTCCAACAATGTTTCAAACACGTTACGGGGCGGAAAATTTCCGGCTGCGCGCCCGCGGCGGCTCGTTCTAGTACCAGCGCCTGCAATTTCGCGCCCGGCTCCACAACAGCGCACGCGGCTGCTATACTGGTGTTATCCGAACCCCGCCCCATCCGGGGACACTGCACCTATGTGGAAGCCGGTCATCGTCGTCCATTACCACGAGCTCTGGCTCAAGGGCCGGAACCGCCAATTTTTTCTCGGCAAGCTCGCTCTGGCCCTGCGCCGCGCACTCGAGGGCATTCCCCTGGAACGCATCACGCGCCCCGGCGACCGCCTGCTGCTCGAGCTGGGGGAAGGCGCGCCGCTCGAGGACGCCCTCGCCCGCCTCGGCCGGGTCTTCGGCGTGGCCTATTACGCGCTCGCCCGCCCCGTGGTTCGCGATGCGCAGAGCGATCTCGCCGCTATCTGTCAGGCCGCCTGGGAAGAAGTGGAGCCCGAGCGGTTCGCCACGTTTGCGGTGCGCGCCAAGCGCAGCGATAAATCCTTTCCGCATCGCGTCGCCGAAGTGGAGTCTCTGGTCGGACGCTACCTGCTGGAAAAATTGCGCGCCGCCGGGCGCAACGTCCGCGTCCATCTGGACGACCCCGAGCTGACTTGCCGCATCGAGATTACCTCCGGGCCGGCGCTGGTCTATGCGCGCAAGATCCCCGGGCCGGGCGGCCTGCCGGCGAATACCGGCGGCCGCATGATGTGCCTGCTTTCCGGCGGGTTCGATTCCGCTGTGGCCGCGTACAAGATGATGAAACGCGGCGCGCACCTTTCCTTCGTGCACTTCTGGGGCGGCGGGGCCAGGCCGGGCGAGTCTTCGAGCCATGTGGCGCGCGAGCTGGTACGCAGGCTCGTGCCTTACCAGTTCACCGCCAAGCTCTACTTGGTGCCGTTCGAGTCCATCCAGCGCGAAATCGTGCACTACGCGCCAGAGACCTATCGCCTGCTGCTCTATCGCCGGCTGATGCTGCGCATTGCCGAGCAGCTCGCCTACCAGGACCACGCGCAAGCGATCGTCGCTGGGGATAGCCTGGGCCAAGTGGCTTCGCAGACTCTGCACAACATGGTGGCGGTGGGCGACGCGGCGCGCATGCCCGTCTTTCGGCCGCTCGCCGGCGACGACAAGCAGGATATCCTGGCCCTGGCGCGCAAGATTGGCACCTACGAAATCTCCGCCGAGCCGTTCCATGATTGTTGCCCGGTCTTCCTCCCGCGCACTCCCGCGCTGCACGCCTCACCTGCGGACCTGGCGCAGGCCGAAGCCGCGCTCGACGTCGCGGAGCTGGTGCGCCGCGGCACAGAAACCGCCACCCTCGAACGCTTCCGCTACGCCGCCGGCCGCGTCGAGCAGGTAGAGTCGCTCCGGCCTGCGGCCCCGCTCGGCAAGACCGCCGCCACAGCGTAGCTCCGCCTCCCGGCGCGCCGCGGCTTACTGGCCAATCCCACAACCCCCCGATTTATAATGGCCGCCGAAGCGCGCCCGCCGCAGGCGGGCAAAAGGGAGGCAGCCATGCTGCTGGAACTGAGCGTGATTCCCCTGGGGCGCGGGCGATCCATCAGCGCCGATCTGGCCGATCTGCTGAAGATTATTGACGCCAGCGGGCTCGACTACCGGCTCACCGCTGCCGGCACGATCCTGGAAGGCACCTGGGAGCAGGTCATGGGCGTGGCCAAGAAGTGCCACAACGAAACGCTGCGCAAGACCGAGCGGGTGGTCACCTTGATGAAGGTGGACGACTACGCCGAGCGCACCGGGCGACTCACTGCGGGTGTCGCGTCGGTCGAGCAGAAGGTCGGCAAGCAGCTGAAAAAGTGAGCCAGACAGGCGCCGCCGCGGGCGCACCCCTCAGACGCGCTCACGGTGAAACCGTATGGAGTCCGCGCAGCGCTCGCCGCTGCGGGATCGCCGGAACTACCAGTCGCGCCGGCGCCCGCCTCCGCCGCCGCCACCGCCGCGCCCGCCACCGCCACCACCCCGTCCGCCGCCGAATCCGCCGCGACCTCGTCCGCCACCGCCGCCTTCGCGGGGCGGGCGGGCTTCATTGACCACCAGGTTGCGCCCCATGAAGTCCTGACCGTTCAGCGCCTGGATGGCGCGCTCGGCTTCTTCGTCGCTGTTGATCTCGACGAAGCCGAAACCCCGGGGCTGACCGGAGAAGCGGTCGCGCACCAGCGTGATATTGGCCGCCGTGACGCCCGCCTGGGTAAACCAGCTGCCCAATTGCTCCTCATTGGCCTGAAAGGGAAGGTTTCCCACGTAAAGCTTCTTCACCAGTTGACTCCTTTTGTCCGTGGAGGATGCGCACCCACGAAACGTTAGGCTGAAGAGGCAGATTCCGGGTCGCGGGCAGTCCGATTCGTGGCTAGGCTACGCCGGCGGCGAGACTGACACTTCAGCTAGCTTGGGCATCTTCCCCCCAAAACGCGACGCCGTCAACCAAAACCTCCGAGGATAACCAACTGGATAAGCGCACCAGCCGGCCGCAAGCTGCGCGAGCAATTCGCCAACCGGACGTGGGAACCTAACCGCTTGTTGCGAAACCCTCCCACCCGTCATCTCTGAAAGCGCGACTGTCAATCCATCCGCAGCTCGGGTCGAGTGGGGTCGTCCCCAGTCATCTCTTCGCCCTCAGGGGGGCATGAACATCTCTC
>Ga0209515_10001596_pt1 | contig 37292 bp, 39 predicted proteins | sample Subgroupgradi54m_FD_187454 | JGI IMG/M metagenome (GOLD analysis project Ga0209515, IMG submission 187454) | Subsurface groundwater microbial communities from S. Glens Falls, New York, USA - GMW60B uncontaminated upgradient, 5.4 m (SPAdes)... ... | reverse complement strand
GTGGAAGGCGCCCAACGCGCCGCTTCAAAAAGCCGTAGCATTTCTTCGTTCGTTATCGTCTCACCGCTCATGGCCCTCGGCGACCAGCGACTTAGTATGAGCGGTTCGATGGAATGATCGGCCGTCCGATTTGTGGGCGGGATTTTCATTTCCGAATGATACCTTTCAAACTGCCTGCGATCAGGGAAGCAACATCCGTTAAGACGCTCGGCAGCGCCAGCCCACCGGGTGAGACGAGGTATTTCGGCGTCCACACAGGGGCAAACTTATTCTTGTATTGCCGGAGTCCTTGAAAATTATAGAAATGCTCTCCGTGCCGGAATAAAAAGGCTCCGAGGCGGGTACGAAGCGGAGCCATTTCGGTGTCCTCAAGGCCGGAGAATGGGGCAATACCCAGGCTGAACCATTCGTAGCCTTCCCGGCGTCCCCAAATCATAAGTTGGGTAAAAAGAAAATCCATCACACCGCTCGGCGCTTCTCCGACGAGATACCGCATCAGATCTACGGAAAGTTCGTATTTTCCCGCGCCGGAGAGCATATTGGCAAAGGCGACGATTTTTCCCTTTTTCCGCACCACGGCTACCCAATAGTTTTTTATGTAATCTTCGCTAAAAAATCCCACACTAAAACCCTTCTCGTGCGTGTTTTTGGTGGTGAGCCAGGAATCCGATATTTGTCTTAGGTCCGGCAAAATGGCGGGAACGGCATAAGGGGGAACCATATCAAACGTACATCCGTACTTTTCAAATTGGTGGAGCGTATGCCGCAAGTCTTTCCGTTCGGGGCGGTCTACCGAAAAATCTTTCAAAGCAACCCGTGCCTCCTCGCCCATTTTGAAAGAAACCAAGCCCAGATCGAGGTAGCGGAATAAATTTTCCTTCGAGACATCGTAGAAAACCGTCCGGCCTTCGTGCAGATCGACTGTTCGGTAAAATTCGCGTATCAAATCTTCGGCTTCATCATCCGGTCCGACCGGATCTCCGAGCGCAACCCAGCTCCTTTTCTGGATTCCGTACATGATGAACGCTTGGCCGCTTTTACTGAAATAAAATGATTTGTCGCCGAGCAGCGCCAAATTGGAAGCCGTATAAGGGCTTTGCGCGACAATTTCTTTTATCCGGCGTAGCTCCTCGCTGCTGGATTCCGGAGCTTTGACTCTTACCGGCCGCAGAAGCCGTATCCAGGAAAAAATGAAGAGTACGCCGAGACTTCCGACCGCGGCGCGCAAAAAGCGCGGTGCGTCTTCAAGAAAGGTAAACCGCCACCAAAGATTGTTGGCGTAATCCACGTGTTTAAAAGAAAAAAGTCCCAGCCAAACGGATGAAAAGAGCGCGAGCAGTACCGCCACCAGCCATCCCGGGGAAATCGATTCGTAGAAAAGCGACGTTTTTCGGTAGAAATGCCGCTTGGCGGGAATAAGCATGAGCAGCATACTGCCGAGAATGAGGGCTTCTTCGTAGTCGAGGCCCTTCATTAATGAAAAGGCAACGCTGCTTCCCAGAAGTCCCAGGGTCGCCATGTACGCCGCGTCCAGTCTTCTTTGCAGTCCCCAAGCCAAAATTAAAAGTCCGGTTCCCGTAAGACTGCTTAGGAAATGGGACGCTTCCACAAGCGGAAGCGGTAAATAATCCTTGAGCCAGAGCAGGCGTTCGGACTCGCCCGGTGTTGCGCCCGAAAAGAGAAGGACCAGCGCGCCGGCAAAGACGGCGAACGAGATAACGTGGGGTATGATGTGCGACGACAGGTTCGCCAGCGCGTCGCCTATTTCCATTAATTTTTCCCTCCGGTGTCGAAGTTCGTAGGCTCCGAGAAAAATACCGGCTGAGGCAAGCGGTAGAAAATAATAAATAATCCGGAATGCGACGAGCGATCCCGCGATCGCCGATTTAGACATGGTGTCGGGAAGGGTGACCAAAATCACCGTTTCAAAGACGCCGAGGCCGCCCGGGATTTGGCTCAGTACGCCTGCAGCGACGGCCAAAAGATAAACGGCCGAAAAACGCGAGAGGCCGACATTTTCCGAAGCAGGCAGGAGTACGTAAAGTACGCTCGCGGCAACGATCAGATCCAGAGCGGTGAGGGCAATCTGTGATAGAGCGAGCGGTAACGAGGGTAATCTGAGCGACAGTCCTTTTACGGCTACGGGTTTTTTATCCGTCGCACAAGCAATCAGGAAAACGGAAAGTGCGACCAGGCCAAAAATGCCGATCGGGCGTGTCGAATGAAACGGGAAATGCAGGACGGAAGGAATGGTGAGCGGCTCAATGCTAAAGACGGCGCCGGCCAAAGCCAGAAATCCGAGAATCAGCGTGACGTTTACGAATAAAATAATTTTGGCAATTTCGGCAGTTGAAAGCCCCCAGGCGGAATAGAAACGGTACCTGACAGAGTTGCTGGAAAGCCCCGATAGTCCGACGCTGTTTCCGATCGCATAGGCGATGAAGGTGGATAGGCCGATCCTCGAATAATGCATGGGTTTATCGATGAATTTAAAACTCATGACTTCGCACAAGGACAGAATCCAATAATCAAGTACGGTCAATGCGAAAGCCCAGGCGAGGCTCGCGAAAGGTATGGCGCGCAAATCTTCGAGAACGCGCTCGGGATGAAATTCTTGGAGCTCGCGATGAATGGCCCAGAGGCAGACCCCAAAAAGTAAAAATCCGATCCAGGGAACGATTCGTTTCATGCGAATGAAATCGCTTTGGTTGAAGATGGCTATGTTTAGATTACGGTAAAGGCCGCATTGTATCAAGAATTAGGCTGCTATCCTAGCCGTACGATTTTTGACTTGCAAAATATTCCACTCGTGATTATCCTTAGCGCATGTCCATCGGTTTCCAAGCCATTCTCGGTATCGGTATCTGGTTTTTTCTAAGGTGCCTGCTTTCGGGATTTTTTGCGGTAGATCAAAACGAACGTGCCGTTGTTACGACGTTCGGAAAAGCTCCCCGGTTCGGCAATAAAACCACCCTTGATGACCCTATCTCTACGGCTCTCCGGCCCGACGAAAGAGATCGCTATACGTATCCATTGCTTCACGTGATACCGCCGGGACTTCACTTTAAATTTCCCTGGCAGCGCGTTTTCCGAGTTTCTATCGCTACACAGACAGCAACCATCGCTTATGATCCGGAGACTCCCGATGCGAATAAGCACGGCACGGTTCTGGAAGCCGTCACCAAAGATCAATTGAACACCGGTTTAAAAGGACAGATCCGCTACAGCGTAAACGAAAAGAATTTATACGCCTACCTTTTTGGTGTCAAAAGGCCGGTTGCGCACGTGACCGGATATTTCGTTTCCATTTTAAGGGAACGAATCGCCAATTTCGAGGCCCCGACTTCTTCTGCGAAGGTGACCATTCCGATGGCCCGCGCAGCCGGCCAGCCGTCTGGCCATATTCCGGGCATTTCCATCAATGACCTCAGAAAAAATCTAAGCGAATTAAATCATCGTATGGAAGAAGAGTGCCGTTCTTCCGTGGCCCGCTACGGCATGGCTTTGGATGCCGCGTTGATTACCGAAATTGATCCTCCGGCCGAGGTCGAATCGGCTCTGGCCGCCATTAACACGGCGCACAATCAAGTGTCTTCGGAAATCAGCCTGGCTCAAGCTTCCGCCGATCAGAAGATTGTGCAATCCAGGAGAGCCGTTGAGATCGAAACGCTGAAGGCCCAAGCGGAAGTCCAGCTTCTCAGGCAATTGGCCGAGCAGCTGGCCGTTCTCAAGAAAAACGGATCGGAAGCCATGCGGCTTTATCTTAGAAATGTAAAATTAAAACTTTTCCACAAAGCCAAGAGAGTTATAGCGGAAACCGAATAATGAACACGCCCCCTTTTGCCGCTGCCGTGCTTGCCGTGTCAGCCTGTTTTTTGCTGGAGTCCCTTATTCTGGGGATTCTTCGCTTGATCGGGGTCTACGCGATTGTTGGTGAGAACGAAGCGCGCGTTTACGTTCTTTTTGGAAATGTACTCGGCGTCGTTAAGGAACCGGGTCTGCATTTCTTGTGGCCGCGTTTGGGTCCCGGAGCCTTAATCGTAAGTTTTCTTGGTCAGTGTTATATTCGCGATCTTCGTTTAGATCAGGAATATATCCGCAGTACGCCGGTTAATTCAGAGGAAGGGGCTCCGATGGGAATCGGCGTCTGGTACGAAATGATTATTACCGATCCGGTGGCTCATGTATTTCGAAATATCGATCCGCGCGGCTCACTCAGAGCCAATGTGAGCAGCGCCACCGTGCGCTGTCTTAGTAATATGAAGCTGGCCGAAATGCTTGAAAACCGCCACACTATGAGCCAGGTGGTACGCGACGAAGTTTCCCCGCAATCAAAGGAATGGGGCTTCAAGGTCGGATCCGTCTATATCCGCAAAGTTCATTTCCGTGACGTAGGAATGGTTAAGCAAATCGAAGAGAAGGTGGTTAACCGGCTGCGTCAGGTGACCTCAGCCATTCGTCAAGACGGAGCCAACCAAGTCAGCATTATCGCAAGCACCGCTGAAAAAGAAGCAGCGGTCGAATTTGCCCGGGCGACGGCCATTCGATCGGAGATTGTCGGCGCCGAGCTTCAGAAAATTTCACAGGATAAAGCCGTAGCCGAAACCCTTTTCGAAATATTGGAAACCCAGCAGATTCTCGACGGCAGCGCCGAGATATTTCTCCTGCCACACCACTCCAGGACAGATTTGCTCACCCAGCTTACGGCCCTTCCTCCTAAATAAAGTATCGTTTCTTCAAATTCTATAAATGTGCTATATTTTTCGGCCATGAATTTAGCCTACGCTCTTCTCGCCAGCCTTACCGTGAGCCTCATTTCTTTGATTGGGGCGGCCGCGCTTCTTATTAACGATAAGCTGCTGAAGAGCCTCATTTTTCTTTTGATCGCCTTCGCCGCCGGCAGTCTCATCGGCGGGGCATTTTTGGAAATCCTTCCCGAAGCTATGGAACATACCCAGAACGTGACTCAGCTCTACCTCTTTGTAATATTGGGTTACGTGCTTTTCTTTATACTCGAAAAATACCTCCATTGGCATCACCATCACGATGAGGAATGCGAAAAGCATGTATTTACCTATTTGAATCTCGTAGGCGACGGCATCCATAATTTTTGCGACGGCCTTATCATCGGCGCCGTTTTCTTGACGGATGTTCGCGTTGGAATAGCGACGACGCTTGCGATCATTCTTCATGAAATACCGCAGGAGCTCGGTGATTTTATGGTCCTGATCTACGGCGGTTTTTCGAAAGGCAAAGCTTTATTTTTTAATTTCCTTTCAGCTTCCGTGGCGATCGTCGGAACGCTCGTCGGTTATTTTTTTGCCCACACCATCAGCGGATTTTCTGTCGGCTTGCTGCCGATCGCGGCCGGCGGTTTTATTTATATCGCCTCCTGCGATTTAATTCCCGAGCTGCGCAAAGAAACCGATCCCAAAAAATCCGTTCTCATTACCATCGCCTTTATTCTCGGCATCGCGCTCATGTATTGGCTTGAGGTTGGAATTTAGGAATCTACAAACTAATAAGAGGTTTGTTATGAAGAAAATTCTATGGTTAGTTTTGGCAATTACAGTCATGTGGCAAATCAATGCGCAGGCGGGAACGGGAGAACATCCACCCATGATCGAGCGGCAGCCGTCGGTTGAGTTTGAGAAGATCAAAGGTTTGGTAGGAAAGTGGGCGGGCATGATGACCGAACAAGACAAGGAGCCGATTCCGGCCGAGGTGGAATACAAGTTAACTTCGGGCGGAACGGCGGTTGTTGAAATGCTTTCTCCCAATTCACCGCACGAGATGTATTCCATTTATTACAATCAAAACGGAAAACTGGCGATGACGCATTACTGCGTGCTCGGTAACCGCCCGGTGCTTGCGTTGAAATCGTCGGAGGGCGCGGAAATTAATTTAGAACTCGATTCTTCCAGCGGAATCGATGTAGCAACCGAACCGCATATGCATGGCTTAAAAATTCGCCTTCTCGAACCCGATCGTGTCATTCAAGAGTGGACGTATTACCAAGACGGTCAGGTAGCGGGCACGAGTACCTTTGATTTCAAACGCGTGGCGTGAAGAATATGAAAAATAGTAAAGCGGTTATTTTGGGAGCGATTGCGTTGGGGCTTCTGGGAAGCGGAGCCATTGCCTTCTTGTCGCTTCAGGACGGGGATTTGGTTTGGGGTCTGCCTGCCGCACTGTTTGTTATCGCCGTTCTCGTTTCCAGCTTCGGACTATGGCGCATGCGCACATGGGCGCTTAAACTGAGCTGGGTACTTGCCGTCGCAGCGTTTGCCTTTGGCTGTTATATTACGCATTTTCGCTGGACGTTTTGGCTTTTTCAGGAGCCTACTCTTTTAGACAGAATTCTTGCCGTGCTCGATCCGCGCGCGTCGTTTTACCTTGCCGTTCCCATCCTGTGGCTCGCGTATTCCGTGCGCACTCAGGTTCGGAATTCTTTCAAGTAATCTGAGATTTATTCGGGAAGGGAAGGACTACGCAGGGCCTGTTTTTCCTTGAGACGTAATTCCCGCCACTTACCCGGCTCTAAATTACCCAATGTAAATCCTCCCATCGCCGCGCGTACGAGACGGAGCGTGGGAAATCCTACGGCAGCTGTCATCCGTCGTACCTGACGGTTTTTTCCTTCGATCAATTTTAATTCGATCCAGCTGGTGGGAATCTTCAAGCGAAATCGAATAGGAGGATTGCGCGGAGGGTAATGCGGTTCGTTTAGCAAACTTGCCCGGCAGGGTTTTGTTTTTCGTCCTTGAATCAGCACGCCTTTTTCAAGCGCGGCCATCGCTTCTTTTGTGGCGACGCCTTCTACCTGGGCATGGTAGATCCGCTCGTGTTCGTGGCGCGGGTGGAGAAGCAGGTCATTCCATTCCCGCTCATCGCTCAATAAAAGAAGGCCTTCGCTGTCCCAATCCAACCGCCCGATGGCGTGAACCGTTTTGGGTAGTCCAAATTCCGCGAGCGTACGGTGTTCGGCAGTTATTTTCGTGAACTGCGAAAGAACACCGTACGGCTTATTAAATGCAACGATCATAAACTTGCGCGGAAGGAACCGTGGGGCCGAAACGAATACGGTTACGTGGCCTGGGGCTTAAATTCGACTACGAGACCTCGGAATTCGGTGCTCCCAATGTTTTCCCCGGCATGGGTTTCGGCGGGAACCCACATGACTTGGCCCGGCGTTCCCACAATGTCCTTTGATGTGCCGTCGGGATAACTCAACTTCAGTGTTCCGGCGGTCATAACGTAGACGAAATGATCCGGATGGGAATGCATGGGGATGGCATCGCCCGGTTTAAACGTAATTTCCGAAACGCGGACGCGCTCGTTTTCAAAAACGACTTTATAAATATTGGGACCTACTTGCACCGGATCTTCGCCGGGAACGATGTTCGCCATTACCGGGCAAGCCAATGCCGTTACCATAAGAATAAGCGCTAATATCATTCTTTTCTTTTTTTGCATGTTGTTTCTCCTTGGTGTTTGTTTAATTGGTGCAAAGTTTAGCGCAGGTCTGCCTTTGTAACAACACATTTTCGTTTTGCTTTTCGAAGCAACCGCGCCGTGATAGAATTCCGGCCTTAAATTAAACTTCAATATTTCAATTATTAAGGAGAAGCCATGAAAAAGTTAGCGAATGTATTTTTATTTGCCGGTCTTTTACTTACGCTCCTATTTGTTTCCGGGCAAGCTTTCGCCGATCATGAAGGCAAATGGGCCATGCGCGGGCAGGATAAAGCAGAAGAAGAATACCAATGCCCGGTTGTAGAAAAATTCATGTCTAAAGCGCGGTTTTTTCTTAAGCAGAAAAAAGAGCTTAGTCTAAGCGAAGATCAAATCCAATCGATCAAACAGCTCAAGGTCGGCGTTAAAAAGGCATATATACAACAAAAGGCTGCGCATGAAATTTTTTCTTTAGATATCGAGCAAGCGCTTTCCGAGCCCAAGCCGGATGTTAACGCCGTGGGCGCGCTGATCGATCAGCATGCCGTTTCTATGGCGAAAATGTCCAAAGATACGGTCACGTCCTACGTGAACCTAAAAGCCATCCTAAGCGAAGAGCAATTAGCCAAGGTTAAAGAGCTTTATTAAGCAAAAATCTCAGCGAAACTCTTAGGGGAAAGAGGTTGAATTCGTTTCGTAAAGATGTTAATCTTGCCCTTGCTTTTTCATGCATGATAAACTTTTTACCAACCCCTAAAACCTAAGGGTAAACAATGGAACCGAAATTGTACGTAGGAAATTTGAGTTACAGCGTCACCGAAGCCGAGATCCGCGGGCTTTTTGAGAAATACGGAGAGATCAAGGCCGTTAGTCTTATTACGGATAAATATTCGGGACAATCCAAGGGATTTGCTTTTGTCGAAATGGCCAGCCCGGCCGATGCCGAAAAAGCACTTGCCGAAAACGGCGTAGAGTTCATGGGCCGTACACTTACGGTTTCAGAGGCAAGGCCTCCGAAGCGCTTTGACGACAGAGGCGGCGGTGGTGGTGGACGAGGGCCAAGAAGGTCTTTTGGAGGCGGCGGCGGTGGTGGAGGCGGCGGACGCGGCGGCCGTGGTGGTGGAGGCGGCGGTGGCGGTGGCGGTGGTTGGCAGCGCTATTAAATTCATTTTGTCGCCCCCGCGAAAGCGGGGGCCCAGTAATAAACTGGATTCCTGCTTTCGCGGGAATGCCAAAGCTATAAAAGCGGGGTTTCTATGAGAAAAATAGGTCTTCGAGCCGGCTATTTTTTAGGCTTTTTTCTAATTTCATCAACTCTGCTTGCGGCTGACCCGGCCAATCTTATTGCCAACGGAAAAACGGTTAAATTTCATTACACCTTGACCGTGGACAACAAAGTCCTTAGCTCCACCCAAGGTCATGAACCGGTTAGCTATGTCCAAGGTGAGGGAAAGTTGATTCCGGGTTTGGAGAAAAAGATGGAAGGTATGCAGGCGGGTGAGAAAAAGCAAATTAAAATTCCTCAAGAAGAAGCCTACGGCCCGGTCGATCCGACTGCGGTAGCCGAAGTTCCTATCTCAAAACTGCCGCAAGACGGCGTCCAGCCCGGTTCCATGCTTTCGGTGAACGATCCCCAAGGCGGGGTCATGCATGCCATGGTGAAGGAAGTTAAAGGCGAGACGGCTGTTTTGGATTTTAACCATCCGCTTGCCGGAAAAGAACTCCAGTTCGACGTCGAAATTATCGAAATCTCCTGATACGCAATCCTTTTATCCCCGTTTTTGTAAAGCTTATTTATCCTCAGTTCTGTTAATCCAAAGGACCCTTTGATGAAGATTGTGATAGCGGGCGGGACCGGATTTATCGGAAACGCTCTTATGAAACGGTTGAATGGCGCGAAGTACGAAACGGTACTTTTGACCAGAAATCCGAATCGAAAGGATTCTGAGCAAGGGTCTGCTTCAAAGCCTGTGGTTTGGGACGCGCGGAGCAAAGGCGCTTGGGTGAGCGAGCTTAACGGAGCGCATGCCGTCATTAATTTGACCGGCGAATCGATCGCGGCTAAGCGTTGGACTAAAGCTCAAAAAAACCGGATCGTTTCAAGCCGTGTGGATTCTACGCGGGTATTGGTGGACGCTATGAAAGATGCGGCGGCCAAGCCAAAGGTTTTTATCAGTTCCTCCGCGGTAGGGTATTACGGAAATGTTGACGAAGGCGAAGTTCTCGAATCCCATCCGAAAGGGCGGGGATTTCTTGCCGATACCTGCGAGCGTTGGGAAAATGAGGCGAGAAAAGCAGAGGCCCTTGGCATCCGAACGGTTTTATTACGAATAGGGATCGTTCTCGAAAAAGGCGGCGGTGCTCTCGGAAAAATGCTTCCGCCGTTTCGATTATTTGCCGGAGGGCCGATCGGTTCCGGAAAGCAATGGTTTCCCTGGATTCATCGTGCCGATGTCGTCGACATTATTCTATTTGCGATTAAAACCGAAGCGCTCAAAGGGCCGGTTAATATGACCGCTCCGACGCCGCTACGAATGAAGGAATTTTCCGCCGGACTCGGTGACGCCATTCACAGGCCGTCGTGGGCGCCCGTTCCGGCATTTGCATTAAAAACCCTCCTCGGAGAAATGGCGGACATGCTTCTCGAAGGGCAAAAAGCCGTTCCGAAGAAACTTATCGGTGCGGGCTATCGTTTCCGCTATCCGGAATTGGGGCGGGCCCTCAAATCCATTTTCAAAGAAGAATAAACCCATGAAGAAGGCCACGTTTGCGGCGGGATGTTTTTGGGGCGTTGAGAAAATTTTTCTGAAATTGCCCGGTGTTATTTCCACCCAAGTAGGTTACGCAGGCGGAAGCGTAAAAAATCCCGATTATGAGCAGGTTTGTTCCGGAAGCACAGGACACGCCGAAGCGCTTGAAGTAACGTACGATCCAAAAATAATTTTGTACGAAGAACTGCTTGCTGTTTTTTGGGAATACCACGATCCTACTACCAAAAATCAGCAGGGCCCGGATATCGGCAGTCAGTATCGTTCGGCGATTTTTTATTACGATGAAGAACAAAAGAAACTGGCCGAAAAATCTAGAGAGCTCTTAGACGTTTCGGGCGTTTACAAAAATAAAATCGTTACGGAAATCGTTCCCGCCGCACCTTTTTTCTCAGCGGAAGAATATCATCAGCGGTATTTAGAAAAAAATCCTTTCGGTTATTGTTCTCATCGTCTCCAGTCCAAAAAAATAAGAGAAGCGCTTAAGCCCCTCCTGCCGCAAGCGGAACATCGCTGAACTATGGACACCAAAAAATTACCGGTTCTCTTTGAGGGTCACGGGCTGATCGCTGTGGATAAACCTTCCGGTGTTCTTTCGCACCCGAATCCCGGCAAACAAAAATCGGCCCGGGCGGTCTTTGAAGGGAGTTACGATTTCGAAGATCGAAGATTCGAAACGAGCGAAGGGCCGGTTTGGCTCATTCACCGGCTGGACAAAGATACGTCCGGCGTAATTTTGGCCGCGCGTGAAGCATCTGCGGCCCGGGACGCACGGAAGCTTTTCGAAGAAGGAAAAATAAAGAAAGAATATATCGCGCTGATTCTCGGCCGTCCGTTTCCTCTTCGCGGAGTCTGGAGCGATCATATTTTAGAAAAGAAAAGACCGGATCACGTTCGCTCCATGATCGAGCCGGGCAGGGTGGTCAACGCCGAATTGAAATATGCGGTGACCAAAACATTTATTAGAGATGCGCTTTCGCTTATAGATATTCAGCTTATTACCGGAAAGACACATCAAATTCGTGCGCAGTCTTCGTTCCGCAGATCTCCTGTCGCCGGTGATGAGGTGTACGGCAATTTTTCAGAAAACAAGAAACTCCGTAAATCCATCGGCCTTAAACGGCTCTTTCTCCACGCTCACAAGCTCAGTTTTAAGCATCCCAAAACCGGCGAAATGGTGGAAATTACTTCGCCTCTTCCGCCCGATCTCACCTCCGTCCTCGACCGCGCTAAATAAAGTTATTTTACCGAGCACCTCTGGCAGTTACCTCCTGCGGCGCTTCGTAAATGCCGTCCCGGCATTTACTGCGCTCGTGTGAAAATTGCTTTCGCACATCCTGTGCTCCGCAATTTTGCACAACGCGCCGTCGGCAACCGCCAGAGGTGCTCTAAATCAATTACGGTTCTACATAATTGTGAATGCACCGCTGTCATAAATAATTCATTTTGGTCTCATTGTAACTTGAGGTGCCCGGTAAGCAGAACAGTTTGGAAGCGGCTTTCGGAGCCGTTCGGGACATCAACTGATTTGGACTCATCTACTGACCAACCGAACGGCGAGAAGCAGTGGGCGTTTGCAGGGATGCAAACGAACCATGGCGCCGCAAAACTGTTCTGCTTACCGGGTAGTTCTTTCCGGACAATCGGTTTGAGCTTAGAGCGCCGGAGGTAACTACCTAAAGGGCTAGTAGGCGGGCATGGTAAAAAATAAACTGGTCAGATGGCTTGAGCGAGCTTACCATATTGTATAGAAGGAGCGCGCCATGAAGGTAAAGATTGATTATCAAGCCGAACAGCAAAAAACGTTAGCCACGCCGAGACGAAAATACGGGTTTCTGGCCCGCATGCTTTTCTTTACGATGAATCTTTTCTACGGCCGCGCCAAGTCGTTTGTGAAATTTAAAGTGCTCGAAGTTATTGCGCGCGTTCCGTATCAAGCCTGGGAACACGTGGCCTATATAGCGATGACACATACGTACGGTGCGCCTAATTTTGCCCGGCGGATATTTGAATTTGTTAAAGAATCCCGCCAGCAGCAAGATAACGAGCAGTGGCATCTTTTGATCCTGGAAGAAATCACCCATCAGAGAAGACCGGAGGAGGGTTTCTTTCTTTATCGAATCATCCCCCAAATCGCCGCCTTCTTTTATTACCACGTCAGCTGGCTCCTTTACGTTATTAAGCCTTCCCTCAGTTACTCGCTCAATGCGGATTTTGAAGATCATGCCGAACATGAATATATGGAATTTGTCGAGGAAAACCCGGCGTTTGAAAATCAGCCGTTTGAAAGTGAGTTCAAGGATGATTACGGTCATTTTGATAACATGGCCGATTTTCTTCGCCAGGTGGCTCTCGACGAACGAAAGCATAAAGAAGAAAGCATCCGCCGAATTGAAAACGCCCGGTTTTCCTAAGTGAGCGATCACACTATACAAAGATGCGCGTGGTGTTTAAGCGATCCTCTTTATACTCAGTACCACGATGAGGAATGGGGGGTGCCGCTTCATGACGACCGGCGGTTGTTTGAGTTTCTTGTGCTTGACGGAGCCCAAGCTGGACTGAGCTGGCTCACCATTCTAAAGAAGCGGAAGAATTATCGTAAGGCGTTCGACCGGTTTGATCCGGTCAAAGTCGCTTCTTACAATACCGGAAAAATCCACTCTCTTCTTAAAGACAGCGGCATTGTCCGTAACCGGCTGAAGATTGAATCGGCCGTGACGAACGCTCAAGCTTTCCTTAAAGTTCAAAGCGAATTTGGCCGTTTTGACGATTATATCTGGCGGTTTGTCGGCGGAAAGCCCGTAGTCAACCGACTCAAGACGCTCAAAGAAATTCCTCCGCAAACAAAAATTTCCGATGCGATGAGTAAAGATCTTAAAGCACGCGGATTTCGTTTTGTCGGCTCTACGATTTGCTACGCATTCATGCAGGCGGCGGGCATGGTGAACGACCACCTCGTTTCCTGTTTTCGTTACAAGGAAGTTCAAAACAATAAATAGCCATGGTTACTAAGCCGGCGAGCGTAAAACCCGAAACTTTTTTTACCCATCTGCCCAGCATGATCGCACTCGGCATTGGATTTTTACTTACGGTCTGGGCTTATTACCTTCAGCCGGAAAGATCGCCCACTTTTTTAATCGTCGGTTTTTTCTCGGTCATTTTTTTGGCGGTTTATCTTTTTATTCTTGGCGTTCGCAATCCCAATGTCGATGACCTAACCGGATTTTTTCGTAAAGAAGCATTTTTGTTACTGGCCGAGCAGCACCGAAAATTTACCATGAGGAGAAAAACCGGATTTTATTTGATGCTCGCCGAGGTGCACCCAAGAAACGATAACGCGATTCACACCGCCGCGGATATTTTACGGGGCGCGTTTAGAACGGCCGATATTTTAGCCAGGATGGAGAAAGGCCTATTTGCCTTGTTGGCTATTGATGCATCGCAGGACTCCCGGACGGTTATAGAAAAACGCCTTTCCCACAAGATGGCTGATCTTTCCGATTCGCTGTCCATTACCATGGGCGCTGCTTTTTTCAATCCCAACGATACTTGTCCTACCATAGAAGAATTGATTCATACTGCAAACAAAAAATTAAACGATGAAAAAGAAAAAAATAAAAGGAGCGGATCATGAAAATACAAATCGGACTTACCGACAAAGGGCGTAGCGGCTCGATTGATATTTTGAATACCTTGCTTGCCGATGAATTTGTACTTTATACAAAAACCCGCAATTACCACTGGAACGTGACCGGCCCGGATTTTAGCGAGCTTCACAAATTTTTTGAAGCGCAATACGAAGAGCTAGACACAATCATCGATGACGTAGCGGAACGGGCGCGCTCACTCGGCGGGAACGCGACAGCTACGCTGAAGGAATATACGAAGCTTACGCGTTTGGATGAATTTCAGGGCGATTATCCCGGATCTAAGAAGATGATCACCTATTTGGTTTCCGATCACGAGGCGGTTATTCGTACCTTAAGGGTGGATTTGGACGCGTGCGCTCATAAATTTGGAGACATGGGCACGAGTGATTTTCTGACCGGGCTTATGGAGCAGCATGAAAAAATGGCCTGGATGCTGCGGTCGTATTTGGAATAAGAAAATTTAATCCACCAATAAAAAGCCCTCTCTTTTCGAGAGGGCTTTTTATTTTTAACTGTGTTTAAAAAATTAAATCTTAATCTGCGCCGGATCCCCGCCTTTTTCCTGGAATTTCTGCGCATAAATCTGGTAGCGCTGGGTCAGCTCGCCCAATTCGGCCTGAAGTTTGGAAGCCTGGGACTTGATTTTCGCACCTTCGTCACCCAAGAGCTGGGTCGGAGAAAGTTCCTTAACCTTGGCAAGAACCTTTTCAACGTCCCCTTGTTTACCCTGAATCTCGCGGGCGTAGGTTTCAGCAGTCTTCTGCAAATCACCGATCGGCATGTTTTGAACTTCCGTTTGAATCTGCTCGATCGATTTCGTCGTATCGGCTTTTTTGCTGCAGCCCGTAACGCTGAGGGCAGCGATACAGAAAATAACCATTAATGAAAAAAGAAATTTTTTCATGGCCTTCCTTTTTGTTTTTCTTCGTTGATATTAGAAACGTTTCTAGGCGTTAACCTTTGACGTTTCGGAAAAAACGTGGACATCCATCTGCGGGTAGGGCATGGCGATGTTGGCTTTCTTAAATTCTTTGTAGACGGCCATGTTTACCGCATAACTGACTTGAAGATATTTCTCTGTGGGAATCCAATATTTGTAACCGATATTAATGGAGGAAGCGCCAAATTCCTTAATACCGATTTGAGGCCCGGGGTTTTTTGAAACTAGGGGAACGCTGTTCAAGCATTGAGTAACGACACGAATGGCATTTTCGGGATCCGTATCGTAACTAATGCCCACCACGGCATCGGCGGCTTTATACATTTTAGAATTGCGGATGATCTCGCCTACGATATCTTTATTGGGAATGGTAATGGTAGTACCGTCTTCGTCGGTGAGAATGGTCGTCGGAAGTTTTACGTCCTTAACAATTCCGCTTTGTCCTGCGACGGTGATGGTATCGCCTACGGTAAATGGACGGCTAAGAATGATGCTGAGCCCCGCGCAATAATTGGAAAGCGGGCCCTGCAAAGCATACGTTGCGCCAAAGGCAATGGCGCCGAGAGCGGCGATAAAGGGTGTGATGGTGATGCCGAAATTACCCATGGCAATAATGGTGGCGAAAACAAGCACGAACATACGTACGGTCGAGGCGATAAATTTGGAAAGCGTAACATCAAATTTATTTTTCTGACAAAGCGCAAGAACGATATTGCTGACCCACCGTGCGGCAAGAAACCCCAGAACTAAAATGACAACGGCACCGAGAACTTGAAAACTGTAGTTAACCAGAAAATCAATAACGGTGTTGATGACTTTTTGTAACGCAGATATTTGTTCGGTCATTTAGGTTTCCTTGCCCACGGGGCTGCGATTGAAGAATTTAATAAATGGGAGGGTTATAGTAAACTGCGAACTTGCCGGAGTCAAGTGACATCCTAACATAAGGCAGCTATTAAATTTAGGAAGTTTATTGCAAAATCACAGGCGCTCATTATAATCCTCCGCATGGATCATATCATTATTGGAATAGCCGCGTTTGGCGCGTCGGGCCTAACGCTTTTTTCCGGGTTTGGATTAGGCACGCTGCTCATGCCGGTGTTTGCCGTTTTCTTTCCGCTTGAACTGGCCATATCGCTTACCGCGATTGTTCATTTAGCAAATAATCTTTTCAAACTGCTTTTGCTCGGCCGCCACGCCGATCGACGCATTCTTTTCAAATTTGGAATTCCGGCAGTAGCGGCGGCTTTCTTGGGCGCTTGGTGCTTAAGTTTATTTTCTAAAACACCGCCCCTGTTTTCCTATGTCGTGTTTGATAAAGTGGCTGAGATTACACCGTTAAAACTCGTCCTTGCCTTCATCATGATTTTCTTTGCTCTTTTCGAATTGGTTCCTGCATATAAGAATATTAGATTTGACCGAAAGTATTTACCGTTCGGAGGATTGGTTAGCGGATTTTTTGGCGGATTTTCAGGGCATCAAGGAGCGTTTCGAAGCGCCTTCCTTATTCAAAGCGATCTTACCAGAGAAAGTTTCATAGGAACGGGCGTAGCCATTGCTTGTTTGGTTGATTTTACGCGACTGGCGGTTTATTCTTCCCGATTTTTGCCGGGCTTGCAAAGCAAATATTGGCCGTATGCCATTACCGGTACGCTTTGTGCGTTTACAGGAGCATGGCTCGGAAATCGTTTGATCAAGAAAGTCACGATTGGAAATATCCAGGTACTTGTTTCAGCGCTTCTTTTTCTGATTGCTCTGGGACTGGCCAGCGGGATTATTTGAAATGAAAAACGTTTATGATTTTACGGTAGAAACCATCGGCGGCGGAACGAAAAATCTGTCTGAGTATAAGGGCAAAGCCCTCCTTATCGTAAACACAGCGTCGAAATGCGGATTTACGCCTCAATACAAAGCGATGGAAGAACTTTATCAGAAATACAAAGGCAAGGGATTCGAAATTCTCGCCTTTCCCGCCAATAATTTTATGAATCAAGAGCCGGGAAATAACGAAGAAATAAAAAATTTCTGTGCGCTAAATTACCGCACGACGTTTCCGCTTTTCTCCAAAATCAGCGTGAAGGGAAAAGACATTCATCCGCTTTATAAATTTCTGACCGAAGAATCCGGGCATAACGGCGGCATCAGCTGGAATTTTAATAAATTTCTGATTGATCCCGCCGGGAATGTTGCGGCGCGCTACGGTTCTCGCGAAGATCCTCTCTCTCCCAAACTTACCTCCGACCTCGAAAACGTTCTTCCTGCTTAAGCATTTTGATTAGCCGAAGATACTATTCGGTAAGCAGAACTGTTTTGCGACATATGTTCCTGCATCGTCCAGTTACCTGCGGTGCCACTGCGTAAATGCCATCCAAGGCATTTACTCCGTTCGTGTTGAAAACGGCTCCGCGCATCCTGCGCTCCGCTCGTTTTCAACAACGCGCCTCCGGCAACTGGACGATACAGGAAATGAACCAAGCAAAACAGTTCTGTTTGCCAAGCACTAAGTCGCGATGAGCTCAAACCGATTGTTTTAGGGCACGTCGAAGCGCGCCGCTTGGCTAAGCGCCGGTCGGGCGCTTGGTACAGCGGCGCCGCGCGGTCGGCGGCGGCGTAGCACAGCCATGGATGGCGGAGCAGCGCCGAAACGAGTGAAGAAATTACCATGATGGTAGTTTCTGAGCGTTGCCCGGACAATCGGTTTGAGCTCAGAGTGACGATGGTCATTGCCGATAAAGGTTCTAGATTTTTTGGAATTTGAGCGTAGAATTTACGGATTCGCTGGACCGTACTTATGAATACACTCATTCAATTACTTACGACCGATTCCGTTTCCCATTCCATTTTTGTGCTTGGCTGCGTCATTTCACTCGGTCTTGCCATCGGAAGCGTTCGTGTGTTTGGCATAAGCTTGGGCGTGGCCGGCGTTCTTTTTGCCGGCCTTTTTTTCGGGCATTTTAAGGTAACGCTTTCACCTGAGGTGCTTGAATTTGCCAGAGATATGGGGCTCGTCATTTTTGTTTTCATGGTAGGCATGCAGGTCGGCCCGGGATTTTTTGATTCGCTTAAAAAAGACGGCCTCCTTTTGAACATGTTGGCCATGTTGGTCGTTCTTGGCGGGGTGGCCATTACCTTCATACTTGTTTCGATCGGCCACGTGCCTGCCGCCGCGGCTATTGGACTTTTAACCGGCGCGACAACGAATACGCCGAGTTTGGCGGCTGCCCAGCAAGCCTTGAAAATTGTGCCGAATTTACCTCCCGAAATATTGAAAATGCCCGTCTTGGGCTACGCGTTAGCCTACCCCTTTGGCGTGCTCGGAATCATCGCCTCCATTATTTTTGTGCGATTTGTGTTCCGCGTTCAGATTTCCGCTGAAGCCGATCAATTCCGCCAAGTCGCGCAAAATCAGACGGCCAAGCTTGTCATACGAAATTTCAAAGTAGAAAATGCCAACCTGAACAATATTTCCCTCAGAAAAATCCCTGCTCTCGATGAAATGGGGGTCACCATTTCGCGGGTGATGCACGAAGGGAAGGTGGAGGTAGCGCTTCGCAATACAAAAGTCCATACCGGTGATGTCGTGCTCGCCATCGGTCCTGAAGAAAAATTGGAAGAACTTGAAATGATTTTGGGCAGGAGAAGTGAAATCGATTTACGCGACGTGAAAAGCGGTATCGAATCCAGGCGGGTTCTGATTACGCGGCCCGAAGTGGTCGGAAAAACCATCGCCGACCTGGATGTCCGTAACCGGTACGGCGTGACCGTCAGCCGGATTATTCGCGGCGAAGTGGATTTCGTGGCTTCGGCCGATATCAAACTGCATTTCGGCGACGCCTTAATCGCGGTAGGAGAAGAAGATTCGATTAAAAAGCTGGCTTCCGATTTGGGTGATTCGCTTAAGCGCCTAAATTATCCCGATCTTGTACCTATCTTTGTCGGCATTGTTTTGGGTGTCATGCTCGGCAGTTGGTCGTTCCATCTTCCGGGTATGGCCGCGCCGGTAAAATTGGGATTGGCCGGCGGCCCGCTTATCGTTTCCATAATTCTCAGCCGCCTTGGCCGCATCGGTCCGCTCGTGTGGCATTTTCCTCCGAACGCAAATTTCACACTGCGTGAAATCGGTATTTCGCTTTTTCTGGCCTGCGTCGGGCTTCGCGCGGGCGATGAATTCCTCGCCGTATTGACCGATCGCCAGGGATTGTATTGGATGGGGGGAGCGATGCTTATCACGTTTTTACCGCTCGTTATGGTCGCGTTTATCGCGCGTTTGAAATACAAAATGAATTTTTTCACACTCGCCGGGCTTTTGTCGGGCTCCATGACCGATCCGCCCGCGCTTGCCTTCGCTACCCGCATGGCCGACATTAACGCTTCTGCTGTGTCCTATGCGCATGTCTATCCGCTCGTAATGATTCTAAGGGTAATTTCGGTTCAAGTTCTCGTTTCGTTTTTTTATCATTGATGACGGAGCGTTCAGCATGAAAACTATTTTACTTCTTACCATTTCCAATATTTTTATGACGTTTGCTTGGTACGGGCACCTTAAATACAAGCAGTCGCCTCTCTGGATGGCCATTATTGTGAGCTGGCTGATCGCGTTTTTCGAATATTGTTTTCAAGTGCCGGCCAATAGAATCGGTTCGCGTTACTTTACGACGGCCGAGCTTAAAACCATTCAAGAGGCGATCACGCTTACCGTGTTTTGTTTCTTTTCGGTTCTCTACCTCAAGGAAGGCTTAAAATGGAATTACCTGGTCGGTTTTGGTTTTATGGTCTGCGCTGTGTTTTTCGTGTTTAAAAAGTGGTAGAGCATTTACCGACGGCTTTATCGGAACAATTCTGGCTTGACATTTTCTCCTCTATGCCTAAAATGGCGCGCCTTAAAAGATCCGCGCCTTTAAAGGATTTTAGATTTATTAACTATGGACGATATATCTATAAGACATTTTAAACTGCATTCTTAAAGGAGAAATCCTCCCATGTTTCAAATGCACGGATTAAGTACCTTCGAAATGTATACGCCTTGGGCGGTCATTATCGTCGCCATTTTTAGCCTTCTTTATGCCTGGTGGCTTCGCGCCGGGGTAATGAAAAAGGATAAAGGCACGGCCAAAATGCAGGAGGTATGGAATGCCATCCGTACCGGCGCCGATGCTTATCTTGGCCGCCAGCTTAAAACCATTTTCCCTTTGATCGGTCTTCTTGCCGTCGCGCTTTTCTTTAGCGTCTACATCGTTCCGCCCACCAGCGAAGCTTCAGAACTTTTTGGCGAAAAAGCGCAAATGTACGTGGCCATAGGCCGCACCATCGCGTTCATCGTTGGAGCTTCCTTTAGTTTGATTGTGGGCCAGTACGGAATGCGCATGGCGGTTCAGGCGAACGTTCGCGTGGCCTCCGCTTCGCGGCGCAGCCTCAACGAAGCGCTTTCGATTGCGTATTACGCAGGAACGATTACCGGAATGCTCACCGATGGCCTCGGGCTTTTAGGCGGTACGATTATTTTTATTATTTTCGGAAAAGCCGCGCCGGACGCGCTTCTCGGATTCGGATTTGGCGGAACATTACTCGCACTTTTCATGAGAGTGGGCGGCGGAATTTTTACAAAAGCTGCGGATATCGGTGCCGATCTCGTTGGAAAAGTGGAGAAAGATATTCCGGAAGACGACCCGCGTAATGCTGCGGTCATTGCGGATTTGGTGGGGGATAACGTGGGCGACTGCGCCGGTATGGCCGCCGATATTTTCGAATCCTACGAAGTTACGATTATTTCCGGATTAATTCTTGGTTTGGCCGCCATGCATATCGATCCGACGCATAGCGTTAAATGGATCATGTATCCGCTCATCATTCGCGCTATCGGCGTGATCTCTTCCGTGATCGGCACGTTTACCGTTCCTATTTGGGAAAAATTTCCGATTAAATGGCTCCGTTCGCATGATGCCGAAGATGCCATGTTCCGCTCTTACGAAGTGTCGAGCGTGAACACGGTGATTTTTGCATTTATTTTCGCGCATTATTATGCGCACGATTGGCGTTTTGGAATGCTGACTACCATCGGCGTTGGCTTGGCTGTTGCCTTTAATCCGCTCACTTCTTATTTCACGGCAACCCGGCATTCGCCGGTAAAAGAAATCGTGAAATCAACCCGAACCGGTCCGGCTACGACGATTTTATCCGGCCTTGCCATTGGCTTGGAATCATCGGTTTGGGCTCTTGTGGTTATTGTGATTTCATTTATTGCCGCGCTTCTTCTTTACCAAAACGACGGCACGGTTTACGTGCTATATGCTATTGCGATGATCGGTATCGGAATGCTGAGTCATACCGGAAATAACGTAGCCATGGATTCCTACGGTCCCATTAGCGACAATGCTAACGGTATCGGTGAAATGGCCTGGCACGGCATGGACGATCCCGAAACGCGTAAGGCCCGGCAAATTATGGCCGATCTGGACGCGGTTGGAAATACGACGAAAGCGATTACCAAAGGCGTTGCGATTGCGTCCGCTGTTATTGCCGCCGTCTCTCTTTTTGCTTCGTTCATTACCGATGTTGGCAAGGTGCAGGCGCAGCTCGGGTTTCACATCATGGATTCCATTCGTGTTTCAGACACGAAAGTTTTCGTAGGGCTGCTTCTCGGCGCAGCGTTGCCTTGGCTTTTTAGTTCGCTTTCCATTCGCGCCGTAAGCCGTGCGGCAGGTTTGATTGTGGAAGAAGTCCGGCGGCAATTTCGTATCCCCGGTTTAATGGAAGGGAAAGTCCAGCCGGATTACCGGAAAGCGGTGGATATTTCTACCGAAGCTGCGCAAAAAGAATTGATTCCTCTGGCCGCTATTGCGGTGCTCACGCCCATTATCGTGGGACTCATTCTTCAAGTCGAAGCGCTTGGCGGTTTTCTCGTGGGTATTATTGTTTCAGGGCAGCTGCTCGCCGTGTTTATGTCCAATGCGGGCGGTGCGTGGGATAATGCGAAAAAAGCGGTGGAAGACGAGCCGCGTAATCTTCAAGCCAACACCGGCAAGGGAAGCGAACGGCATAAAGCTTCTGTCGTAGGCGATACGGTGGGCGATCCGCTGAAGGATACCGCAGGTCCGGCGCTTAACCCCATGATTAAAGTAGTCAATCTGGTGAGTTTACTTTTAGCGCCCATTATGGTGCAGCACGCAAGCAAGCTGACAACGGGCGTTTTAATTGTGGCGGGTGTTTTGGCGTTCGCCGTTGTTTGGGCCATTCGCCAAAGTAAGCGTGATATGCCTCAACCCGGCAGCGTTCCGATTCCAGAACCCAGTTATCGTTAATTCTCCACTCACGGGAGCCTCTTTCGGTTTGAGATACGGAAGGGGCTCTTTTTTCTTTTAATACCGCCTTATCTTTGGTGTTAGAATATTTCTGTTTTTTCTTACGTTTACGCAAACAAGGAGGCTTGTATGTCTACGTACGTTGTTTTAGGAAGTTTTTCGGATCAGGGAATCAAGGCCGTTAAGGACACAGCTAAACGCGCAAAAGCTTTTCGAGATCTCGCGAAAAGCATGGGTGGAAATATTAAAGACATTTATTGGACGCTCGGTAAATTTGACGTGGTTACCATTTTGGAAGCGCCGAACGACGAAACCGCTACCGCGATCATGATGAAAGCCGGTTCGCTCGGAAATATGAAATCGCAAACGTTGCGTGCATTTACCGAAAACGAAATTAATTCCGTTTTGTCGAAGGTTTAAAGGATATACGTGCCGTTTAGATTTGAGTTGTTCGTCATCGGGTTCATGCTGTTTTCGAATGCGGTTTTTGCCGCGTACGAAATGGCACTTGCCTCTGTTTCGCGGTCGCGGCTCATGCTGCTTACGGCGGATAAAAAGAAAGGCGCCGAAGACGCCGTATATATGAAAGACCGCATGGAAGCAAGCCTGGCGGTGATTCAACTCGGTATTACCTTATTTGCCGCGATCGCCGCGGCTACCGGAGGAGCGGGCGTTGAAGAATCGCTCGCTCCTTACCTCCGGGGAGCCTGGCATATTTCCGAGCCGTTCTCCAAATTCATCGCGCTCATTTTGTTCATTATTCCTCTGAGCGCTTTTACGATTATGTTTGCCGAATTGGTTCCGAAAATGTTTGCGCTCCAGAATAACGAATGGGTTTGTTTGGCGCTATCGCCCGGCATGAGATTGCTTTACGAAAAAGTATATCCGGTCATTGCTATTTTTGAATGGGTGATTAAGAAATGTTCACAGATGTGGACAAAACCCCGCCGAAGCGAAACCGAGAAGGAAAGCCAGGGGCTTTATGAATTAAGAGCGGCGGTCGCTTTAGCAAGAACATCCCGCTTGATCGGAGCGCACGAAGAAAAAATAGTGCTGGCGGCGGCCCAGCTTTCGGTAAGAAAAATTCGTGAAATTATGATTCCTGCCTCCGACATTTCCACCATACCGTCGGAAGCGAGCCTTTCCGAAGCGTTGATCAAAGCCCATATGGACATGCATACCCGTTTTCCGGTTAGCGCAAAGGAAAATGACGCGAATAGCATCGAGGGCTATGTGAATTTCAAAGACATCATCATCGCTATGAAAATTAAGCCCATCGGCGCTAACGCGAAAGCTATAGCACGGCCGATCAAACGCATTAATATGAATTTGGAGATTTCAAACGTTTTTGAACAGATGATTCGTGAAAAAGCTCATATCGCTTTGGTTACGTCCGATGACGGAAAAGTCGTCGGGTTGATCACACTCGAAGATATCATCGAAGAATTGGTGGGCGATATCGAAGACGAATACGACCGTCTTCCTTCGTATATTCATACCTACGGCCAGACCTGGATCATGGGCGGCGGCGTGCCGATGAGCCAGGTTGCGGCGACGGTGGGGCTCCCTTGGACGGATCCTCCGCCGCATGAAAAAGTGCCTACGCTTGCCGAGTGGAGTTCTAAAAAACTGGGCCGCGAACCCAAAAGCGGCGAGACGATTGTGAGCGACGGTATTCGATTCACCGTCCGCAAACTCCGGCGCAAAAAATTGGCCGAAGCCATCGTTTTTTCTTCCGAAGCCTAATCTTATTTAATAATGGATTTAAAAATGAACGCGTGGAGTGTGTACGCGAGGAAAAGACTGCCTAGGCTAAGCAGGTACGTTGGGAGAAAAGGTAGTTTCAGCCATTTGTTAAGGATGAAAGGCAGAAAAAAAGTCAGCGATAGCGGTACGGCCGTAAGAATAGATACGGCAAACAAATTAATTTTCTGCATATCGCGATTTTCCAAATAGCCAAAAAGAATGCTGAGTATGGACATCAGCGGAAGCGCGATGATGAAGCCCGCGAGCACCGGTTTTTTCCCCGAGAGCCACGAAGCGTAGGCGATAATCATTCCTGAAATAATCGTTTTTACCACAAACCACATGTTAATCACTTTTTCCTTTTCGATATATCAAAACGGTGATTACGACAAAGCTGAATAAAATAAAATTCGAAATATTAAAAACCCGCCAAACCAAATCGGTTGACGTAAATCCGGATGGGGCCATAAAAGCAAAGCAAATCCATACGCCTACGGCCCACGATAGGCTGATATCTCTCGAAGATTTTCGCTGAATCACGCGCACAATCAGAGGAATATTCCAAAGCGGCAGTACGATCGCTGCGACGAGAGCAATTTTCTGAATCACTTAATCACCTTTGTCTTTTCCCGTACGATGATCTTTCCGGCCTCGAAAATTAAAAGCACAGCCAGAGCGAAAAGTAAAACAGCAGCCAGCCCAACGGGATCGAGCTTGCCGGAAAGAAAATTAGAAAACGCCGGTTTCATAAGAAGAACGAGGGACCACAACGTCATGATCGCCATAAAAACCATGGGCACGCCGCTTACCCACACGGGCTTTTTCATGCGTAGAAGCCAAAGCGAAATAGTGAGGAGCGTCAGCGCGGCAAGCAATTGATTGGACGTGCCGAATATGGTCCAGTACATTTTCCATGCCGGGATGATTTGACCCTGGGCATCCACCGCTTTAAAGTTTACGCATAAAAATGGAATGAGAAGGCTTAAGAATGTAGCGGCCATGCGTCCACCCAGATTTTTCCATCCGGTCAATTCTTCCAGAATATACCGGGCAAGGCGCGTGGACACGTCCAGCGTGTCGTAAATAAATGTGGTAAATGCGAGCAAAGCAAACGAGCGCGCGAATCCTTGAGGAATGCCGAAATGTTCCACAAAACGGCTGAGGCCTTCGGCATAAATCCGGTCCGGAGAAGATTGGGTGAGAGGATCGCCTTTCGAAAGAACCATAACCGTTGAAAGCGCAATTAACGCCACCAGCCCCTCGAGAAGCATTCCACCGTAGCCCACCATGCAGCAATCGGTTTCTTTGGCGATTTGTTTCGACGTCGTTCCCGAACTGACGAGTCCATGAAAACCGGAGCACGCGCCGCAAGCTACGGTGACAAACAGAAGCGGAAAAAGCGGCAGCCCGTTTGCACTTTTAAACCCGATAAATGCGGGATATTGAATCGTTTCGCCGCCGAGAAAAAGTCCCACCATGCCCGCCAAAAGAGTTCCGTAAAGGAAAAATCCTCCCAAGTATCCGCGCGGTTGGAGCAAAATCCAAACCGGAATAATCGAAGCAACAAAGCAGTAGGAGAGCAGGAGTACATTCCAAATTTGCTGCGCACTGAAATTCCCGAGGGAAGGGAGCTTTAAAGGTATGAATTGGCCGAACCAAATCGAGAGAAGAACTAAAGGAAGAAAAATAAGAGTGGCGGGGCCTAATTTCAATTTAAATTTATAAAGCGCAATGCCCATGGCTACGCCGATGAAAAGATAGAGCACAGAAGAAGTGGCTACGCTCCCGCCAAGTTCGGGATCGACGAACGAATGGCTCGTTAAATCGGTGAATGCGGTGATGACATAAATCAAAGAGAGCCACACAAAAATTAAGAAAAACACGTGTCCGCGCGGGCCAAAATATTTCTTTACCATTTCTACAATGGATGTTGCTTGATGGCGCACCGAGCCGATGAGACTTGAAAAATCATGCACAGCGCCAAAGAAAATAGCTCCGCACACAATCCAAATCATAACCGGAAGCCAGCCAAACCAAAGCCCGGCCAGGATCGGACCGACGATCGGACCAGCCGCGGCGATGGCCGAAAAATGTTGGGCTAAGAGAAATCCTTTTTTAGCGGGGACGAAATCGACGCCGTCGTTGATTTCACAGGCCGGCGTTTTTTTACTTATGTCTAATCCAAACCGGCGGGCTAGAAATTTTCCGTAAAGAAAATACGCCGTTAAAAAAAGCGTACCTCCTAGAAGGGCAACGGTATAAAGTTTCATGCTCCTTTTTCCTGCTGTTTCATAAACCAGTGAAGGAAAAGGCGCCAGCCTATCCCGGAAAGTATGACAAAAACCAATATTCCGATCATGACCCAATTCAAATAATCCAGCAAAAATTGCCGCATGGATGCTCCGTACATAAATAGAAATATGCTGATCATGTAAAAACGCGCCGCCCGAGAGAAAAAGACCACAACCGCAAACCGGCTAAATTTAATCCGGAAGGCGCCTGCGCAAAGCGAGAAAATTTTATCCGGGAACGGCGTAAAACAGGCAATGGCCGTCGCCCAGGCGTCGTATTTATGAAGCATCCGTTCGGTCATCTCGAGCGTCTTTGGTTTCACCACACGCCTCAGAAGGGGAGTCCCGCCAATTTTACCGATGTTATAGCCCACCATATTGCCGAGCGTTGAGGCCGTGGTGCTCATAAGTGCGTATACCAAACTCATTTTTGGATTGCCGAGCGATACGGTGATGAGAAAAATATCGTGGGGAATGGGCATGATGAATGATTCGAGGAATGCGTGGAGCACCATTACGAGAGGCGCCCACGGCGTTTTAGTCAGTGCAAGAAGAGCTTCAGCCCAATGACGCATGGGAATTTTTACCATAGCGCCCTCGGAACTTCAAGAAAAACGATTCAGTTATCTGGAAAACATAATTGATTAGACCGTTCATAATTTATGCAGTAAAGTACCGATATGGTTCACGATCATCACGGACATTCTTCTCATAAAGATCATCACGATCATAGCCATGGGCATACGCATGGTACCGTTGATCCCACTCTTTTAACCATAGATCGAGGCATCTGGGCCATTAAATGGTCTTTTATTGGTTTGGCGGTTACAGCATTATTCCAAATTGTGGTCGTTTGGTATTCGGGCAGTATCGCCTTATTTGCCGACACGGTTCATAATGTCGGCGATGCAACAACATCCATCCCTCTTTGGATTGCTTTTACACTTGCTCGTCTGAAACCGAATAAGCGATTTACCTACGGTTACGGCCGTGTCGAAGATCTTGCCGGAGTTGCTATCGTCTTCACCATTGCGGTGAGCGCCGCCATTGCCGGTTATGAGTCGATCCAACGATTCTTTCATCCTCAAGTTATCACTCACATAAAAGCAGTTATTTTTGCCTCCGTTGTCGGTTTTATCGGTAATGAGGTTGTAGCTGTTTTCCGCATCAAAGTGGGGAAAGAAATCGGAAGTGCTGCGTTGATCGCGGACGGTCATCATGCGCGAGTGGACGGTTTAACAAGTCTTTCCGTATTGTTTGGTGCGATTGGAGTTTCGCTTGGATTTCCTCTCGCAGACCCAATCGTTGGATTGCTCATCACTTTTGTTTTAGTCAAAGTAGTTTGGGAATCGGGCAAAACTATTTTGGTTCGTTTACTTGACGGCGTAGAGCCTGAGATCCTTGACGAGATCATCCACTCGATTGAGCACGTCAAAGAAGTCCGAGAAGTCACGGATATTCGGGTGAGGTGGATTGGCCATAAACTGCATGCGGAGTTAAATGTTGCTGTTGATCCAAAACTTTCTGTGGAACAAGGTCATGCGATTGCCGTAGAAGTCCGCCATCAGCTCATGCATCATTTAAGATATGTTTCCAATGCGATTGTTCATGTTGATCCGACGAACGCTTCCGGAGAAACGCATCACCAGATCGACCGTCATTCCCATGGCAATTTCTCCGCACACTCCCATCAATAATTTATGACTCAGGTAGCCCAATCCATTTTGCCGTTCATTCTCACTAAAAGGACCGGAACGCTGTATAAGGAGTTTGGAAGATTCTTACCTAACTCCGTTTGGACATTCTTATTGAAAAGAGGAGCTGTTTTCAGTATAGTTCTGCCTATGGCGAGCTCATGGTATAAGAAAATAGCGCTTCCGCTTATCTTTGTTTTCGCGGTTCCCGTTATTACGGCTTTTTGTTGCTGTACCGCAGAAGCGGTGGCCGGCACGGAAAATCATCATGGGAATGATTGTCACGCTCATCACTCGGATCACCAACATGCCTCAACATCCTCGCACGGTCACAGAGAATGCAGTCATCCTCAAATAATCGCAGATCTCGCAAATAAAACCCTTCCTTTTTTAGACTCGTTAGGCTCAGTTTTTAAAACCGCAAAGAAAGATTTTGCAGTGAGGAAAACGGTCGATGTCTTGTCGAAAGCCTATTCGTTTTCGCTCGTGGAGACTGGACCACCCGGTCATCTCCTGGCTACCGTCCCTCTTTATCTCCAGATTTCCACCCTAAGGATTTAATCCAATCTCATAGTTTGTTTTCAGGCTTCCCGCCTGATTTAGGGGAAGCCCTTGTCTGTTTATATTCATTCATTTTAAAAAAAGCGAACTGCTCATGAAACGGATTGTTATATTTTCTCTCTTATGTATCGGATTATTTTCCGGCTGTGCTTCTTTGCGCAAATCGGAGCTGGGAGAAGTGTCGGCCGTTATCGAAGACCGTACTGGTTTTGAAGTTAAGCGCGATGAGAAAGAACACACTAAGGAATCAGCAAGCGTAGGTCCGCTCGTTGCAGAAAAAATGTCGATGGAGTCCGCTGTGCAAACGGCGCTCTTGAATAACCCGGAAGTTCAGGCGTTGTACGAAGAACTCGGCATCGCCAAGGCGGATCTCGCTCAGGCCGCTTTATTCAAAAACCCGACTTTTGAGGGGCATGCACGCACTCCTGACCATGGCGGAGAGACAAACGTTGAGCTCGTTTTTCTGCAGGATTTTATGGATATTCTTCTTATGCCGTTTCGACGTAGGGCAGCCGGATCAGAGTTTGAACGCGCCAAACTTGTCGTGATGGATGTCTTGATCAGCCTGGTCTCAGAAGTGAAGACAGCTTATTACGAAGCTCAGGCAGCTGAAAAAGTAAAGCAAATGCATGCCGTTGTGCTTGAAGCAGCGGAGGCGTCTCGGGATCTTGCGGAACGGATGTCTCAAGCCGGAAATTTGAATGCCACCGGACTTGGACTTCAACGGTCTGCGCGTCATGAAGCGCAAATTAATTATTTGGAAAGCGAGTCCGATGCACGTTTGGCTCGTGAGCCCTTGAACCGCCTGCTTGGTTTGCGCGATGAGGATGCAGAAAAATGGGGAGTAAGCGGTGAGCTTTCTGAGTTACCTCCCGCGGATCCTGATTTTGAAGGACTTAAGGGGATAGCTTTGGAGAACCGTTTGGATTATGTAGCTATCGCAGAACATTCACAGACTTTGAAACGCAAGCTTCTCGCTACGCGACTGGGCATTATTCCCGGAGCAGAAGTCGGCTTTAATACTGAACGCGAGTCCGATGGAAGTAGGGTAACGGGTTTGATGTGGACAGTTGAAGCGCCGGTTTTTGATTGGAAGCAGGCAGAATCCGCTCGAACCAAGGCAGAGATCCGCCAAAACCGGTATAAACTTTCCGGTTTTGAAGTTCTGGTTCTATCGGAAGTACGGGAAGCTTACGAAAAAATGAAAACCGCCCGTCTTAAGGCTGAAAAATACAAAAATGATTTGATTCCCGTAAGGCTTCAGCTTATTGAGGATCTTCAAAAACATTACAACTACATGCTTGTAGGAGTATTCCAGTTGCTCGAAGCAAAGCGGGAAACTTTAGAGGCCGAGAAGGAATACGTCAGAACAATAAAAGATTACTGGGTTGCCCACTCCGAGCTCGAGCGGGCCGTCGGCGGTAAATTGCCAATCGGAGGAAATCATGAGTAAGAAAACTATTTTTTTATTATTTCTTGGGTTATTTCTGATCCAAGCGCCAATATTAAAGGCCGAAGATTTACCTTACACGCCTGTCGTTACGCTTAACGGCTCAACCCTTCCGTGGAAAATGGTGGATGGCGTGAAAGAATTTCATCTCACGGTCGAGGAAGTTGAATGGGAGGTGGCTCCGGGCATGAAGATCAAAGCTTGGGGTTATAACGGACAAACCCCGGGGCCCACCATCGAAGCGGTCGAAGGCGACAGAGTCCGCATTCTTGTCACCAATAAACTTCCGGAGCCTACAGCCGTTCACTGGCATGGCGTACTGGTGCCGAGCGGTATGGACGGCATCCAGGGACTGACACAAAAACCCATTATGCCGGGAGAAACTTTCGCCTATGAATTTACCCTCAAACAACATGGCACCCAGATGTACCACTCTCACGGGGATGAGATGGTGCAGATCGGTCTTGGGGCGATGGGTTTTTTCATTATTCATCCCAAGCACAGAAGTTCAAAAATAGACAGAGACTACGCGATCTTATTGAATGAATGGTTCGTAGAGCCCGGCACCTCCCGTCCGAATCCCAATGTTATGACGGACTTCAATATCTTTACGTTTAATAGCCGCGCATTTCCAGGCACTGCTCCGCTTCTGGCCAGACCCGGCGAGCGAGTGCGTGTTCGCATTGGACATGTGGGCCAGGATTTTCACGCCATACACATGCATGGCCACACTTTTAAAACGGTCGCTACCGACGGAGGGGATATCCCTGAATCCGCTCAGTGGCCCGAAACGACCGTTGCTATCGGTCCCGGCCAAACCCGTGATTATGAATTTATCGCCATCCCCGGGGACTGGGCGCTTCATTGTCATCTTCGGCATCACCCCATGAATGCGATGGGACATGACATTCCAAACGTCCTTGGCGTTAACCAGGATGGTCTAGAGGAAAAGGTACAAAAGCTTTTGCCCGGTTATATGGCGATGGGTGAAAAGGGTATGCATGAACACCTCGAACATTCCAAACACATGAAAGGTCCTGAAAATACACTGCCCATGATGGGAGGGGATGGGCCATTCGGTGCGATTGGAATGGGTGGCATGTTCACCGTGCTTAAAGTCCATGAGGATATCCCCGATTTTAAGACGGCTGAAGAATACACAAAACAAGTGCAATTGCCGGGCGATTTTGGGTGGTACAAAAATCCGCCCGGAACCGTGGCGGATAGAGTACCCGGAGATGTGAATATTTTCCAATCGGAGAACCAAATTTACACCTGTCCGATGCATCCGGAGGTTCAGCAGAAAACGCCGGGCTCTTGTCCGAAATGCGGAATGACTCTTAAACCGAAGAAAGGAGAAATAAGCGAATCAGAGAAAAAGGAAAACTTAGATATAAAAAAAAGTGAAAATCATCATCATTAAATTTAAGGAGAAAAACCATGAAGAAGTTGTCAGTCTTGATTCTCTTGAGTTTCTTTGTATTGAGTAGTGCAAGCGTTTGGGCGCATGGGGATGAAGAGCATTCAGAGCATGCAGGTATGGAAGCGCCGATGCATGACATGCACCAAATGCAAAACCCGCATGCGGAACATGTGGCGACGCTTCGCGAAGCTGCAAATGCGCTGAAGGAAACAAATCCGGGTCTTTCCGCTAAATTGGAAACAATGGCAAACAACATGAGTCAGTAGTCTTAATCAAGAAACGTTCCCAGTCTATCCTGGCAAGACAGGATAGACTGGGAGGTGATTATCGAAAGGAAAGAAAAGATGAAAAAAATCATATTAGGTCTGTGGGCAAATTTGACTTTTGTTGCGATTGCATTTGCCCATGAAGGGCATGAGCATGTTGCGACTAATCTTTTACAAATCAAGTGGGGCCTTCAAGGTGCAAGAGAATTAATTAATATTCATCCCTTATTTGTGCATTTCCCGATAGCGCTGTTGCTCGCTTGCGTATTTCTCTACGTCATGGGGATGATTCTTAAAAAAGAAAATCTTTTAATTGCAGGGAAGTGGTCACTTTATCTTGGGACTTTAAGCGCGGCCCTAGCAGTCTGGACCGGCCTTCATGCCGAAGAGACCGTACAGCATGGAGGTGACACTCACCAAATTCTGATGGCTCACCAATATTTGGGAATCGGAATACTTGTTTTGAGTGCCCTTCTTTCTCTTTGGATTATTTTTTCAAAGGCCAACGTGCCGGCCAGAGGCCGAGCCTTCTTTATGGTTGCATTGCTCACATTGGCAGCTGTTTTGATGCAGCAAGCCGATCTTGGCGGAAGAATGGTTTTCCTAAACGGCGTCGGCGTAGGTAAGAAAAGCATGATGCAAGAACAGACTCACGATCATGAAACTATGGACACAAATGGAGATCAAGGTCACCATCACTAATCGGGTAAAATTGCGGATTTGACAGGATGGGAAACGAAAGGATATACTTCCTACATGATGCGACGGATCATTTCAGCGTTACTTATTGTGATGTTCGTTTCTACCACGGCGTGGGCTCTGCTTGAGGTCTGCCGTTGCGGAATGGAAAACGTTATGCCGAAGACGTTGAACCATCAATGTTGCAACGGGCCTGAGAAGATTTCAGATAAAACTTGCGACGGACATATGGCCGTTCAGGTTGAAAAGTACACCAAACCCGCCTTGCCGGTTTCAGATACGACGTTGGTTTTTTTGAATACCGGCAGTACGTTGCCGTTACATGATTTAACCGCTCAAATAGGATTATCCAACCTTTCTATTTCTCATTTAGAGAAATTATCCAGCCAAACTATTACACCGCTTCGATTGTGATTCACCTTTAACCTGTTTGTTTTTTTTCATTCATCAGGAGGTGATGTCATGTCTTTTGTATTTACTGTTCTAACCGTTTTTATAATTCAGATGTCTGCCGTTCCGCTGGTCTGGGGAGATGAAGGTACAGCTCTGCCAGTTACGCTTCCGCTTATCGTTGCCGAAGCGCTTTCCAAAAATCCGGAAATCAGGGAAGCTAAGGAAATGTGGGGTGAGGCCAAAGCGCGCGTTCTGCAAAGCTCGGCGCTTCCGGATCCCACCGTGGGTGTAATGATCATGGGTGAAATGGTGGAAACGCGTGTGGGCCCCCAAGAAAATGTTTTTGAAGCCGAGCAGATGGTGCCGTTTCCGGGAAAACTTTGGGAAAGACATCGCATGGCTGTTCAGGAAAAGAAAGCCGCCGAAGCTAAATATAATGCTGTAGAACGCGAAGTAAAACGTAAAGTTTCGGAAACGTATTTTGATCTTTACGCTACCGATGGCGCAATCCGTTTGCTTGAAGAAATCGTCGAACTTTTAAAAAAAGTAGAAGGCATCGCTGAATCTCGTTACGCCAGCGCCTCAAGCGCGCAGCGTGATGTTGCGAAAGCGCAAGTGGAAGTCTCAAGCGCGCTCGAACGTTTATTTATGTTCCGCCAGCAAAGGCAATCGCTTGAAGCTCGCTTAAAATCACTGCTTGCTCGGAGTGATCAAACAGAAATCGGCACGCTGGAAAAACCCGCGACACCGGCTCTTTCCAAAACGATTGAAGAATTAATCGCGATGGCGGGAAAAGACCGACCCGAACTTAACGAGGCGGCCGCGCTTCTTAAGCGCGATAAACATGCTAAGACGCTTGCCAAACTCGACTACATTCCCGATATTTCCGTCGGTTATCAATACATCGGAGTTGGCAGCGGAATGACAACGGATATGGACGACGGCAAAGACGCTTGGATGGTTCCGCTGAAGATCACCGTTCCGTTTTGGCAAAACCGGTTGATTCCGAGAATTTTAGAAACGAAACGAACGGTTAAAGCAAGCGAAGCGCGTTATGAACAGGCGGAAAATATGGCCGAGTACGAAGTAAAAGATGCCTATTACCGTTTTACGACGGCCAAACAAGTCGTTGATCTTTATGAAAATGCGCTTATTCCCGAAGCCGAGCTTGCGCTCAGGTCGGACGAAGCGGGCTACGAAGCCGGCCGCACGGATGTGCTTAATTTAATCGATAGCGAACGCGTCTATCTCAATGCGAAAGTTTCGTATTTTCAAGCGCTCGCCGAAGCGCTCAAAAGCTATGTCGCCATCGAACGCGCCGTCGGCGTCGATTTAAATACGGCAGGAGGAAATTCAAATGAGCTTAATTAATTTCACGAAAATAAATAAAAATGTTTGGTTAACAAGCGTAATCGCATTGGCTTTGATTACGACCGGATTATTTATATTTTCACATAAACATGCCGCCGGAGGTCATGATGTTTATTATTGCCCCATGCATCCGACGTACACGAGCGATCGGCCGGGAGATTGCCCTATCTGCAATATGAAATTAGTTAAACAAGAAAGTGCGAATACCGCAGCGAATCCTTCCCACGATATTTGTTATTTGCATAATTGCCCCATGATGAAAGATGGAAAACCTTGTCCTATGCTTGTTGTAGCTAAGGCGGGGGAACGGGTGGAATGCCCTGTTTGTAAAAAACATGTGGCTGAAAGCGCCGGCTCTTCCGGCGAAAGAAAAATTCTTTATTGGACCGATCCCATGATGCCCGGATTTCGGGCCGAAGGCCCCGGAAAATCGCCGATGGGTATGGATTTGACGCCTGTTTATGAAGAAGAAAATATCCAGCAGTCCGTGGCTATCGAAATGCCCGAAGGTTATGCGCCCATTCTTGTAACGCCCCAGAAGCAACAGCTCATAGGTGTTAAGACCGCGCCGGCCGGGAAAAAGAATATTCAGCGGGTTATCCGAACGGTTGGAACGATTGCCTACGATCCGGAACTTTATCAGGCCCAGGCTGAATTTATACAGGCTTTTCAAGCTTACGAACGCGCCAAACAGAGCGGAGTTCAGGAAGTCATTGACCAGGCAGGTCGTTTGGTGGATTCGGCAAAAATTCATCTTCGGCATATGGGTTTAAGCGAGGAGCTCATTAACGAAGTTGCGCAGGTAAAAGAGGCCGACCGCGGCTTGCTTTTTTCGAGTCCGGGCGAACCGGTTTGGGTTTATGCCAAACTTTACGAATACGATTTGCCTTTTGTGAAAATAGGCCAAGAAGTAACCGCCGAAGCGTCTTCGCTCGCGGGAAAAATATTCAAAGGGAAAGTCCGCGCTATCGATCCGATGGTCGATCCCATGACGCGTACCACACGCATGCGGGCTCAATTGGAAGATCCGGAAGGAGTACTGAAACCGGATATGTATGTAAATGTGACCGTTGCTATGGATATCGGCGAAGTTGTGGCCGTTCCTCAGGAAGCCGTTTTTTCTACGGGTGAGCGAAATATTATCTTCGTATCGAAGCCAAACGGTTTGTTTGAACCAAGGGATGTAGTTTTAGGTACAAAAGCCGAAGGCTTTTATGAAATCCGCTCCGGTGTAGAAGAAGGGGAAATGGTGGTAACCAGCGGAAACTTTTTAATTGATTCTGAGAGCCGGCTTAAAGGAGCGCTGGAAAGCATGAGCAGCGGAGGACATCAACATGGCTCATGATGAACTCAGGCAGGGAAAAGTAAGTTTTATCGAGAAAGTTGTCGAATTTTCCGCTCATCATAAATTTATAGTTTTAACCTTGGTTGCCGCCGCATGTATTCTTGCGATCTCAGCGCTCAAAAATATTCCGCTGGATGCGCTTCCCGATCTCTCCGACACGCAGGTCATTATTTATTCGCGCTGGGACCGGAGTCCGGACATTATTGAAGACCAAGTGACGTATCCGATTATCTCGGCCATGCTCGGTGCGCCGAACGTGAAGGCCATTCGCGGATTTTCAGATTTTGGTTTCTCGTATGTCTACGTCATTTTTAAAGACGGAACGGATATTTATTGGGCAAGATCGAGAACGTTGGAATACCTCAGCAAGATTATCCCGCAGCTGCCGGAAGGTGTGAGGACAGAACTCGGCCCCGATGCGACAGGTATAGGATGGGTGTTTCAATACGCGCTCGTTGACACGACAGGTCAACATGATTTGCAGGAGCTGCGCAGTTACCAAGATTGGTATCTTCGTTATTATCTTCAAAGTGTTCCGGGTGTTGCCGAAGTCGCTTCGCTTGGTGGATTTGTGAAGCAGTACCAGATTACGGTCGATCCCAATCGGCTTCTCGCCTACAACATCCCTTTAACGACCGTTGTAGAAGCGATTCGAAAAGGAAATCAAGAGGTTGGCGGACGGCTTCTGGAATTTTCCGGTGCTGAATATATGGTGCGCGGACACGGTTATGCGAAAAATATCGAAGATTTGGAACAAATCGTTGTCGCCACGGACAATCAAGGTACGCCCATTCTTATAAAACATATTGCAACGGTTTCCATCGGTCCCGATATTCGCCGCGGACTTTCCGATTTGGATGGACAAGGCGACGTCGTAAGCGGAACGGTTATTATGCGCTACGGTGAAAATGCGCTGAATGTGATTAAACGCGTGAAGGCGAAACTAAAAGAAGTAGAACCCTCTTTTCCGCCCGGAGTAAAAGTTGTGGTTACTTACGACCGATCGGATTTGATTCTCCGCGCTATCGATACGTTAAAGCATACGCTTACGGAAGAATTAATCGATGTCAGCTTGGTTATTTTTATATTTCTCTGGCATATTCCTTCGGCCATTATTCCGATCGTGACGATACCGCTCTCAGCTTTGCTTTCTTTCATTCCGCTTTATTTGATGCACATCACAACCAATATCATGTCGCTTTCCGGCATTGCTATTTCCATCGGCGTTCTTGTGGACGGAGCGATTGTTGAAGTAGAAAATGCCTACAAACGGATTGAGGAGTGGATCGAAGGCGGGAGGAAAGGCGATTTCCATACCGTTCGCCTGAAAGCGCTTCAAGAAGTAGCACCGTCGGTATTTTACTCACTCCTTGTTGTCTCGGTTGCCTTTATTCCCATCTTTGCGTTAGTGGATCAAGAAGGACGGCTCTTTAAACCGCTGGCTTGGGCAAAAAACCTTTCGCTCGGTTTAGCCGCTGTTTTGGCGGTGACGCTGGATCCCGCCATTCGAATGCTTTTTTCACGCATGGAACCGTTTAAATTTAAATCGAAATGGCTTTCGAAAGCAGCCACAACGGTGTTTGTGGGAACGTATTATCCGGAAGAAAAGCATCCCGTGAGCCGTGTTCTTTTCGGAATTTATGAACCGATTTGTCGATGGACGCTGGAGCACCGGAAAAAAACCATCGCAGGTGCAGCTCTATTGGTATTGTTGACCATTCCCATATTTTCCCAACTGGGTTCTGAATTTATGCCCCCGCTTCACGAAGGCACGCTTATTTATATGCCGACCACGCTTCCGGGAATTTCTGTTACTGGAGCGCAAAATTTAATGCAGACGCAGGATAAAATTTTGAAAGGCTTTCCGGAAGTCGAACGCGTTTTCGGCAAAGCCGGGCGCATGGAAAGCTCCACCGATCCGGCGCCGTTTTCCATGATGGAA
>Ga0209515_10001594_pt1 | contig 37297 bp, 35 predicted proteins | sample Subgroupgradi54m_FD_187454 | JGI IMG/M metagenome (GOLD analysis project Ga0209515, IMG submission 187454) | Subsurface groundwater microbial communities from S. Glens Falls, New York, USA - GMW60B uncontaminated upgradient, 5.4 m (SPAdes)... ... | reverse complement strand
CCTTCTTTCGTTCACGACTGCGGGGCTCGCTCCGCTCACTCCTCGCGCTCACGGAGCCTTCTTTCGTTCACGACTGCGGGGCTCGCTCCGCTCACTCCTCGCGCTCACGGCTCCCCGGTCAGTTCACGGTCGGCGCGAAGTCCGTCCCGGCCGGCCCGGCCGGACCGGCGAGGGAGAGCAGTCCGACGATCGCGGCCACCACGAGCACCACGGTCGCCGCGACGATGCCGACCCAGGATAGCGTGACGCCTAGCCGCACCCGGCGGCCGCCGAGCAGAAATCCCTGCCCGGCGGCCAGGTCCGCCCGGGCCTGCCGGGCCAGCACCAGCCCGAGGGTCGCCGGCGCAAGCCCGCCGACGAGCGGGCCGGTGATCGCCGCCGCGATACCCAACGCCAGCACGGCCGTGGCCTTGCTGGAGCGCACCGGGTCAGGGTCGAGTGGGTGGCGCAGATCCGTCACGCCCCCACCCTAACCGGCTCCGCACCACTACCCACGCCCGCACAAAATCTTGGACGCCTGGACAGCCGATGGCCTGTCCAGGCGTCCAAGATTCGTGAAGGTACCGCCTAGCGGAACGACCCGAGGTCGAAGTCGTCCAGCGGGACAGCCTGGCCGCCGGCTGGGCCGAAGCCGTAGTCGGTCTCCGGGTACCCGGTCATCGAGTACACCTTGGCCTTCGCCTCTTCGGTCGGCTCGACCCGAATGTTGCGGTACTTGGCGATGCCGGTACCGGCGGGGATGAGCTTGCCGATGATGACGTTCTCCTTGAGCCCGATCAGCGAGTCGCTGCGGGCGTGGATTGCGGCGTCGGTGAGCACCCGCGTCGTCTCCTGGAACGAGGCCGCGGAGAGCCACGAATCCGTTGCCAGCGACGCCTTGGTGATACCCATCAGCACCGGACGGCCGGCGGCGGGCTCGCCGCCCTCGGCGACGAGGCGGCGGTTCTCCGCCTCGAACTGCGCCCGGTCCACCAGCAGACCCGGCAGGAACTCGGTGGCACCCGAGTCGATCACCGTGACCCGCTTGAGCATCTGCCGGATGATGATCTCGATGTGCTTGTCGTGGATCAGCACACCCTGCGACCGGTAGACCTCCTGGACCTCCTGGGTCAGGTGCACCTGCACGGCCCGGGGACCGAGGATCCGCAGCAGCTCGTGCGGGTCGATGGTGCCCTCGGTCAGCTTCTCGCCGACCTCGACCCGGCCGCCGTCGGCGACCCGCAGCCGGACCCGCTTGGAGATCTTGTCGTGCACGATCTCTTCGCTGCCGTCATCCGGCACGATCACGATCTTCCGCGAACGCTCGCCGTCCTCGATCCGGATCCGGCCCGCGGTGTCCGCGATCGGAGCCTTGCCCTTGGGTACCCGCGCCTCGAAGATCTCCTGAACACGCGGCAGACCCTGGGTGATGTCCTCACCGGCGACACCACCGGTGTGGAAGGTCCGCATCGTCAGCTGGGTACCGGGCTCACCGATCGACTGCGCGGCGATGATGCCGACCGCCTCGCCGACATCCACGGTCTTGCCGGTCGGCAGCGAACGGCCGTAGCAGGCGGCACAGACGCCCAGCTTGGACTCGCAGGTGAGCACGCTGCGCACCCGGACCGACTCGACTCCCGACCCGACCAGCTGCTCGACCAGGATCGAGTTGAGGTCGGTACCCCGTTCGACGATGAGCTTGCCGTCGGAGCCACGCACATCGTCGGCGATGGTCCGTGCGTGCGTGCTCGTCTCGGTGTGCTCGTGAACGAAGAGCCGGCCGTCGGCCGCGGTCGCGATCGGCATCGCGATCGCCCGGTCGGTACCGCAGTCCTCCTCACGGATGATCACGTCCTGCGATACGTCCACCAGCCGCCGGGTCAGGTACCCGGAGTCGGCGGTACGCAGGGCCGTGTCGGCCAGACCCTTACGGGCACCGTGCGTGGAGATGAAGTACTCCAGGACGGAGAGCCCCTCACGGAACGACGACTTGATCGGCCGCGGGATGATCTCGCCCTTGGGGTTGGCCACCAGTCCACGGATCGCCGAGATCTGCCGGAGCTGCAGCAGGTTACCGCGGGCACCCGAGTGGATCATCATCCACAGCGGGTTCTCCTGCGGCAGTGCGGTCTCCATCTCCTTGGCGACCTCGTTGGTCGCCTTGGTCCAGATCTCGATGAGCTCGCCGCGACGCTCCTCAGCCGTCATCAGACCGCGCTGGTACTGCTTGTCGATCCGGTCGGCATCCTTCTCGTGCCGCTCCAGAATCTCCCGCTTGCGGGCGGGCACCACGACGTCCTCGATGCCGATCGTCACGCCGGACCAGGTGGCCCAGTGGAAGCCGGCCTCCTTCAGCGCGTCCAGCGTCGCCGCCAGGGCCACCTTCGGGAAGCGCTCAGCGAGGTCGTTGACGATCGCCGAGAGCTGGCTCTTGCGGATCTCGTAGTTAACGAAGCGGTACCCCACCGGCAGCGTTTCGTTGAAGAGCACCCGACCGAGCGTCGTACCGACCACCACGGCGTCACCCGGCACCCAGCCTTCGGGCGCGACCCAGGCGGGGTCGAACGCGCCGTTGTCCACCCCGATGATGCCCTGCAGCCGGATCTTCACCTTGGCCTGCAGGTGCAGCTCGCCGTTGTCGTACGCCATCCGCGCCTCGGCGTCGGAGCTGAACGCGCGCCCCTCACCCTTCAGCCCGTCGCGCAGGTGGGTGAGGTGGTACAGGCCGATGACCATGTCCTGGGTGGGCATGGTGACCGGCTTGCCGTCGGCCGGCTTGAGGATGTTGTTGCTGGAGAGCATCAGGATCCGGGCTTCGGCCTGCGCCTCGGCGGAGAGCGGTACGTGTACCGCCATCTGGTCACCGTCGAAGTCGGCGTTGAACGCGGTACAGACCAGCGGGTGGATCTGGATCGCCTTACCCTCGACCAGCTGTGGCTCGAAGGCCTGGATGCCCAGCCGGTGCAGGGTCGGCGCCCGGTTCAGCAGCACCGGGTGCTCCCCGATGACCTCCTCCAGGACGTCCCACACCACTGGTCGCTGCCGCTCGACCATCCGCTTGGCGGACTTGATGTTCTGCGCGTGGTTCAGGTCGACCAGGCGCTTCATCACGAACGGCTTGAACAGCTCCAGCGCCATCTGCTTGGGCAGGCCACACTGGTGCAGCTTGAGCTGCGGTCCCACCACGATCACGGAACGGCCGGAGTAGTCGACCCGCTTGCCGAGCAGGTTCTGCCGGAACCGGCCCTGCTTGCCCTTGAGCATGTCGGAGAGCGACTTCAGCGGCCGGTTGCCGGGGCCGGTGACCGGACGCCCGCGGCGGCCGTTGTCGAAGAGCGCGTCGACGGCCTCCTGCAGCATCCGCTTCTCGTTGTTCACGATGATCTCGGGCGCACCGAGGTCGATCAGGCGCTTCAGCCGGTTGTTCCGGTTGATCACGCGCCGGTACAGGTCGTTGAGGTCGCTGGTGGCGAACCGGCCACCGTCGAGCTGCACCATCGGCCGCAGGTCCGGCGGGATCACCGGGACGCAGTCCAGCACCATGCCCAGCGGCGAGTTGCTGGTGTTGAGGAACGCCGCGACGACCTTCAGCCGCTTCAAAGCCCGGATCTTGCGCTGCCCCTTGCCACTGCGGATCGTCTCGCGCAGCGACTCGGCCTCGGCGTCGAGGTCCAGGTTCTGCACCAGCGCCTTGATCGCCTCAGCGCCCATGCCACCGGTGAAGTACTCGCCGAACCGGTCGCGCAGCTCGCGGTAGAGCAGCTCGTCGGTGATCAGCTGCTTCTTGTCGAGCTTGCGGAAGGTGTCCAGCACCTCGTCGAGGCGGTCGATCTCGCGCTGGGCCCGGTCCCGGATCTGGCGCATCTCGCGCTCGCCAGCCTCCTTGACCTTGCGCCGGACGTCAGACTTGGCGCCCTCCGCCTCCAGTTCGGCCAGATCGGCCTCCAGCTTGGCGGCGCGCTTCTCGATCTCGGCGTCCCGGGCGTTCTCCGCCTGACGCTTCTCCGCACCCATCTCGCTCTCGACCGTGGACATGTCGCGGTGGCGCGCGTCGGCGTCCACGCTCGTGATCACGTACGACGCGAAGTAGATGATCTTCTCAAGATCCTTCGGGGCCAGGTCCAGCAGGTACCCCAGCCGGCTCGGGACGCCCTTGAAGTACCAGATGTGGGTCACCGACGCGGCGAGCTCGATGTGGCCCATCCGCTCCCGGCGTACCTTGGCCCGGGTGACCTCGACGCCACACCGCTCGCAAATGATGCCCTTGAACCGGACCCGCTTGTACTTGCCGCAGTAGCACTCCCAGTCCCGGGTCGGACCGAAGATCTTCTCGCAGAAGAGCCCGTCCTTCTCCGGCTTCAGGGTGCGGTAGTTGATCGTCTCCGGCTTCTTCACCTCACCGTGCGACCACTGACGGATGTCGTCCGCGGTCGCCAGGCCGATACGCAGCTCATCGAAGAAGTTGACGTCGAGCACCTTATGCATCCCTCACGTAATGTCGCACGACAAGCTCTACCCCGTGGTGGTTCCGGGGGCGGGGTGATCCGCGAGGGGATCAAGCCTGACCGCCGTGAGCGGGTCGCCCCGCCCCCGGAACCACCAACCTCACACTTCTTCGACGCTGCTTGGCTCGCGCCTGGACAGGTCGATGCCGAGTTCTTCGGCGGCGCGGAACACCTCGTCGTCCGTCTCGCGCATCTCCAGGGCGACACCGTCGCTGCTCAGCACCTCGACGTTGAGGCAGAGCGACTGGAGCTCCTTGAGAAGCACCTTGAAGGACTCCGGGATTCCCGGCTCGGGGATGTTCTCGCCCTTGACGATCGCCTCGTACACCTTGACCCGGCCGAGAACGTCGTCGGACTTGATGGTGAGCAGCTCCTGCAGCGCGTACGCGGCGCCGTAGGCCTGCATCGCCCAGCACTCCATCTCACCGAAACGCTGCCCACCGAACTGCGCCTTACCACCCAGCGGCTGCTGCGTGATCATCGAGTACGGCCCGGTCGAACGTGCGTGGATCTTGTCGTCGACCAGGTGGTTGAGCTTGAGGATGTAGATGTAGCCGACCGCGACCGGGTCCGGCAAAGGCTCGCCGGAGCGACCGTCGAACATCTGCGCCTTGCCCGAGGCACCGACCAGCTGTTGACCGTCCCGGTTGGGCAGGGTGCTGCTGAGCAGGCCGGCGATCTCCTCCTCTTTGGCGCCGTCGAAGACCGGCGTTGCGACGTTGGTGTCCGGCTCGCTCTCGCTGGCACCGATCGCCTTGAGCGCCTTCTTCCAACCGGTACTGGCGGCGCCGCCGCTCTCGTCGATCTTCCACCCGGTCTTGGCGACCCAGCCCAGATGCGTCTCGAGAACCTGGCCGATGTTCATCCGGCTCGGCACGCCGAGCGGGTTGAGCACGATGTCGACCGGGGTCCCGTCGGCGAGGAACGGCATGTCCTCCACCGGCAGGATCTTCGAGATGACGCCCTTGTTACCGTGCCGGCCGGCGAGCTTATCGCCGTCCTGGATCTTGCGCTTCTGGGCGACGTACACCCGGACCAGCTCGTTCACGCCAGGAGACAGCTCGTCTCCGTCATCGCGGCTGAACGTGCGGACCCCGATGACCGTGCCGGTTTCACCGTGCGGGACCTTCAGCGACGTGTCCCGGACCTCGCGGGCCTTCTCGCCGAAGATCGCGCGCAGCAGCCGCTCCTCCGGGGTCAACTCGGTCTCGCCCTTGGGCGTGACCTTGCCGACCAGGATGTCGCCGGGGACCACCTCGGCACCGATCCGGATGATGCCCCGCTCATCGAGGTCAGCGAGCATTTCCTCACTGACGTTCGGGATGTCGCGGGTGATCTCCTCCGGACCCAGCTTGGTGTCCCGGGCGTCGACCTCGTGCTCCTCGATGTGGATCGAGGTGAGCACGTCCTCCTGGACCAGACGCTGGCTCAAGATGATCGCGTCCTCGTAGTTGTGCCCCTCCCAGGGCATGAACGCCACGAGCAGGTTCCGGCCGAGCGCCATCTCCCCCTCGTCGGTGCACGGCCCATCGGCGATGACCTGGCCAGCCTCGACCCGGTCCCCCTCGAGCAGGATCGGCTTCTGGTTGACACAGGAGCCGGCGTTGGAGCGACGGAACTTGTGCAGCAGGTACGTGCGCCGGTGGCCGTCGTCCTGATGCACCGTCACGTAGTCGGCGCACAGATCCTCGACCACACCGCCGACCTCGGCAACGACCACGTCACCGGCGTCGACCGCGGCACGGTACTCCATACCGGTCCCCACCAGCGGCGACTCGGCCTTGACCAGCGGCACCGCCTGGCGCTGCATGTTCGCGCCCATGAGTGCCCGGTTGGCGTCGTCGTGCTCGAGGAACGGGATCATCGCCGTGGCGACCGACACCATCTGGCGCGGCGACACGTCCATGTAGTCCACTGCGTCCGGCGAGACGTAGTCGACCTCGCCACCCTTGCGGCGCACGAGAACCCGCTGCTCGGCGAAGTGGCCATCGGTCATCAGCGGGGCGTTGGCCTGCGCGATGACGTGCCGGTCCTCTTCGTCGGCGGTCAGGTAGTCGATCTGGTCGGTCACCGTGCCGGCGGTCACCTTGCGGTACGGCGTCTCGATGAAGCCGAACGGGTTGACCCGCGCGAACGTCGACAACGCACCGATCAGACCGATGTTCGGGCCTTCCGGGGTCTCGATGGGACACATCCGCCCGTAGTGCGACGGGTGCACGTCCCGGACCTCGAAGCCGGCCCGCTCCCGCGACAGTCCGCCCGGACCCAGCGCCGACAGCCGGCGCCGGTGGGTCAGGCCCGCCAGCGGGTTGGTCTGGTCCATGAACTGCGACAACTGCGACGTACCGAAGAACTCCTTGATCGCCGCCACCACCGGCCGGATGTTGATCAGGGTCTGCGGGGTGATCGCCTCGACGTCCTGCGTGGTCATCCGCTCGCGGACGACGCGCTCCATCCGGGACAGGCCCACCCGGACCTGGTTCTGGATAAGCTCGCCGACCGTGCGCAGCCGCCGGTTGCCGAAGTGGTCGATGTCGTCGGGTTCGTAGTTCGGCTCACCGGTGTGCAACCGGCAGAGGTACTCGATCGTGGCGACGACGTCGTCCTCGGTCAGCACCCCGGTGGTGATCGGGACGTCGACCTCGAGCTTCTTGTTGAACTTGTACCGACCGACCTTCGCGACGTCGTACCGCTTCGGGTTGAAGAAGAGGTTGTCGAGCAGGGCCTGGGCGTTCTCCCGGGTCGGCGGCTCGCCAGGGCGCAGCTTGCGGTAGATATCCAGCAGCGCCTCGTCCTGCCCGGCGATGTGGTCCTTCTCCAGCGTGGTCATCATCAGCTCAGACCAGCCGAAGCGCTCACGGATCCGCTCGTTGGTCCAGCCGATCGCCTTGAGCAGGACGGTCACCGCCTGGCGGCGCTTGCGGTCGATCCGTACCCCGACCGTGTCGCGCTTGTCGATGTCGAACTCCAGCCAGGCGCCCCGGCTCGGGATCACCTTCACGCTGGAGAGGTCGCGGTCGGAGGTCTTGTCCGGCTCCTTGGAGAAGTACACCCCTGGGGAGCGGACGAGCTGGCTCACGACCACCCGCTCGGTACCGTTGATGATGAAGGTGCCCTTCGGCGTCATCATCGGGAAGTCACCCATGAACACGGTCTGGCTCTTGATCTCGCCAGTCGTGTGGTTGGTGAATTCCGCAGTCACGAACAGCGGAGCGCAGTACGTGAGATCCTTCTCCTTGCACTCCTCGATCGGCGCCTTGACCTCGTCGAAGCGAGGCGCGGAGAACGAGAGTGACATGGTTCCGGAGAAGTCCTCGATCGGACTGATCTCTTCGAGGATCTCCGCGAGGCCAGAGCGCGCATGCGGGATACCCGCGGTGCGGTTCCGGTAGGCCTCGTTGCCGACCAGCCAGTCAAAGGACTCGTTCTGGATGGCGAGGAGGTTGGGGACCTCGAGGTGTTCGGTGATCCGTCCGAAGGAGATCCGGCGGGGAGCAAAGCTGCTTGACGTGGGAGTGGTCTTCGCAGGGCGGGAAGCTGCCAAGATGCGTCCTTCCGAGGACCGATGGTGCGACGGCCGTTATGCGCGCAGCCCGACAGACCCCCGCCGAGAGAGTCCAGCAAAGGACAATCCAGACAGGGGTAAAGTTAGAAGACAGCGCAAACTAGCAGTGTAGCCGAAAGGCTAACCGCTGTCGAGCCGCCAACACGCCGTATCCAAAACGTCCAACTATGTGAAGTTGTTGACGCCCGGTCCAGCTGTGCTAGCCGTCGCATCCGCGGAAGGTGTGCTGCTTCAGCGTGCCTGGGCTGGGCAGCCTCGTCAAGGGCTACCGGCAGGGTCGACGCCTGGCAGATCTCAGCGATAGTGCAAATCGGGACCAATGCCGTGGGGCGGAGCTCCACGAGCCCCGCCCCACGGCAGCGTCACGCCAAGATCTTGGACGCCAGGACAGCCTCTGACGTGCCCGGATGCCCAAGATCTCCGAACTACTTGAGGATGACCTTGGCGCCTTCGGCCTCGAGCTTGGCCTTGGCCTTCTCGGCGTTCTCCTTGTTGGCCTTCTCCAGGACGGCCTTCGGCGCAGCCTCGACGAGGTCCTTGGCCTCCTTGAGGCCCAGGCCGGTCAGCTCCCGTACCACCTTGATGACCTGGATCTTCTTGCCGCCGTCGGACTCCAGGACGACGTCGAACTCGTCCTGCTCCTCGACCTCTTCGACCGCGGCAGCGCCGCCGCCCGACATCGCGACCGCGACGGGCGCCGCGGCCTTGACGTCGAAGACCTCTTCGAACTGCTTCACAAACTCGGACAACTCGATCAGCGTCATTTCCTTGAACGCGTCGAGCAGAGCGTCGGTGCTGAGCTTCGCCATGGTGGGTCAGCTTTCCTTTCGATTACCGGATACGTCGGTCAGATCAGGCTCAGGCGGCCGTACCGCTGTCGCCCGTGCGCTTGTCCTGCAGGGCGGCCACGAGGCGCACCGCCTGGGTGAGTGGCGCCTGGAACGTGGCCGCAGCCTTGCTCAGGTTCGCCTTCATGGCGCCGGCCAACTTGGCCAGCAGCACGTCACGCGATTCCAGGTCGGCGAGCTTGCGCACGTCCTCCGCCGACATCGCCCTGCCTTCGTACACGCCGCCCTTGATGACGAGGAGCGGGTGGGCCTTCGCGAAATCGCGCAGGCCCTTCGCTGCCTCGACCGGGTCGCCGGTGACGAAGGCGAGTGCGGTAGGACCGGTGAACAGCGCGTCGAGGCCGCTGATCCCCGCGCCCGCCGCGGCGCGCTTGGCCAGCGTGTTCTTCGCGACCGAGTACGTGGTCGCGCTCCCCATCGACCGCCGCAACTCCTTGAGCTGGGCGACCGTGAGGCCGCGGTACTCGGTGAGCAGCGTCGCCGCCGAAGCACGGAAGTGCTCGGTCAACTCGGCAACCGCGGTGGCCTTGTCGGCCCGAACCGGCTTGTCCGCCATGTCCCTCCTCTCTCGTTGCTCCAGGCTGGACACCGGTCACACAAACGAGAAACGCCCCGGCGCAGGGCGCACGGGGCGGGCGGGCACACAGGGCGCCCGGGTTCGCTTCCATACCAACGAACATTCTGACTCGACGGCGTTGCGAACCGACCCAGAACATTCGCCCTGCGCGAGCCGCCCTCGGCTGCTCATGAGCTGAGCCGCGTCTGGGACCTTCGACCGTGCGAACACGGTGACCAGCGGTCTTCGGGTGGAACTTTCCCGATCAGCGTACGCGAGGCGGTTGCGGCTGGCACCACCGCCCCGCCCGCAGACGCTTCGGGCGGCACCCGAAGAGTTCGGATGCCGCCCATACGGCGGTGGAGGTACTGCCTAACTTGGAGGCGCTGCCTACTCGGAGGCGCTGCCTACTCGGCAGCCTCGGTCAGGTTGCGGGTCACGTTGGGGTCGACCGGGATACCGGGCCCCATCGTGGTGCTGAAGAAGACCTTCTTCAGGTACTTCCCCTTCGCCGCGGCCGGCTTGGCCCGCAGTACCTCGTCGAGCACGGCCGCGTAGTTCTCGATCAGCTGGGTCTCGGAGAAGCTCGCCCGACCGATGATCAGGTGGAGGTTGGCGTGCTTGTCCACCCGGAAGGTGATCTTGCCGCCCTTGATGTCGGCGACCGCCTTGGTGACGTCCATGGTGACCGTGCCGGTCTTCGGGTTCGGCATCAGGCCGCGCGGGCCCAGGATCCGGGCGATCCGGCCGATCTTGGCCATCTGGTCCGGGGTCGCGATAGCGGCGTCGAAGTCCAGCCAACCCTCCTGGATCCGGGCGACCAGATCGTCGCTGCCGACGACGTCGGCGCCCGCGGCCAGCGCCTCGGTGGCCTTGTCGCCGGCCGCGAAGACGATCACCCGAGCGGTCTTGCCCGTACCGTGCGGCAGGTTGACGGTGCCACGCACCATCTGGTCCGCCTTACGGGGATCGACGCCGAGCCGCATCGCGACCTCAACCGTGGCGTCGAACTTGACCGGGCTCGTCGTCCTGGCCAGCGTCACGGCCGCAGCCGGGGTGTACAGGGCGGAACGGTCGACGACCTCGGTGACCTTGCGGTAGTTCTTGCTGCGCTGCATGTGACTCGTACTCCTGTGTGGTAGATGGCGGGCCAACGAACGGGCCCTCCCACGGATGACGGCGCCGGCCGTCAGCGAACCCCTGGTGGAGTTCAGTCCTTGATGGTGATGCCCATCGACCGGGCGGTACCCGCGATGATCTTCTCGGCCGCCTCGATGTCGTTGGCGTTCAGGTCCGACATCTTCTTCTCGGCGATCTCCCGCAGCTGCGCCCGAGACACCGCGCCGACCTTCACCGACTGCGGGGTACCTGAGCCCTTCGGCACACCGGCAGCCTTGATCAGCAGCTGCGCCGCGGGCGGAGTCTTCAGGATGAACGAGAACGTGCGGTCCTCGTACACGCTGATCTGCGCGGGGATGATGTCGCCCCGGTTCGCCTCGGTCTGCGCGTTGTACGCCTTGACGAACTCCATGATGTTCACGCCGTGCTGACCCAGCGCCGGACCGACCGGCGGCGCCGGGGTCGCCTGCCCCGCGGGCAACTGCAGGGTGAACGTCTTGAGCAGTTTCTTCTTCTTGGGAGGCATGACTGTGTCGTCTTCCTGGGCGGTTGGATTTCACGGCTGCGACGGGCCGGACGGGCTACAGTACCGCAGGCACTGTCCGGCGATCGAACGAGGTCGTCAGATCTTGGCGACCTGGTTGAAGTTCAGCTCGACCGGAGTCTCCCGGCCGAAGATCGACACCAGCACCTTGAGCTTCTGCTGGTCGGCGTTGATCTCGCTGATGGTGGCCGGCAGCGACGCGAACGCGCCGTCGGTGACGGTAACCGAGTCGCCGACCTCGAAGTCGAGGACCCTGATCTCGGCCTTGCCCTTCTTCTCCTGCGGCACACTCGGCGCGAGCCACTTGACGACCTCGTCCAACGAGAGCGGCGCCGGCCGGTCGGCCCGGTCGGTCGCCCCCACGAAGCCGGTGACCCCCGGAGTGTTGCGGACGCAGGAGTACGACTCCGCCGTCAGTTCCATGCGCACGAGGATGTACCCGGGGAAGACCTTGTTCTGCACCTGCTGGCGCTTGCCGTTCTTGACCTCGATCTCTTCCCGGGTCGGCACCTCGACCTGGTAGATGAACTCCTCCATGTCGAGGCTGGAGATCCGGGTCTCGAGGTTCGTCTTCACCTTGTTCTCGTAGCCGGCGTACGAGTGCACCACGTACCAGTCACCGGGCGCGAAGCGCAGCGCGGCGCGCAGCTCGGCGGTCGGATCCGCGGCGTCCTCGTCAGCACCGGTGGACACGGCGGTGGCGGCCGTACCCATGTCAGGGTCGACCGTCACGACCGTCGAGTCGCCGCCCAGCTCAGCCACGGCGGCGTCGATCTCGTCGGAATCAGGCACGCTGCTCACTTCCATAACATTCGCGGCGACGTGCCGCGCTACCCGTTCTTCTTGGTGTTGCCGAATACCCAGAACATCGCCTTGGCAAAACCGAGGTCGAAGAGCGCCACCACGCTGAACATGATCGTCACGAAGACGATGACGACGGCGGTGTAGGTCAACAGCTCCTTGCGGGTCGGCCAGATGACCTTACGCAGCTCGGCCACAACCTCGCGGACGAAGTTGCGAATCCGGGCGAAGACCCCCGGACGACGGTCAGCATCCTTGCCCTTGCCCCTGGTCGACTTGCGGCCCGGGCCGGCCTTGGTGGGCCGGGCATCCTTACCTGGCGCACGCTTCGCGCCCCTACCCTTCGACTCCGACCCGACAGCCTCAGCGTCGCCGTCAAGCTCCTCGTCAAGGTCTTCGTCAAGGTTCTGGTCAAGGGCGGCGTCCATATCCCCGTCCAGCTCGCTGTCCGCGGCCCCGTCGAGCGCGTCGTCGAGGCGCTCGTCCACGGCGTCCTCGCCCCGTCGCTTGCTCCTGGCCACTTCCGCCCTCTTCCGTCATGCCGCGGGGTTGTGCCGCCGCCCTGCTGGTGAAGCCTGCTGATATCGCGACTGCACCGTCTCACGCCGGCCGGTCGGACGGCTACTGCGGGCCTGTGCAGGGGCGACAGGACTCGAACCTGCAACCTGCGGTTTTGGAGACCGCTGCGCTACCAATTGCGCCACACCCCTGTGCGATGCGGACAACTCCTGTCCCGGGCGCACCGAGGCAGGGGCCATACACCCCACGGGCGACCAGTGTACGGGTTTGTGCGGTGCTTTCCCAACCGGGCAGGCGCCGATCCCCAGCGGGTCAGCCGGTGGTACCGCCGGCGCCACGGACCACGGCACGCGCCTGGCCGAGCACCTTCTCCCCGGCACAGACCGCGGTCAGCGCCAGCTCAGCGTGGCCGTCGGGGGTGACACCCTTCACCACCGCGGACACCACGAGCTCGGTACCGGTGTCGTCGTCGGGTACCGCAACCGGCTTGGTGAAGCGCACGCCGAACTCGACCACCGCGGCCGGGTCACCGGCCCACTCCACGACCGCCTGACCGGCGAGGCCCATCGTGTACATCCCATGCGCGATCACGCCCGGCAGCCCGACGCCGGTGGCGAACCGTTCGCTCCAGTGGATCGGGTTCAGGTCGCCCGAGGCGCCGGCATAGCGGACCAGATCCGCGCGGGTGATCCGGAACGTCCGCGGTGGGAGGACGGCGCCGGCCTCGAGGCCGTTCGGGCTGGCGGTCGCCTGACCGTGCCCGGTCTCGTCTGCCATGCTCACTGCTCCCCTCGGACGACCAGCTTCGACCAGACGGTCACCACCTGCTCGCCAGTCTCGGTCGCCAGCTCGGTGCGGGTGACGAGGAAGTCGTTCCCGGCCCGGTGGGTGATGTCCTCGATGGTGCAGACGCAGACGAGGCGGTCCCCGGCGTAGACCGGGCGGGTGTACCGGAACCGCTGGTCGCCGTGGACCAGCCGGCTGAAGTCGATGCCCAGATCCGGGTCGTCGAAGACCTGCGAGCCGGAGGTACCGATGGTGAGCACGACCGGGAACGTCGGCGGGGCGAAAACGTCACGATGTCCCAGCGCCTGGGCGACCGCCGGATCGCGGTGCGCGGGATGGGCCGCCCCGACGGCGTCGGCGAACTCGCGGATCTTTTCGCGCCCCACCTCGTACGGGGCGGTCGGCGGGTACGTGCGGCCGACGAAGGACGGGTCGATGGGCATGACCCGAACCTACCTGACGCGGATCAGCGTGTTTCGCGGTGCGCGTTGTGCTTGCCGCAGCGGGGGCAGAACTTCTTCAGCTCCAGCCGGTCCGGATCGTTGCGGCGGTTCTTTCGCGTGATGTAGTTGCGCTCTTTGCACTCCACACACGCCATGGTGATCTTCGGACGAACGTCGGTCGCCTTGGCCACGGCGGAATGCCTTCCTCGCTGGGTGGATCACTGAATCGATGCTCCGGCGTACGAGCCTAGCGGGTGCCCGGTCGCCGCCGCAAAGCGGGCGCCTCACGGCTGACGCCGTGTGGGCCCTGCGGGTGTAGCGGTGGCCGGAATCGAACCGGCGACACAGCGATTATGAGCCGCTTGCTCTGCCATCTGAGCTACACCGCCGCGGCGGGCTCCGCACCTGCGAGCCCGTGGAGCCCCCTTACGGAATCGAACCGTAGACCTTCTCCTTACCATGGAGACGCTCTGCCGTCTGAGCTAAGGGGGCAGTGCCGTTCCCGGTTGTGCCATCGGGTGCGCGCACGCCTGGGTAAGAGTACACGTCGGTCTCGGCGCCATGAAATCGACTTTGCCCCTTCCGGGCAGCGCGTTTCAGGGCAGCGCGCGCAGCCAGCGCACCGGGCCGGCCGCGGCCGGTGAGGCCTGAGACTGGGCCGGTGAGGCCTGGGACTGGGCCGCCAGCCAGGTGTTCAGCCGGTCGTACGGCAGCGGGCGGCTGAACAGGAAGCCCTGCCCCACATCGCACCCGATCTCCTCGAGCCGCCCCAACGTCAGCTCGCTCTCCACACCCTCGGCGACCACACTGAGCCCGAAGTGCCGGCCGAGGTCGAGGATGGCCTTCAGGATCGCCAGGTCGCCCGGGTCGGTCGCCATGCCCTGGACGATGAGCTGGTCGACCTTGATCTCGTGTACCGGCAGCTGCCGCAGGTACGCCAGGGATGACTGCGCCCGGCCGAAGTCGTCAACGGAGAGGCGTACCCCGAGGTCGCACAGCCGGCGCAGGACCGGCAGCGTACGGTCCGGTTCCCCGACCACCCCGGTCTCAGTGATCTCCAACGTCAGCTGGTCCGCAGCCACCCGGTACTCCCGCAGCAACCCGCCAAGCTGATCGGGGAAGTCGGGGTGCAGCAGCGTTCGCGGGGAGATGTTGACCGAGACCGGCAGGCACCTGTCCTGGTCGGCCCACTCCCGGGCCCGCCGCAGCGCCTCACGCAGCACCACCTCGGTCAGCCTGCCCAGTTGTCCGGTGTGCTCGGCCACCGCCACGAAGTCCTCCGGCGGCACCGGGCCGTACACCGGGTGCTCCCACCGGGCCAGGCACTCCACGCCGACGACCCGCCGGTCGCGCAGTGCCACCTTCGGCTGGAAGTACACCTGCAGCTCGGCACCGTTCAGCGCGCGGCGCAGGTCGCCAGCGAGGGCGAGCCGCCGTACCGACCTCGACTCCAGGCCGGGGTTGAACAACTGCACCGGGGTACTGCCCGACTTGGCCGCGTGGGTGGCCAGATCGGCGCGCTGCAGCAGGGTTGCCGCATCGCCGCCGTGCTCGGGGTGTACCGCGATGCCGACCGCGCAGTCCACCCCGACCGACAGGGCACCGACCTGCATCGGGCTCTGCAACTCGACCCGGATCTCGTCGGCAAGGGCGATCGCGGTCTGGGCACTTGCGGTCCGTACGGTGAGCGCGAACTCGCCCCCACCGACCCGGCCGACCAGAGCCGCAGCCGGGGCGAAGCCCCGCAACCGGCCGGCCACCTCGGCGAGCACCTCGTCTCCGGCGCCGTGACCGAGCGAGTCGTTGACGTCACGGAGCCCGGCGACGTCGAAGAGGAGCACCGCAACGACTTCGCCGGGCGCGTGCACCCCGACCGCTTCCTCGATCGCATCCAGCATCCGTCGGCGGTTGGGCAGCCCGGTGAGTGCATCGTGGTACGCGTCGAAGCGCAGCTGGTCGACCAGCCGCGAATTCTCCACGGCGACCGCGGCGTGCGCGGCGACGGTCTCCAGTAGCCGTACGTCCTCGGCACTGAAACTCGTCGTGTCGCCGAGCCGACCGGCCACCTCCAGCGTGCCGATCACGACGATGCCCGAGCGCAGCGGCACCACGATGGCGTCCTTGACCTGCTGTGCCCGCAGTTCCGCGCGCAGCTCGTCGCAGCCCTGCTTCGGGCCGACGGCCACAGTGGAGTTCGTCTCGATGGCGCGCTGGCGCAACGGATCCGGGCTCGCGGCGTTGTCGAGCAGGCCCGGGTAGTCAACCCGCGCGGAGAGCAGCACCTCGTGATGTCGCCCGTGTGCCGGGAGCCACAGGGTGGCCGACTCGGCCTGAAGCAGGCGCCGTACCCGGCCCAGCAGCATGTCGGCCAGGGCCCCGTCGGCCCCGGCGCCGGTCAGCTCCTCGGTCAGCTCGTACATCTCGGTCAGCGCCTTGTGCTGGCGCAGGAACTGGGCGTACGCCCGGTAGACCACACCCAGCACTCCGGCGAGGCCGATCAGTAAGAGCACCGCCCAGGGGCTCTGCAGCAGGGCCAGCAGCATGACCATGCCGACCGTCACGTTGACGCAGGCCACCACCGCGACCGGTACCACCGAACGCAGGAACTGGCGGCTCTGCGCCCACCCCTGGACCAGCGTGATCACACCGCCGACGGCGCCCATGGTCACCAGCGAGTTGGTGAGCACAGCCACCGCGAGCAGGCTCCAGGCGGCCGGGCCGGGCTTCAGCGGCGCCGCCTGCGGATGGGCGATCACGTTGGCGCAGGCGGTGCCGGCCGCGAGCGCCGCGACGTTGAAACTGGCCTTGATCCACCCCGCCCGGAGTCTGGCCTGGACGGCGGCGATCGAGAGCACCCGCACCAGCAGCACGGTGAGCGGCGGGAGGAAGAAGAGCGCCAGCAGCAACGGGATCTCCGCCAGCGACATGTTGAAGGCCTGCCGGCGCACCTCGAAGCGCAGCAACGTGACGTCGGCGAAGAGGAACAAGCCGAGAAAACACAGGCCCAGCGGCAGGTGGCCGAAGGGGTCCGGCCGCCCGATCGTGATCGGCAACGTCAGCAACGCAGCGACCACGAAGAGCGGCCCGGTGATCAGCCAGGCCAGATCCTGCGACCGGCGCAGCGGAAACCTCGGTCGCGCCACCAGTCCCCCAGCGGATTGTCGTTCGTCAGGTCGGCGGGGCTAGCGGAGTGCGGCGACCGGCGCGACGCCGGCCCACGTCACGTCGGCCGCAGCGCCGGCAGCGGCTATCGCGATCACATGGACATCGTGGGGGGTGGCGATCGAAAACCGGGCCAACCCCCGACCAACCCTGGTCGCTCGCATCGGTCCACTCCAGTCCACGTGCGGAGTCATCGGTGGTTTGGGGGTACCAGAAAATCGTGCCACAACTCCCGCGGCTGCGGTAAAGGCCGAGGGCGCTGACCTGCCGGCCGAAGAGCCGCCTGATCAGTCCGATCGGCCACTCCAGCCAGGGCCAAGGGGAGCAGTGCCGATTAGGGGAAGATTAAGAGCCCAGTGCGAAAGCCACTACAACGGACATGTTGCTTCATTAACCTATATCGGAAGTCCCGAATATTTATCGCGAAGCATGTTGTTCGGTGCGAGCATCATGAAAGGCCACAGCTGCCCCGCCGAGCCGTCAGGGGTGAACCTCCCGCCAGCCCTCACCTTCACCGCTCAGGATCGCCAGTACCATCGCCCAGGCCTCGGCCTGGTCATCGAAGAGAAAGAACCGGCTCGACAGGGTGAAGTTTCCCCGACGCGCCTCGACATGCCATCGGGAATCCTCGAACCAGAGATAGACATCCTGGCGGGCGGAGTCGGCGAACCGTCCATTCCACCACTGTCTCCGGCGCGCCATCGGCACATTAGAACATCCGTTCGACGCAACCGACAACCGGCGAACGGCTCCTGGGGTCAGGACCGGGTGATCTGGTAGACGTACGAGGTGACCTGGGTACCGTCGCCGCTGCTGGACAGGAAGGGCGACGCGCTGTTCCGGAACGCCGTCACCGACGGGTCGGTGCTGTGGTCCAGCGCGCCGGCCGCCGGCAGGTACGCCGAGCCGATGCCGTGGTTGGCACCCATGGTGCCGTTCTGGGTGGCAAAGGTGACCGTGGTGTGGTTGGACCGGTCACGATTGTCCGCGGCGTCGAGGTGCGGCACGATGTCGTTCCGGTTCTCCAACGACAACATCTGCACGCCATCGGCCACCGGCACCCGGCCGACCGGGGAGGCCGCCGTCACCACATGGGTCACGTGGAACTCCCCGCTGGCGGCGAGGTTGTTGGCGGTCTCGGCAGCGATCAGTCCGCCCTGACTGTGCCCGACCAGCATCACCGGATCCGTCGGGCCGACGCCCGCCTTCCGCAGTGCCTCGATGACGCCCTGCTGGTACGCGGTGGTGTCGCCGGCCATGCCGTGGATGTTGGTACCGAGGTCGTTGAGGTACTTGTTCTCGTGCAACGGCATCGGCTGCCAGTCCCGCGTCCCGGGAATGTCCACAATGTAGGCCCGGGTACCGTCCGGGTGCGTCACCACCCGTATGTCGATCTCCCCTTGGTGCTCGCCCTTGTTCTGGTTGTTGCGGTGGTCCAGTCCGCTGAGCAGGTCGGTGAAGCTCTCCGGTGGCCTGGTCATCGACGGGTCCTGCGAGTCGACGCCGAGCGCCGCCACATGGGCGGCGCCGTCCGGGTAGAGCAGGCCGAGCAGGTGCGCGGCCGACGGCACATCACCGGCGAAGAGCCCGGGGATCCCGCTGATCAGACCGGGCGACGCCCCGACGGTGTTGTCCACGAGCCCCGGGTGATCGGTCAGCAACCGTTGCCAGTCCACCTTGCCGTTGGTCAGCTCGTACCCGCCGAAAACGGCGAGCAGCCCCACCGGACTCGACGCCAGCAGCAGCAACGCGGGTCCGGCGACGAACCCCACCGCCCAGCGAACAGAGTCGATGAGCCGGGCCTGCGCCTCGTCGACGACCTGGTACGAGAGGACAACCGCGCGCAGGCTGATCGCGTGGGCACCGATCCCGGCGGCGAGGCTGGTCAGCCCTTCCCGACCGTCCAATGCGGACAGCAGCGCGCCCTCGAACCTGGCCACGCCGACCGGGTCCAGGACCGCGGAGGCCAGCACGTCCGGGTCGATCAGCACGGCGTGACACTCGGCGCTGATCACGGCGAGGCTGCGCGCAAGATCATCGCTGTGCCGGGCCAGCAGGGCGATGTCCTCATAGCGGGCCTCGAACCCGCCCGCACCCCCGGTCACCTGCAGCTCGGGGTCACCCATCCGAGGCCTCCAGAATCTGCGCCAGGTACGGCGCCAGCCAGCTGCCGATGTCTTCGCGGACCACAGGCTGCAGTGCCACCATCCGCTGCCCGGAGCCGTCGGGGTCCGGACGCAGGCCGGTCCACCCGGCGTCGGTGGCCAGCCACAGCACCTGCCCGACCGCCACCCCCGCCGGGATCGCGCCCAGAACCACACAGCGCAGCACCCCGGTGGTCCGCTGCGCCACCGGCGCCGCAAGCGATGCCAGCCCGGGGTCCAGGTCCAGCGCCAGTGCCGCCAACGGCAGCCGGCCCCGCAGCGGCTCGGTGCGGGTGGGCGTCGAGAGCAGCGCCTCGTCGGCCTTCGGGCCCGGAACCGGCGCCGCGGCCAGCGGTGGCACCGCGCGGATCAGCTCCCGTCCCAGGTTCACCGCGGCGAACATGGACAGCTCCACCGCCCCGTCTGCCAATGTGAACAGGCTGGCCCCCAGCAGCCCCCGGACGGCGTACACCCCACGCAGGCCACCACCGGGCAGCGACACCTCGGCCTCGACCACCGCATCGGGTGCGGCCAGCGTCGCCAGGTTCGCCAGGACCGGCGCAGTGGGCCGGCAGTCGAACGGGTCGCCCGAGCCACCCGGCACGACGATTCCGCCCGCCGCGAGCGTGCCCGCCGCAGCCCGCAACGCGAGCTCGTCGCGTTCGTCCCGGTGCTGGGCTGCGCCGTCGAGACCGCCAGCGCCGTTGGCAGCGCGGTCGCCATCGCGGTCGCCATCGCGGTGGGCAGCGCGGTCGCCATCGCGGTGGGCAGCGCGGTCGCCATCGCGGTGGGCAGCGCGGTGGGCAGCGGCGCGAACCGTGCGGTCGAAGGACGGCGGAAGTCGTACCTCGGCGAGCTGCACCAACAGCGCCAGCTCCGGCGCGGAGAGGACGAGCCGGCGGGCCGCGGGCGCCACCGGCCCGGCGGGCCCACCGGGCACCACTGACCCGGAGGTGGACCCGCCCATCTAGAGCACTCCCTTGGACTGCAGGAACCGGCCGACCTCGAGCCACTGCCGGTCCCCGGACGCCGGCAGGTTCTCCGGCGTGTACCGCCAGTCGCTCCACGGCACGTCATGGACGAGCCTGCTGACCAACCGCCCAGCCGCATCCATCGCGTGCTCGACCCGCCCGGCCACGCCCCGCAGCTGATGCTCGAACCAGTCGACCGTGTCCCGCTCGAGCCGGGCGATGTGCGCCAACGTCTCGCGGACCTCCTGCGCGTGCGCCCGTAACGCGGTCGCCGCCCGCTCCAACTCGCCGGCAGCCCGGTCAGCCTCAGCCCGGTCCTGCGCAACCCGGTCCCGGTAGCGCTGTGCCTCCGCGGAGACCCAGTGCGCCGCGTACGCCTGCCGCACCTGATCTGCGGCCCGTTCGCGGACCTCGTCCGCCCGCCCCACCAGACGCTGGGCCAGCCGGTCCAGCTCGTCCGGGTCGCCGTACCCCATTGCCACGATGTGCCCGCTCCCCGCTGCTCGACGACCCCCGCCGTCCCCCGCGCGCCGCGACGGCCCGCCGATGACATGAAACGCCGATCACATGAAACCAGGTGACGCGCCTCGGTGCTGTCCCGTCGAATTCGTGCCGGCCGGCGTTCAACAACTGGCGCGCGGCGAGCGTTTCGGGTAGGACCGGTCCGACAGATCCTGGCGGCGGCACCGGGCGGCGCGCCTGGTCCCGCTGGCCCGGGAGATCCTCGATGCGCTCACCCCGCCGGTGCCCGATCCGGCAGCCGCGAGCGACCTGCGCGACACGGTCATCCGGCTGATCGCCGCGCTACCGCCGAAGCAACGGGCCGCGCTGGCACTGCGCTTCTACGAGGACCTGTCCGACGAGGAGATCGCCGACCTGCTCGGCGGTCGAACGGTCACTGTCCGCAGTCACATCTCCCTGGCGCTGGCCAAGTTACGGGACACCGTGCCCGCCGCGCTCAGACCCATCAGTGGAAGGAATCCGTGAGTACCGAGAATCTCATCCGCGACGCCCTGGAGCGCCACGCTGAGCAGGCTGCCGACCCGGAACGGATCCGGGCTGCGCTGCCGGAGCTGGCCGCGCGCCGGGAGCGCCAGCGCAGGTATGGCGTGCTGGCCGCAGCCGGGGCGGCGATCGCGGTTGCGGCAGCGGTGGCGGTACCCATGCTGGCTTTGCGGGCAGGGCCGGGTGGCCGGCTTGCGGTCGCTGCCCCCACCCCGGCGGCCTCGGTCACACCGTCACCATCCCCGACCGGGGTGGTGACGTTCCAGCCAGCGGCGCTGCGGTACAGCCCCACCTGGTTGCCGGCCGGGTTGACCGAGCAGATCCGCTCCGTCGAGCGCAACAGCGGCGGCAGCGCGGTGACCAGGCGGACCTGGACCTCCTCCGTCGATGCGCGGGACAACGGCCCGCGGCTGATGATGTCGCTGGTCGAGAGGGACGGGGCGGTGAACGTCCCCGATCCCGGCGAAACCGTGGTCGACATCAACGGCCGGTCGGGCGGGTGGTACGGCAGCCCTGATGGATACAAGTCGGGCCTGCACTGGAATCCCGAGCCGAAAACCACCATCGCGTTCTCCCAGTTCGGCCTCGGGCTCGACGCGGCGAGGCTGGTGCGGATCGGCCGGTCAGTCCAGCCCGACCAGGCGACGATGACGGTGCCACTGACGCTGACCTGGCTGCCCGACGGGATGACCATCGACGGTGCCACAGCCGCGGGCAGCTCCCCGAACTCCTGGCGGTACTGGCTATCCGGTTCCGGTTCCGGTGGGCAGAGTCTGCCGGGCCACGCCGGCTCCCGGGACGTCGCGGTGGCGGTGGGCACCGGCACGGACGCGCCGGACGGCGGAGAGGCGGCCACAATCGGCGGTCACCCGGCCCGGTTCGTCACCTTCACCCGCGAGCTCGAGATCCCCGCCGAGGTACCCAGACCGGCCCAGGTATCGACAATGGTCGTGTCGTACCTCGTCGTCGACCTCGGCCAGGGGCTGTTCCTCACTGTCGCGGTGCACGAAACGGAGGTGTCGGGGGCACCTTTCCCCCGAGCCGACCTCGAGCGGATCGCGGCGGGTACCCAGGTCAGCCGGCCGGACATGTCCTGGCTGGGTACCCGGTAAGCGGTTCTGGCCGGCGGGTCATCGGATGAGGTCGACGATCGCCAGCATTGCGACGACCGCAATCCCGCCGCGCAGGGTGGCCTCCACCAGCCGGCCGTCCGCCGTCGGCACGGTGTACTTCCCGGGGCGGGTACCCGTCATCGCCCGCCCGCCGACCGTCATCGAGTGCTTGCCGGTGAAGGTGTTTCATGGTGACGACCACGGGCCCTGCGAGGCCGGGGATGTTCAAGGGATCAGTGATCAGTGATCAGTGATCACGAGTCGAAACGGTAGGACCCGCAGGCAGGTCATGGCAACCCGTAGTCCCACGCATCAGAGGGCCCATCTTCCGACCTGCGTGCATGACGGTGGTGTGGTCGCGCCCGTCGAACGCTTTCGCGACGGATTGACAGTCCGGACAACGGTGCACGGTTTACCAGGAGAAATAGCCGGCCGACCAGACGCGACGACACGCATCCGGCACAAGCCGCCGTACCGGGGCGCCGCGTGTCGGCTCGCATGTATTGCGTTCCCGCCTCAAAGGAACCTCGAATACCATCCATCGATGACCTCCAACCTCGCGCAACCAAGGCGCCCCACGCGTTCTGTGACCTTGGCTGTAGTCGTCCTCGCGATCGTAGGTCTCGGATGCCAGGGCGCGGGTGGCGGTAGCCCCGAAGAAGCGGGTCCGGGCAATGCCCACTGTTCAGTGACCGCCGACTACCCGCACGAATCAAGCGGCACTCCGGGATGGGTCGTGGCGAAGGTGCGAGTTGTCTGCACGAATACGATCGATAGCCTGGCCATCGATGCGAAGCTTCATCGCTTCGCTAACGGCAAATGGGTTGACGTTGATGTTGCTGCGCCCCGTGTCGTTTCTCCGGTTACTCCAAACGAGAAGTACACACATCAAGCTCAAGCACCGTGCGCGAAGGGCGAACGCGGCTCTTACTGCGGAGCCGGCAGAGGCTCGGGGGTGTATGGTGGAAATCCAGCCAAATCGGCCGACTGGACGTACAGCGCGGAAAGGACCGTGGAATGCGCTTGAGCTTTGTGCCGGGGGCTCTGAGCGAAGACGACAGCGACGGGGCGATCAATCCTCAATGGGAAGCCCGATGGGCAGAGATCTGCGACCGGCTGACGGCCGAGGCTGAGGGCCGTGGCGGACGCGGCTACCGGGATGGCGACAACCTGACATTGGTGCCGCCGCATGGCGGCCAAGGCGAGCGCATCCGGGTCCAGCTAGTGGAAGCCGAATCGGCACGCGTCCGCGCCGGATGGACAATCGATGTATTCGAGCATTTCTCGCTAGTTGACGGCAGTTACAGCCCACTGGTGCCTGTTGTGGTTGCAATCATGGACGGCGCGGCTCAGGAGATCGCCGAGACTAGCGGCGGGCGCTGGGTAGGCGTGTGCCACTACATTCCACACGCCGCTGGCTCTGTCGGGCTTCCCCCGGAACTGTCACCTGACCGGCTCGTCCGATCGCTGCCGTCCTGGCGCTCGGCGTAGCTGACTCTTGGGGGCGCTGCGCCCGCGAGCCGCTCGCGAGGCGGCACTGACCGCGTTGCAACAGCGTTCGCCGCTCGGGAAGCGGCCGTACGACCTTCGCCACGCCGCCGTTTCTACATGGCTCAACGCTGGCGTACCCGCGTTGCAATTCGCGGACTGGGCCGGGCACAGCGTCCACGTCCTGCTGAAGGTCAACGCCAAGTGCATCGATGGCCAGGAAGACGCGGCCCGGCGCCGTATTGAGGCCGCGCTTGGGCTCGAAACGCCCGGCCAGGCCGAGACGGATGAGCCAGACGAGGGCGAGGACGGTCCGCAGGCAGCATGATCGCCCGTTCCCCCATGCTCCCGTGCCGCCGACACGAATACGGCACAACCAGTGGGCCTGAACGGGCCTGAGCGGGACTCAGTGGGACTGACAAGATCGGCCCCTGACCGGCGTTTCCGCTGGTCAGGGGCCGTTTCTGCTGCGTGTGGCGGGTAGAGGATTCGAACCTCTGAAGCTTTCGCGACGGATTTACAGTCCGCTCCCATTGGCCGCTCGGGCAACCCGCCTTAGTCGTACCGACGCGCATCGCGCGGCAGCGCAAGCCAGGATAACGCCAGCCCCCCGGGCACGGGCAAACGGGTTGCCCCCGGCGCGTCGAGCGGCCTGGAACGCTGCGGAACCGCCCGGAACGCCGCAGACCGGCCCCCGGTGCGCCGGGGCGGGACAGACGCCTGGCAGGCTGGCAGGCTGAGAGCGAACCCACAGGACACAGGAGTACCCGATGGCTTCCGCACCCTCGTTCGACATCGTCAGCAAGGTCGACCGGCAGGAGATCGACAACGCGCTTCAGCAGGCGACGAAGGAGCTCACCACCCGGTTCGACTTCCGGGGTACCGGCGCGGAGATCACCTGGGCCGGCGAGAACGCGGTGGCGCTGCAGGCCGAGACCGAGGACCGGGTACTCGCGGCGCTCGACGTGTTCAAGGAGAAGCTGATCAAGCGCAACATCTCGTTGAAGTCCCTGGACGCCGACGAGCCGCGTTCGTCCGGTCGGACGTACAAGATCGACGCCAAGATCATCCAGGGCATCGAGTCCGAGAAGGCCAAGGCGATCAGCAAGAAGATCCGCGACGAGGGGCCCCGTGGGGTACAGGCCCAGATCCAGGGCGACCAGCTGCGCGTCACCGCCAAGAAGAAGGACGATCTGCAGGCCGTGATCGCTCTGCTCAAGGAGTCCGACTTCGGCATCGCCCTCCAGTTCACCAATTACCGGTAGGCGCAGGAGCGGTCGTCGGGTCAGGGATGCTCGGCGTCGGCGCCACGCCCAGCAGGAGCGCCTTCTGCTGGGCGTACTCGTCCCCGGTCAACGCACCGGCCAGGCGCAGTTCGTTGAGCTGGGCGATCCGGTCCAGTGCGTCGGCCGAGGCCGCCGCTGCGCCCTGGCCTGAGGCCGGCACCGGGCCCGACCGGGACGCCGAAACCTGTTGGTAAACCTCACGAATGCGCTCGGGTGTCTGCTCGTCGATGTCGGTGATGGGCAGGAAGCGGTTCGGCTCAGCCTCGTCGTAGAGTACCGCGAACCGTTCACCCGGGCGGGGGATGGCGAGCCTCGACACCTTTGTCTGGCGCTCCGCCTCCACGACAGCTGCGCCGTCCAGGGCCTCCAGGCGCACAGTCAGCCGTACCACCGGATTGTCGTTGATGGTCGTGCCGGTCTCGGCGACCGACAGCACCACCGCGGCGGCCCCGCGCCCGGTGGCGAGCAGCGCGGCCAGGTCGATCGGCGGCTTCTCCCCGAACCCGGCGACGAAGTCCATCGCCATGGTCGGGTGCAGCGCCGCATAGATCTGCAAGGCCACCCCCACCACGACGACGACACCGCCGAGGATCGCGAACGTCGTACCCAGGGAGGACTCCACCCCGGTCGTCGACGGACTGTCCAGGTAGGACGCTGTGGCCAGCATACCCAGCCCCATGGCGAGGAACATGGTGCCGAACAGGATCCAGCTGGCGAAGAGTCCGACGATGGAGCCGATCAGGCCGATCGTCATGAACAGCTCGGCGTGGCCGCTGTCCGGGCATCTCGCGCCGTCGCAGAACACGAGGAAGTTTCCGTAGCCGAGTAGGGCGTTGCTGAGGAGCCCGATCGGGAGGACGACGAACGTCGCTCTGGACATACTGGGCATGCTGCCACCGCAGATGCGCCGGGCCATCCCGGAAAACCGTGAACCTCCGCGCCGCACCCTCAGCCGGCGGCCACCGCCAGCAGGACCAGATCCAGCCCCACCAGGGTGAGTACGCCCAGGTCGACCGCGATGGTGGCGGCCGAGTCGTGTACCCGCAGCCGCGACGCGACAGCCCCGAGCATCAGGGCCGACAGGCCCACCGCGGCGGCAACGCCCACCATCGGCACCCACAGCCCCACCAGCAGCCCAGCGGCGCCAACCCATTCGAGCAGCCCGATCGCCCGCCACAGGGTGGCCGGCACGCCCAACCGGTCCCGGATCCGCAGCGATACCGGCAACCCGAAGATCTTGATCGCGCCGGTACCCCCGAACAGCAGGGCAACCAGCACCGACAGTGCCTTGACCGCGTACATATGGACCTCTCGCCGTCACCGGCCCCCGCCGGCACTGAGAGTAACGCTCACGACGCCCGCTGTGGACCCCCGAAAGGTCGGGACCCGGACAGCCGCCCGGTCCCCGAGCGCTCAGCTCACAACCGCAGACCGGCCGAGGCCAGCTGCTCCAGCCGCGCCACCCGCTCCTCCATCGGCGGGTGGGTGGAGAAGAGATTCGCCAGGCCGCCCCCATTCTCCCGGCGATCTTGCAGTCGTGTCGCGGACATATCGGCGCATAAGCCTCGAAAAGGCGACCACAAGTGCAAGATCGCGGGGCAGGGGGGTCGGGAGGACTCTCTCGTACATCCTCACTGTTAGGGGGTGAGGGTGAGGCGGGCCGCGTCGAGGACGAGTTGCGGGGCGAAGCCGACGACGAGCCCGGCGACGGCGACCGCGGCGAGCCCGACCACGACCGCCCAGTGCGCCGGCCGGCGGGCGGGCCCGGCCGGGGGTACGCCGAAGAGCGTCGCGGCGACGCGGAGGTAGTACGCCAACCCGACCACCGCGTTGAGCGCGACCAGCACGGCGAGCCAGACGACCCCATTGACGAGCAGCGCCCGCACCACGGTCACCTTGGCGAAGAGTCCGGCCAGCCCCGGCGGCAGGCCGGCGAGGCCGGCGAGCGCCACCACGAGCACCGCCGCGGGCCAGGGCGAGCGCCGCGCGGCTCCCCGGTACTCGGCGATCCGGCCGCCATCGTCGGCGCCCCGCAGGGCGATCACCGCACCGAAGGCGGCCAACTCCAGCAGGACATAGAAGATGGCGTACCCGACAGTCGCCGCGACCGCCACCCCGACCGCCTCCGGCGCACGCCCCCCGGCCAGCGCGAAGGCGCCCAGCGGGGCCAGAATGTACCCGGCCTGGGCCACCGACGACCAGGCGAGCAGCCGCACCATCCGGCGCTGGCGCAGCGCGACCAGGTTGCCCACGGTCATGGTGAGCGCGGCAAGCACGGCGAGGACGCCACCGGTGACCGCCAGCCGCGGGCCGAGCGGGCCGACCGTCACCAGCACGATCGCCACCACGCCGCCGAGCTTGGACGCGGTCGACAGGTACGCGGCGACCGGCAGTGGCGCCCCGTCGTAGGTGGCCGGCGCCCAGGCGTGCAGGGGCACCGCGGCCACCTTGAAGCCCAACCCGACGAGCAGCAGCACCGCGCCCACGGTCACCAGCGGCGCCAGCCGGGACGACTGCGGCCCCGCCGACTCCGGCCCGGCGGCCAGTGCCTCGGCCAGATGTCCGAAGTGGACGGTGCCGGTGGCGGCGTACAGCAGGGCGGCGCCGAGCAGCGTGACCGCGGTCGAGACGACGCTCACGATGAAGAAGGTCACCGCGGCTTCGGCCGAGGCGACCACCTTGCGTCGCAGCGCGACCAGGGCGTACAGCGGCAGGGTCAGCGTCTCCAACGCGACCACGAGCGTGATGAGGTCGCGGGCCGCGCCGAGCACCACGCCGCCGGTGAGCGAACAGGTGAGCAGGAACGCGTACTCCCCCGGCGGCGCATCCCCGTCGTGCCCGTCACGCAGCAGCGGGCCGGAGAAGGCCAGCACGGCGAGGGTCAGGACGGCGAAGAGCACCGCCACCACGGCCGCGGTGCGATCCGCGGAGTACGAGCAGCCGACCGGGGTACAGAACGTGCGGCGTACCGTCCCGGCGTGTCCGACCCACCAGGCCGCCGCGGCCGTACCGGCACAGCCCAGCGCGGCGAGCGTCAACACCGGGCCACGGCGGCCGGGTACGGCCAGATCGGCGAGGAACACTCCCACCGCGGTCAACACGGCCAGGTACGCCGGAAGCAGCGCGAGGTGGTCGATGCTCATGGACTCACCACCAGAGCCAGCACCCGGACCGCGTCCGCGGAGAGGCTGAGCACCAGCCCCGGCAGGACGCCGAAGACCAGGGCCAGCACCACCAGCGGGCCCCAGGAGAGCAGCTCCACGGGGGCGAGCCGGGCCGGCGTCAGCCGGCTGACGGTCGGGGTGGCGGCGCCGTGGGTGACCCGGCGCAGCAGGCGCAGGAAGTACGCCGCAGCCAGCGCCGCGCCAAGCGCGGCCAGCACCCCGAGCACCGTCCAGAGTGGACCACCGCGGCGCACCGCGGCCACCACGGCGAACGCCTCACCCCAGAAGCCGGCCAGCCCGGGCAGGCCGAGCGAGGCGATGGCGGCGAACCCGAGGAGTCCGGCCAGCCCGGGCGCGCTCTCGCGCAGCCCACCCAGCTCGGCGACGGCTCCGGTGTGGGTACGGTCCTTCACCGCACCGACCAGGAAGAAGAGCAGCCCGGTGATGATGCCGTGCGCCACGTTGCCGATCAGCGCCGCCTGGAACCCGGTCGCGCTCAGCGTGGCGATGCCGAGCAGCACGAAGCCCATGTGCCCGACCGAGGAGTACGCGATCAGCCGCTTCAGCTCGTCCTGGGCCAGGCAGACCAGGCCACCGATGATGATCGCGGCGACCGCGAGTACGCCCAGCACCGGTGCCGCCCAGCGGGCCCCCTGCGGGGCCACCCCGACGCCGACCCGCAGCAGCCCGTAGGTGCCCATCTTCAGCAGTACCCCGGCCAGGATCACCGAGCCGACCGTCGGCGCCTCGGTGTGCGCGGCGGGCAGCCAGCTGTGCAGTGGCCACAGTGGACTCTTGACCGCGAACGCCAGGGCCAGCAGGGTGAACGCGAGAAGCTGGGTACCGCGGGACAGCCCGGCGCCACCGGGCCCGGTGAGCGCGACCAGGTCGGCGGTACCCGCCCGGGTCACCACGGTGAGCACGCCGAGCAGCAGCAGTACCGAGCCGAAGAGGGTGTACAGCACGAACGTGCGGGCCGCCTTGCGCCGACCGGGGCCGCCCCAGCCCGCGATGACCGCGTACATCGGCAGCAGCACGACCTCGAAGAAGACGAAGAAGAGCACCAGATCCAGGGCGAGGAAGACACCGATGATGCCGACCTCGATGACCAGCAGCAGCGCCACCAGCAGCCGCCCCCGCCCCGCCGAGGCGTCCGGACCGCTGGGCGCCGGGCCGCTGGGCGCCGGAACCCTCCACACGGTGTACCCGCAGCAGAGCAGCGTCAGCAGAGCGGTCAGCACGACCAGCGGGTACGACACGCCGTCCACGCCGAGGTGCAAGCGCAGGTCGAGCCCGGGCACCCAGGCTACGTCGAACTCGTGCCAGGGCCGGATCGCCGGGCCGACGCCCCATCCCGATCGCAGCCACAGGCCCGGCCGCACCGCCAGCAGCACGCTGGCCACGAAAGTCAGCGCCGCGGCGACGGTACCGACGATCCGGCCGGCCCGGTCGAAGCGCGCCGGCAGGGCGGCGGCGGCGAACGCACCGGCCGCGGGGACGGCCAGCACCGCCAACAGCAACACCGTCATCGCGCCGCCCCGACGACCGGCCCGGCGAGTGCGCCGATCAGCGCGGCGAGGACACCCAGCAGCACCGCACCGGCGAGCACCGCGGTCGCCGCCCGGGGCAGCCCGGCCCGGTGTGCCCGGCTGAGCAGGCCGCCGAGGCCGCTGGTCCCCCGGCCGGTCGCCTCAACCGCACCGTCCACTGCGGACTCATCGGCTCGCCGGGCCAGCCGGGAAAGCGCGGCCATCGGGGCCACCACCAGCGCCTCCTGAGCCACGTCCAGATAGAACGCCTCGGCGAAGACCGGCCGGGCGGCACCCAGCGCCTCGGCCGGATCGGCGAAACTGTCCCGCCGCCACACCACCACGGCACCGGCAACCCCCAGCGCCAGGAACGCGAACACCAGCAACGTCTCCCAGCCGAAGCCGAGCACCGAGCCGTCTGCCGCACCGAGCGCCCGACCGAACCCGCGACTCGGCGCGGCGAAACCGAGCAGTGCGCTCGGCACGGCCAGTGCCAGCAACGGGCCGCGCATCGCCCAGGGCGGCTCGTGCGGCTGGGTGGCGGCGAGTCCCCGGGGCTGTCCGAAGAACGTGCGCAGCCACAGCCGGGTGGCGTACCAGGCGGTGATGGCGACCGTGGCCAGCCCGGCGAAGTACACCAATGAGCCCACCCAGGCCGGTGCCGGGCCGGCGTGGCCGAACCCGGCCTGCGCCGCGACGGCCAACACGTTGTCCTTGCTCCAGAAGCCGGCCAGCGGCGGCAGCCCGACCAGCGCCGCCAACCCGATCGTCATCGTCGCGAAGGTCACCGGCATCCCGCGGCGCAGTCCGCCCATGCTGGTCATCGAGTTGGTACCCACCGCATGGATCACCGCGCCGGCGGCCAGGAAGAGCAGCGCTTTGAACGCTGCGTGGCTCAGCAGGTGGAACAGGGCCGCGGGGGGTGAGCCGACCGCCAGCGCCCCGGTCATGTACCCCAGCTGACTCACCGTCGACCAGGCGAGTACCCGCTTGATGTCGTCCTGCGCGGTCGCGGCGAGCGCACCGAGCAGCATCGTCACCGCGGCCAGTACGCCCAGCGTCGCCAGCGCCCGTGGCGCAGCAAGGAAGACACCGAAGAGCCGCGCGACCACGTACACCCCGGCGGCCACCATCGTCGCGGCGTGGATCAGCGCGGAGATCGGGGTCGGACCGGCCATCGCGTCCGGCAGCCAGGTGTGCAAGGGGAACTGCGCGCTCTTGCCGGCGACCCCGGCGAGCAGCAGCAGCGCCGCGGCGGTCACCGTGGCCGTGCCGAGCCGGCCCTGCGCCACCGCGTCGAGCACCTGGGAGATCCGGAAGCTGCCGGTACCGACGCCGAGCAGCGCGATCCCCAGCAGGAAGCCGACATCGCCCACCCGGGTGACCAGGAACGCCTTGACCGCGGCCCGCGGCGCCTCGGGCAGCGAACGGTCGTGGGCGATCAGCAGGTACGAGCAGGCGCCCATCACCTCCCAGCCGACGAGCAGCTGCACGAGATCACTCGCGACCACGACCAGCAGCATGGCGGCGGTGAAGAGGCTCACCTGTGCGGCGTACGGGGCGTAGCGCTCGTCGTCGGCCAGGTACGCCACCGAGTACACCTGTACGGCCAACGCGACAGTGGCGACCGCGACCGCGACGAGTGCGGCGGCGGGGTCCAGCCGTACCCCCACCGTCACGTCCAGGTCGCCGAGATCGGCCAGTCGCCGGCCCCACTCGACAGTAGTGTCCACAGTGGAGGCCAGCAGCACCGCGAGGAGCAGCGCCAGCGCTGCCGCCCCGATACCCAGCGCGGCGGCAGCCCCGCGGGAGCGCCGCTTCAGCAGCAGCCCGGCCAGTGCCGCCGCAAAGGGGATGAGCGGCAGCAGTGCGCCGACGACCCTCATCCCCACACCCCGGACCCGACTGTCGGGCCAGCCAGTTGCTCGGTCTCCGGGTCGCTCAGCGGCACCTCGTCGACGGCGATACTCTGCCGCAGCCGGTACATCTGGAGCACCAGGGCCAGACCCACCCCGATCTCCGCGGCCGCAAGCACGATCACGAAGAGCGCGAAGACCTGCCCACCCAGCGGCAGCGCCGCCCGTACCGTCGTGTCGGCGGTGACCAGCACCAGATTCACCGCGTTGAGCATCAGCTCGACCGCCATCAACAGCAGCACAGCGTTGCGGCGAACCAGCACGCCATAGGCGCCCAGCCCGAAGAGCCCGGCGGCGACCAGGTACGGGATGACCGGATGGATCACGCGCGCTCCCCCGGCCCGGCGTTCGCGCGAGCCTCGGGCCGGGCCCCGATGTCCGGGCGGGAGACCACGACCGCCGACACCAGCGCGGCCAGCAGCAGCACCGAGAGCACCTCGAACGGCAGCACCCAGGAGCGGAAGAGCTGGGCGCCGATGCGCCCGGTGGCGTTGTCCGAGGCGGGCAGCGGAACTGTTGACCACCGGTACGCATAGACCAGCAGCGCGGCCAGCCCGACCCCGGCGCCGCCACCGACCAGCACTGCCGGCCAGCGGGTCCGATCCAGGCCGGCGCTCGCGCCGATCGGCGCCCGGGTCAGCATCACCGCGAACAGCAGCAGCACCACCACCGCCCCGACGTAGAGCAGAACCTGCACCCAGGCGACGAACTCCGCGGTCAGGACCAGGTACTCCCCGGCCACCGCGCCGAGCGCGACCACCAGCCACAGTCCGGCCCGGACCAGCTGGCGGGTGGTCACCGCGAGCGCCCCCGCGCCGAGCGCCAGCGCCCCGAGGGCGCCCAGCAGCACATCGGCCGGCTGCACAGTCATGACCGCCATCCTGCCATCATTTCCAGCCCGGCAGCGTTACCTCTCTCCGCCCCCACCACTCCCGCCCCCGCCCCCGCCCACCCCCGCCCCGCCGCGGGGGCGGGGGTGGTGGTTGGGCGGGGGTGGAGAGAGGGGCTACGCCTTGCGGGCGGCGGCGACCTCTTCCTTGGCCGGCTCACCGTTGGGGTCGTGCGCCGGCGGCGGGGGTACCGTCGTCATCCACTCGCCGAGCCGGTCCTTGGAGTGCAGCAGGTCGCGGATGTCGTACTCGGCGTACTCGAACTCGGGTGTCCAGTGCAGCGCATCGAACGGGCACACCTCGATGCAGATGCCGCAGTACATGCAGAGCGAGAAGTCGATGTCGAAGCGGTCGAGCACGTTGCGCTGCCGGGGTCGCGATGCCCCCGGCACCACGACCTCCTCCTTGTGCGAGTCGATGTAGATGCACCAGTCCGGGCACTCGCGGGCGCAGAGCATGCAGACCGTGCAGTTCTCCTCCAGCAGGGCGATCACGCCCCGGGACCGCGGCGGCAGCTCGGGCTGGGTGTCCGGGTACTGCTGGGTGCCGGCCCGCCGGGTCATCGTCTTCAGCGTGACCGCGAGCCCCTTGACCAGTCCAATACCCGGGATTCCCATGCCCCCATCCTGCCCGGTCAGGCCCAGCCACGCGAGCGCTCGGCCGTCCTCGGATCGATCTGGCAGGTTTCGCGGGGTTCTCGGGGCAGCGCCCCGACTCAGCATCGCGGTCCGGAGACCGAGGATGTCCCCAGAGAATCCCTCAGCGCGGTCGCTGTGTCCCGCGATGCGTGGTTCCCTGTTGAAACGGGACGTGCTCAATGACTCCATGGAAGAACACTGTCAACGCCGGCGCCCAATCTTGGTTCTGACGCATATTTCGTGATGCGATGATGTCGTAAGACCCACCAACTCCGACGGAGTCGGGTACACCTCGTGCGCACTCAACGACGCGCCACCGGCTGTCGTCTGCCATTCCACAATGGACTGAGTGCGGTCGGTCACGTGGCGGTGACGGAAAGTTCCCCTGCAGTTCTTAGTTGCAGAAACGTCGATGTCTGTGTAGCTTGGCCGCAGAAACCCACACTGCTTGTTGCGCTATGCAGATGTTGGTGTTGGCGGGGATTGGAACGGGGGCAATGTAGGCATCCTGAGTGGTGCCCAGTGTCGCGTATGAGCAACACTCGGCAACGGATCTCCCAGCATTCGCCACTCAAGCTGTTCGCGAACTCTCCTGAACCTCCTCAGTCATTCGTTGTTCGATGTGCTCACCGAGAGAATGCGAGTTCTGATGCATCGAATCACCAAGATGAGGAAGCTTCGAGCAATGATGCTCGTCGTGGTAGCGACCGGTGCGCTGATTGGCGTGACGGCGCTGCCGGCGTCCGCCGGAACGTCACAATCCGGCTGCACCGCGCCGTACTGGTACTGGGGTACCCGTCAGTGCACGACCGGTGCAGTGTCGGCAAACCCCTCCGGCCACTATGTCGACCTGCGCGTAAGCGTATGCGCCGGTGTGCCATGGAAGGTGTGGGACACCGCCAACAACGTCGTCGTCTCCAGCGGCATCGGAAGCACACAGCGACGGATCTCCGGGTTGTACGGCGAATACCGAGCACAGATCTGGACCGCCTGCGCATGGAACAGCGTCACCCTGAGCAGCTACTAATTAGAAGGCGGAGCACAGGTGCGTGGGCTGGGGCCAGCGGATCTCCAGCTGGCCCCAGCCCACAGGCGTCAACAAGCGGGAGTCTCCCGGTGAGAGTGAGGGTCCCGAGGTTGAGCCGGTGAACCGCTACCCGGCGACCTTGACCACTGCGGTGAGTACCAGCTGGAGCAGGGCCAACGGTACGAGCGCCAGCCAGCACAGCCGCTGCAGCTGATCCTCGCGCAGCCGCGGGTACGCCACCCGGAACCAGATCACCACGAACGAGACCGCGAAGACCTTGAGCAGGGTCCAGAGCCAGCCCAACTCGGCGTCGGCGAACGGGCCCCGCCAGCCACCCAGGAACAGCACAGTGGTGAGCGCGGCGATCACCACGATGCCGGCGTACTCGGCCAGCAGGAAGAACGCAAAGCGCAGCCCGGTGTACTCGGTGAGGTAGCCGAAGACCAGCTCGGAGTCGGCGATCGGCATGTCGAACGGCGGGCGGCGGATCTCAGCGAGCCCCGCAGTGAAGAAAACGACGAGCGCGGGCAACTGCCAGAGCAGCCACCAGGGCCGCCACGCCTGCACGATCCCGGGCAGCGACAGGGTACCGGCGGCCATCGCCACCGACGCCGCCGCCAGCACGAACGGCAGCTCGTACCCGAGCAGCTGGGCTGCCGCCCGCAACCCGCCCAGCAGTGCGTACTTGTTCGCCGACGACCAGGCGGCCATCAGCACCGCGAGCACGCCGACGCCGACCACGGCGAGCACGAAGAAGAGCCCGATGTCCAGCGGCTGGGCCACCAGCCCGTTCGGCCCGAGCGGGATGACCAGCAGCACCACCAGGTACGGCAGCAGCGCCACCACCGGCGCCAGCCGGAAGACCGCCCGGTCGGCGGCACGCGGCGTGATGTCTTCCTTCTGGACGAACTTCACCCCATCCGCGACGAGCTGGGCCCAGCCGTGGAACCCGCCGGCGTACATCGGGCCGAGCCGACCCTGCATGTGCGCCATCACCTTGTGTTCGGCCTGACCGACGATGAGCGGCAGGGTCAGGAACGCGCCCAGCACGGCGAAGACCCGGACCGCGAACTCCACCCAGGCGCCCATCCTCAGCCCTGCCCGCCGGGGTTGGCGCTGTCGGCGGCGTCGCGGTCCGACCCGGCGTCGCGGGCCTCGCGGTTGGGGCCCCACTCGCGCGGGTCCGGCACCCCGGGCGGGCGCATCGGCTGGCGGCGCGCGGCGTTCGGGTCGTGGCTCTCCCCCGGCTCCTTGGCACCCGGCCACGCCTTGGCCACCCGCGCGGCCAGCACGAACTCCTTACGTAGCGGGTGCCCTTCGAACTCCGGCGGCAGCAGCAACGGCGTGAGGTCGGGGTGGCCCGGATGACCGGGGAAGTCGATGCCGAACATTTCGTGCGTCTCGCGCTCATGCCAGGCCGCCCCGGGGTACAGGTCCACAATGGACTGCAGCTCGGCCGCGTCCCGCGGGACCCGGGTCCGCATCAGCACCCCGTACCGTTGCGCGGTCGACCACACGTGCACCACCATCGAGAAGCCCTCGTCCAGCTCGTCGACGGCGCTGAGCCAGTCGAAGAAGTCGCAGCCCAGCTCATCCCGGGCGGCGAGTACGGCAGCGCGCCAGCGCGGCGCCGGTACGTCCACGGTCGCCCGGGCCCAGGCGCCACCGCCGCAGACCGAGACACTCACCTCGGCGCCAGCGTCCGCACCGGTGGGCGGGCCCAGGGCGGCGACCAGGCGGGTACCGACCTCCTCCGGCGTCATGGCGCCGATCCTACGCACCAGGGCCGCGGCCGACTCCTGCAACCACAAGGGGGGCGGCCTCGGCCGGCCCTTCGTCGGCTTCCCGTCGCTGACGCGTGCCCGACATCGAGAGCCGTGGTCGCCGACCACCGGCTCAGTTACTGTCGGCCGACCATTGACGAAATCCGGAGGCACACCCGATGGGGGCACCGTTCACCGAGGACCCGAACCAACAGCCGGGTTCTCCGCACTACTCGGCTGGCGCTGCGCAGGTGCCGCAGTACGCCGCCGGTACAGCGGCGCAGCCACAGTTCGCCGCCGGCCCGGTACCCGTGTCGCATCCGTACCTCACCCCGGACACGGCGCAGCAGCAGGTCTACGCCCCCGCCGACCTCGACGCCGCGCCACGGCGGCGCCGGGGTCTCTGGGTGACCGTGATCGCGATCGCCGTGGTGGTCGTCCTCGCCGGCGGAGTCGTCGGGTACCTGACCGTCAGCGGCCGCTGGAGTCCGACCGCGGGTACGGCCAGCCCGGCCACGGCCGCACCGGCCACGCAGAGCTCCACCAGCCCCTCCGCCGGTGCCTCCGCGACCGGCTCCGCACCGGACGGCGCGATCGCGGAGTCCGAACTCAAGAACGCCACGCTCGACATCCCGGCCTGGCCAGCCACCAGCCTGCCCTGCCCCACCAAGGCACAGAAGTTCACCAACGGGACGACGGCGCCGACCAGTACCCCGTCCGGTGATGTCCGGACCAGCATCGGAAAGATCGCCTATATCGACGTCGATCACGACGGCGCCAACGAGACGGTCGTGCTGCTGGCCTGCACCCTGCAGGGCGCCAACCATCAGATCGCCGTCTTCGACCGCAACGCCGCCGGCCAGATCGTCACGCTCGGGCAGGTCCTCGCCGAGACGACCGAGATCAGGAACTTCTACGACGTCTCGGCCGGCCCGAACGGCACGGTCAAGGTCGAGGTCGGGGACCTCAACGGCTGCTGCGGCTTCGACCCCACGATGTCGCAACACCAGACGCGTGGGTACTCCTGGAGTGGCGCAAAGTTCAGCCAGAGCGACGGGCCGACGAGCTTCCCACCCAACCCGCGTACCGCGGACCTCTACCTCACCACCAACGAAGTCGTGTTCACGTTGCCCTCGGGTGGGGTACGGCATGGCAGCCTCAGCCTGACCGTCCACAATGGTGGGCCGGGGACAGTGGCGCACAGCACCCTGTCGTTCCGAATCCCGATTCAGCTCAAGACGGAACTCTCCGGCTGGAACGGCTGCACCCAGGCAACCCCGTCCAGTACCAGCAGCACCACGTTCACCGTCACCTGCCCGGTACCGGCGCTCGCCCCCGGCGCGACCAAGGCGTACCTGTTCAACTTCTCCACCACCGCGTCCCCGAGCACCACCGCCACGGTCCTGATTGAAGACCCGCGAACCGACCAGGACAAGACCATGCGCAACATCACCACCCAGCCGACCGCGACCGTCACCATTCGCAGTTCCTGAACGGGCCCAGGGCCGGGGAGCCGCCACGTCGTGGCGGCTCCCCG
>Ga0209515_10001593_pt1 | contig 37301 bp, 46 predicted proteins | sample Subgroupgradi54m_FD_187454 | JGI IMG/M metagenome (GOLD analysis project Ga0209515, IMG submission 187454) | Subsurface groundwater microbial communities from S. Glens Falls, New York, USA - GMW60B uncontaminated upgradient, 5.4 m (SPAdes)... ... | reverse complement strand
CCCCCCCGCCTCTCGCCGTATTCCCATGTGGCTTTCCGTCTTCCAAGCAGAGCAGCTCCTCACGGCTCGAGAGGAGGGAAAGCTCTCGATACCGATCACGCTCGACCTCGGCATCACCGAGAGCATCGTGCAGATTGTCGGGGAAAAATTCATATTTCCAGACAAGCAGGAGCTTTCCATAGCTGATCTCAAGAAAGTCATCAAGAACCCGACCGTCTGCTTCTTCATCGAGGACAATCAGGCGAAAAAGATCCACTGGTTCTCGGAGGAGACGCACAACTTCTACAAGCTCGTTCCCACCGGCCTGAAATCTCCCCCGACCTTTGAGATCTCCGGCATCAAGATGCACGTCGTGAAGGAGTTCGCTCCTGATGTGGACACGAAGCGCAAGATCGCGGCCATCGCGCCGATCAGGGGCAAGGTGCTGGACACCTGCCTCGGACTCGGGTACACGGCGATGGAAGCAGCCAAGACCGCGGACAGCGTGGTGTCGTGCGAGCGCGACGAGAACGTACTCAAGCTCATCGAGTGGAATCCATGGTCCGACAGGCTGAAGGAGAACAAGAAGATCCAGATCATCCTCGACGATGTCGAGCAGCGTATCAAGGGCTTTCCGAACAACGAATTTGATGCCATCATCCACGACCCGCCGCGCCTCACCCTATCAAGCCCATTGTACAGTGCCCCTTTCTATGCGGAGCTGTACCGCGTGCTCAAGCCGCGCGGGAAGCTGTACCATTACACCGGCAATCCGGGCAGCAAGAAGCGAGGCATGGACCTGCCGGCCAGCGTGATGCTCAAGCTGAAGCGCGCAGGGTTCAGGAATGTGCGACGGGCACACTATGGGGTGGCGGGGGAGAAGTAGTCCGTCTCTCCCGGTTCACTATGGCAAAGCGTGTCTTCGTCATCCATGGATGGGAAGGCAGTCCTAAAGAGGGATGGTTTCCCTGGCTGAAGAAGCGGTTGACGGCAGAAGGCTTTAATGTCTCTGTTCTCGCGATGCCTCATCCGGACAGGCCGGTCATCGATTCCTGGGTTCCGTTTCTCAAGAGGCAGGTCGGCATACCTGATGAAGAGACGTTTTTCGTCGGACATTCCATCGGCTGCCAGACAATATGTCGATATCTGGAAACGCTCCCGAAAGAGGCGAGGATCGGCGGTGCCATCCTTGTCGCCGGTTGGGTCCACCTGACTCCTGAAGCCACCAAAGAAGAAGGCGCCAGCGAAATAGTGAAGCCCTGGCTGGAGACGCCTATACACTGGGAAAATGTGCTCGTCCACACCAAGAATTTTGCGGCCATCTTCTCCGATGACGATCCTTTTGTTCCGCTAGCGGATGCGGACATCTTCAAGAGGAGACTAGGGGCGAAAATCATCATCGGGCGGGGGAAGGGCCATTTCAGCGGAAGCGATGGTATCACTGAGCTTCCGGCAGTTCTTGATGAGCTACTAAGGTTCGTAAGCTAGTCTTTCTTGACGTATGGTCGCCCACAGCGATTCGCTTCGCTTTTCTCTCTTTTTTGTCTCCTCCTCAATTCACGAGGAGGAGACAAAAAAGAAGGGGACCTTAACAACGCGGCGGCCTCGGATCGTTCAGCACAATCCAAAATAAGGGAATATTTATAAAACCCCCCTCTATAAAAGCACCATGCTCGACATCAACCTCATCCGTGACCAGCCGGACATCGTCAAGAAGGACCTCCAGAAGCGCGGGCAGGAAGACAAGGTCTCGTGGGTCGCCGAGATCCGCGAGCTTGACGCGGAATGGAAGAACCTCAAGCTGCAGGTGGATGACCTCCGTCACCTGCGCAACAAGCTTTCGCTTGAGATAAGCCAGCTCAAGAAGGAGAAGAAAGACGCCGCCGCCGCGCTCAAGCGGGCCGCGGACATCCCCGCGATGATCGCGGAGAAAGAGGGCAGACAAAATGAGGTCTGGAAGCGGATAGAAGAGAAGCTCATGGCCTTGCCGAATGTCTTGCACACTTCCGTGCCCTTCGGCTCTGATGATGACCACAATAAGGTCGAGGCGGAGTTCGGCAAGAAGCCTAAACTCGGTTTTCCAGCAAAAAGCCATGTGGATCTCATTGAGCAGCTCGGCTTCGCGGACATCGAACGCGCGGCGAAGATCTCCGGTGCGCGATTCTGGTTTTTGAAAGGCGACCTCGCCCTGCTCGAGCTTGCCCTGCAGCGATATGCCGTCGATTTCATGCTTGAACGCGACTTCACGATTATCCAGCCTCCTTATCTTATGGGGAAGAAGGCGTACGATGGCGTCATCGCACTCGACGACTTCAAGGAGATGATGTACAAGATAGAGGATGATGACCTTTACCTCATCGCCACGTCCGAGCACCCGCTTGTCTGCATGTTTATGGACGAGATCCTCGAGGAGGCTGACCTGCCCATCAAGCTCGTCGGCATCAGCGCGTGCTTCAGGAAAGAGGCAGGCGCGCACGGCAAGGACACGAAAGGCATCTTCCGCGGCCATCAGTTCAACAAGGTCGAGCAGATCATCATCTCTACGCCAGAGGACTCGTGGAAACTGCATGAGGAGCTCATCAAAAATGCAGAAAATTTCTGGACGAGCCTCGGGCTGCACTTCCGCAAGGTCAACATCTGCTCCGGCGCCATCGGCAGCGTCGCGGCGAAGAAATATGATCTTGAATGCTGGATGCCGGCGCAGGACGCCTATCGTGAAGTGGTTTCGTGCTCGAATTGCACGGATTACCAAGCACGGCGATTGAAGATACGCTACAAGACAAGCGAAGGCAACAAGGCCGTGCACACGATCAACTCAACTGCCGTCGCCACATCGCGCGCGCTGGTAGCCATCCTTGAGAATTACCAGACCAAAGATGGTATGGTGGAAATTCCCAAGGTGCTCCAGTCCTACATGGGCGGCCTGAAGAAGCTGCGTCCACTGCATCCTTTACCACAAAAAGGGGCAGGAAGCCAAGAGAAGAAAGCTGAACAAGGGAAGAAAGCAGAGCAAGGCAAAGGAAAGACGTGATGGCTATGGCAGAAGAGCCAGTCCAGACCCCACAACCGCAAAGTCAGCAAGCGCCTGATACCTCCGTTTTAGCTCCATGTCCGACGTGCCCGAAGCCATTGCTCGCGGCAGAGAAGCTGCTCATCGGCATCTTCATCTTTTTCGTCGGCATGACCATCCTCCTCATCGTCTTCCAGAGCAGATGGTATTATGCCACCTTCGCGGTCAGCCTGGTCGTGCTTATGGTGACATATAAGGAAGGCCTTGTGGCGATGGGCGGGGAAGAATAGCATATTCTGGAATTATAATTGCTCCATCGGAAAGTTAGATAATGAGCCGCCCGCTGTCTTCTCTTTTCCGCTATCGATTTCTTTTGTCTCCCCTCATCTTCCGAGGGGAGACAAAAGAAATCGAGGATGATCAGAAGATGCATCCGGGCGGCGGGCCGCAAGAAGTTCGGCCTCTTGGCATAATGCTTATAAATCGTGGCGGGTTCTCTTCCTCTCTATGGAGCAGATTACCATCTATGGCAAGTCGATTCCCAGTAAGATCCTCGACGGCATCATCGCGAAGATCCGGGAGAAGCGCGAGCTCATCCATCTTGACGATGCCGTCTGCTGCGAGTACATCATAAAATATCTCATGATGCATGGCAAAGCCCTCGCTAAACTGAGCGGGGCGAAGGACTTCGCCGGCATCGGGCGCTCCAAGGAAGTGGACACTATAGTGAAGGCAGTGCGCGAGACCGTCAGGCTTGTCTATGGTCTCTACCAGACGCCGGATATCGGAAGGATAGGGCATCTGCTGGACAAGCTCGAGCGTGAATTGAAGGACAAGCCGATTGAACGGACCAAAGAGACGCACGACCACATCCTCCGCCTCAACCGCTCCACCGCGGAACGCCTGCCGTTCTACAGCAAGTTCTTCGAGGACATCTTCGCCGTCACCGGCAGGCCGACGAGCATCCTCGACCTCGCCTGCGGCCTGAACCCGATGGCATGGCCGTATCATCAGCTGCGCGATGTCCAATACACCGCGTGCGAGCTGAATGGGCCGGACGTGCGGCATCTGCAGCATTATCTCAATATTGTCAGGCCCTCCACCGGCATCACCGGCAAGGCGGTCAAGCTAGACCTGACCAAGGATGCGGTGAGCACATTCAGCGCCGACGCCTGTTTCATCCTCAAGGCGCTCGACCTGCTCGATCCGAAGATCACCGAGCGCATCATCACCACGCTGCGCTGCCGATGGATAGTGGCGAGCTTTCCGACAAAAACTATCACGGAGCGGACCATGCGCTTCAAGCGTCGGGCAGGATTCCAGAAGATGCTGCGACGGCTTGGCATACGCTATCAGACGTTGACGTACGGGAATGAGCTGGTGTACATCATAGGGAAGGGTGCCGACCATGACTGATGACGAGATGCCGTCCCCGGAGATGGAGGAGGACGAAACGCCGCAAGTATTTGACTGGAACAAGGTCGAGTTCAAACCAGCCTTTATCGAGCGGTACTCGCAGCTCACCGACTGGGAAGTCTTCAAGCGATACTCCCTTTCCTACTTGCGCAAGGCCATCCGCGTCAACACGCTCAAGATCACTGTTCCTGAGCTCAAGAAGCGCCTTACGCCGACGTGGAAGCTCACGCCTGTCCCATGGTGCAAGGAAGGGTTCTGGATAGAAGGAGAACGACGTGACTTCGGCAATCTTCAGGAGCATGTCCTTGGGTACATATACGTGCAGGATCCGGCATCCATGATCCCCCCGATCGTCCTCGACCCGAAACCTGGCGAGACCGTGCTTGACCTGTGCGCCGCGCCGGGATCCAAGACCACGCAGATCGGACAGTATATGGAGAACGCCGGCCTTCTCCTGGCGAATGATGTCGATGATAGCAGGCTTGCCTCACTCGGCCTGAATGTCCAACGCTGCGGCCTCTCGAACTGCGTGGTCACCAAGATGCAGGGGCATTGGTATCGGGATGTGTCTATGCGTTTTGACCGCATATCGGTGGATGCGCCATGCTCTGGCACAGGAACGATCCGCAAGTCCATCCGGTGCGTGTATGACTGGAGCCCGAATCTCGTGCGGCGGGTGGCAGGCCAGCAGCGCTCGCTCCTGCAGACTGCCTACGGCTTGCTGAAAGAAGGAGGAACCCTTGTGTACTCCACCTGCACACTCGAGCCAGAGGAAAACGAGGGCAATGTGGACTGGCTCCTGACGACGTTTCCTGACGCGAAGCTCCAGAAGATAGATCTGGACATCAAGCGCTCCCCTGCTGTCGAGGCGTTTGGTGGAAAGCAGTACACGGATGAGGTCAGGAAATGCCTGCGCATCTGGCCGCAGGACAATGATACCGAGGGTTTCTTTGTCGCCAAGATCGAAAAAGGATGAGGGACGACTGCGCCATAGGCTCTGTCCCGAATGGCGTCGGCGTCGTCTTTTTCGCGCCTGAGCGCTCCGCAGGATGTGTGCGATAACCCGAGCCGCATGTCCGGCCTTCCCCTCCCATGAGGAAGGCCGGACATGCGGCGAGGCGGAGAAATCGGAAGGCGTTTGACGACGCCGGCCGAGCGCCGAAGGCGCGAGATTCGGGACAGAGCCTGCGCCATAGAAACATTTATATATCTCATTCGTCATCGTTCCGATATCCAACTGAGGTGATAGTATGGCAGACAAGAGAAAGAGATTCGCCAAGCGCTTCAATCCGACGGGCCAGGCGTATAGCCGCAACAAGAGAACATTGAAAAGCAAGACAAAGGCGCATTAAGCCATTTGTCCTTGGGTGACTATCATGGCACGAGGAAAAGGAGTCGCGGGACGGCAGGGATCGCCTGTCCGGACGCAATCCGGCGAAGGACGGACGAATTATCGGAAACGATTTGTTTCGAGCGGCCATACGGTAAGCACATACAGTCGCCGCACAGGCAGGACGAAGAAGGCCATCGGCTACCGATAAGCATTTCTTTTTTCTCTTTTTTTAGGTAAAGCTTAATAAGAGTATCATCGCTCCGTTCTTCATGCATCCATCTCATCATAAAGTGTATCGTATCGCGGGACTCTCCTGGTCGGGCATCGAGCTGCGCGATCTCGCCAAGGCATGGATTGTGATCTCGCTCGCCTTCGCCATCGTGCTCGTCGGCTTCTCCTTCTCCCTAAGATTCCTGCTCGGCGTCTTGCTTTCAGGATTCACCGTGGGAACGGCCTTTCTCCTGCACGAGCTCGGCCACAAGGTGGTGGCGCAACGTTACGGCTGCTTCGCCGAGTTCCGGTCATTCGACCAGATGCTCCTGCTGTGCCTCGTGATGTCCTTCTTCGGCTTCGTGTTCGCGGCGCCCGGCGCGGTGATGATCGCCGGCAATGTCTCGCGGGAAAGGAATGGCAAGATCTCCGCGGCTGGACCATTGGTGAACCTTGTTTTGGCCTTGCTGTTCCTGCTCGCCTATGTCGCTATGCCGGGCATGGTATTCAAGTACGGCGCCATGATCAATGCCTGGCTCGCTATCTTCAACTTGCTCCCTATCTGGGTGTTTGATGGCGCGAAAGTATGGCGATGGCATAAAGGCGTGTACAGTGTCATGATGGCCATCAGCATCGGCTTCCTTGTCCTCACCACTGTGTCCTGGGCATGAGGCGTTATCCTATATAGATACTGCCTTGACACGGGGCCAAAAAGCAAAATTTATATATTCCCCTCTCTCTCAAAGTCACTGAAGGTGATCTTATGGCAACAAGAAAAATGGTAAACCATGCAGGACGCGGCGGCCAGACCAAGAGCGGTTCGGGCAGAGTCGCTTTCCGAAAGCGCTTCTCCGGCACTGCTGGCGCGGCAAGCTTCAGCAGACGCACCGGAAGGACGAAGAAGGGGGCGGCAGGATATCAATAAGGTTTTCATTTCTCTTATCTTATTTTCTTCTTTTTTGCGTGTATATTCTGAGGAGGCTTCATTCGGTACAGAACCATCACAAACTGGCTCTGTCCGGAATCTTGCCGCTTCGTGGCTCGGCCGGTGCCAGTTCGCCCCAACGTTTTTTCATTCCACTGCATTGATTTCTTTTTCTCCCCCTCACTTGCGAGGGGGAGAAAAAGAAATCTGGACATGAACAGCAAGCGGATGGGGCCATCCAGGCAGGGATAGCGCTCAGGCGCGAAAAAAACGGCATCAGTAACATTCCAGGCAGGGTCGCACAAACCAAAAGCTTAAAATACTTCAAACTTATTTCTGAGCTATCAGGACGTATGCGTCGCATCGGAGGACACCATGCCAACCGGCCACAGAGCTATGGACAAGTTACGGAGAGGATATAAAGCTGAGCTTGCCATCCTGGAAGAGAAATGCAAGGGCGGCAATGCCACCAAAGAGGAATATCAGCAGTTGACCAAGCTTCGCAAGAAGATGAACTGACATCTCTCTGACTTTTCCTTCTTTTTTCAGTCGATCCCAAGCGGCTTATTTTTTCTTCGCGGTCTTCCGCTTTCTTTTTCTCCTTCTCCCCATACATTGAGGAGAAGGAGAAAAAGATCGACGCAATTAGGGATTATCCGATCATCCGACAAGATTCTCCGGGTGTCCATCAGCAAACGCCTTGATGTTCCCGATCGTCGTGTCCATAATCCGTAGCAAGGCCTCGTGGCTATTGAAGGCATTGTGCGGCGTGACGATGACATCCGGATGCCGCATCAAGGCGTGGTCCTGCAGGATCATCTTCAGGTCGCACGTATCCTTGAAGCGCTTGGTGAGCAGCTGCTTCTCTTCCTTGATCTCACACTCGCCCTCGAGCACATCCAGTCCGGCGCCGGCGATGATGCCGGTATCGAGAGCTTCGATCAGCGCTTCCGTCTCCACCAGCCCGCCGCGCGCCGTGTTGATGAGATACGCGCCGCGCTTGATGTGCTGGATGCTCTCCTTGTTGATGAGGTGATGCGTGAACTTGTTGTACGGCACATGCAGGGAGATGATGTCGGAGCGCGCGAACAGGTCGTTCAGGTCGGCATAATCAAAGCCGAGCTCTTTCGCGAGCTGGGGGTCTTTTTTCACGTCAAACACGAGTACGTTCATCTCGAATCCTTTCGCCATGCGGATGGCATGCTGGCCGATCCTGCCGCAGCCGACGATGCCGATAGTTTTTCCTTTCAGGTCGATGCCGGTGAGGCCTTCGGTCGTGAAATCGAATGTCCGTGTCCGGTCTATCGAGGGGATAAGCCTTCTCGTCAAGGCAAGGATCAACGCGAAGGCATGCTCCGCCACGGTATTGTCGCCATACGCCGGGACATTGCTCACCGGGATGCCACGCGCCTTGCACGCATCAAGGTCGATGTGGTCGAAACCGGTGGACATGGTCGTCAGATACCGGAGGTTCGGCAACGCATCGATCATCTTCTTGTCGATTTCAGAATGGACGAACACCACCAGGACCGGGCAATCGGACACCTGCGCTATGCTCTCTCCAGCTAACGGATGATCATAGAATCGGCACTCGAATCCACCAAGGCGCTCGCGCACATACTCCTTCTCCCATGCTTCAAGCTCGAAAAAGGTGATGTTCATATAGTGCGGCACAGTGGCTTCCCCTATTTATTTGCATCGTTATTGAAAATTGCGCCGGGTTTAAAACCCCGCCATTCAGGGCGCAATTTTCAATCCCGAAAATCCGCCTACCAGAGCGAGGGGCGCAAAACCACGGGCTTTAGCCTGTGGATAGTCCCGAGCGGCGGATTTTCGTTATGCTCCTGTCATATTTTCATCGTTACCATTTCCTCACTTTTGTTTTCCCATTCCAGAATGATAATAAACCTTTATAAACGCCCGTCGTCATTCTTCTCTAAAAAGAGGTAACCGATGGACAAGGCCACAGCGTTCATTCTCTGGTTCGACCAGCTCGGCATAGAAGACGTCGGCCTGGTCGGCGGCAAGAACGCTTCCCTTGGAGAGATGTATCGTCTCCTGACCCCGAAGGGTGTCCGCATCCCGAACGGTTTCGCGGTCACCGCCTCTGCGTATCGTTACCTGCTCGAGAAGGCGCATGTCCAGGATGAGATCAAGGACGTCCTCCACGATCTTGACACGACAGATATGGAGAACCTGCAAGTACGCGGCCATAAGGTGCGTCAGATCATCCGGACTGCGGAATTTCCGCAAGAGCTGAAGAAGGCTATCAATGACGCCTATCACGACCTCTGCAAGCAGTATGGCGACAATGTGGATGTCGCGGTGCGAAGCTCCGCGACCGCTGAAGACCTGCCGGACGCGAGCTTCGCCGGACAACAAGAGACGTACCTCAACATCCGCGGCGAAGAGGCCCTGCTCGATGCCTGCAGGAACTGTTTCGCCTCCTTGTTCACCAACCGCGCGATCTCTTATCGTGTAGACAAGGGGTTCGATCATTTCTCCATCGCGCTGAGCATCGGCGTCCAGAAGATGGTTCGCTCTGATCTCGCGTGCAGCGGCGTCATGTTCTCCATCGACACCGAATCCGGCTTCAAGGATGCTGTCCTCCTCACCGCTTCTTATGGCCTTGGCGAGAATATCGTGCAAGGCGCGGTGAATCCGGACGAGTATTACATCTTCAAGCCCACGCTCAAGCAAGGCTTCAGGCCGATCATCGAGAAGACCGTCGGCTCGAAGACCATCAAGATGATCTACGATATGCAAGGCCTCAAGGCGACAACAAAGAATGTCTCCGTTCCTGAAGAGGACCGGAAGCGGTTCGTGCTCACGGACGATGAGATACTCACCCTCGCGCGCTGGGCCTGCATCATCGAGGACCATTACTCGCAGAAGGCAGGCAAGTTCAAGCCTATGGATATGGAATGGGCCAAGGATGGCGAGGCGGATGAGCTGTACATCGTCCAGGCGAGACCAGAGACCGTGATGAGCCAGAAGGATTTCTCTGTCATTGAAGAATATATCCTGAAAGAGCGCGGCAAGGTCCTCGCGAAGGGAAGTTCTGTCGGCGAGAAGATCGGGCGAGGCAAGGCCAATATCATCAAGGAAGCGAAGGACATCGACCAGTTCAGGAGAGGCGATGTCCTCATCACGGAGATGACAGACCCTGATTGGGAGCCGATCATGAAGATTGCGAGCGCGATCGTGACGAACAGGGGGGGTAGAACTTGTCATGCTGCCATCATCTCCCGCGAGCTTGGCATCCCCTGCGTCGTCGGCACGACCAACGGCACCGAAGCTATCAAGCAGGGCCAGAACATAACCGTCTCCTGCGCAGAAGGGGAAGACGGCTATGTCTATGACGGCCTGCTCAAGTATGATGTAGAGAAGCATGACCTGAAAAGCTTCCCGAACACAAAGACCGCCATCATGATGAACGTCGGCAATCCGGAGATCGCCTTTGACCTCAGTTTTCTTCCAAACAGCGGCGTCGGTCTTGCCCGCGAAGAGTTCATCATCAATTCGTACATCCAGGTCCATCCGCGCGCGCTTATGGAGTTCAATAAGCTGCAGGATGAACCGCTCAAGCGGAAGATTGAGGAGCTCACCTACGGCTATCCGGACAAGACGCGGTTCTTCGTGGACAAGCTCGCCATGGGCATCGGCAAGATCGCCGCCGCCTTCTACCCGAAAAAGGTCATCCTCCGCTTCTCGGACTTCAAGTCGAACGAGTATGCCAATCTCGTCGGTGGCCAGCTGTATGAGCCCAAGGAGGACAATCCCATGATCGGTTGGCGCGGCGCATCACGCTATTACAAAGAAGGCTATCGCGCCGGTTTCGCGCTCGAGTGCCAGGCCATCAAGAAGGTCAGGGAAGAGATGGGCCTCACCAACCTGCAGGTCATGGTCCCGATGTGCCGCACGGTTGAGGAGGGCAGGAAGGTCCTCAAGGAGATGGAGAAGAACAGCCTCAAGAAAGGGCAGGACGGCCTTCAGGTATATGCCATGTGCGAGGTGCCCTCGAATGTCATCCTCGCCGAGGATTTCCTCGACATCTTCGACGGCTTCTCCATCGGCAGCAATGACCTCACCCAGTTCACGCTCGCGGTGGACCGCGACTCTGAACTCGTTGCGGACATCTACGACGAGCGCAATGAGGCGGTGAAGACGCTCATCAAGGCGGTCATCAGCGTCTGCAATCGCCGCGGCAGGTACATCGGCATCTGCGGCCAGGCGCCGTCAGATTATCCGGAATTCGCGCAGTTCCTGGTCGAAGCGGGCATCCAGTCCATCTCGCTCAATCCGGACACTGTGCTCAAGACCACGCTGAAGATCGCGGAGACAGAGAAGCGCCTCGGCATCATGCCCAAATAACTATTTTTTCTGGAACGATCCCAATCATCACCTGATCCTCATTTCCTTGGCAGGCCTGCCTTCCGTCGCATGCCGTCGCACTCGAGGTCGACAACACGCTGCGTGCGTTCCGTCTCATCATAATCATCATGCGCCTGCTTCGCCGCCTTCTTAGCATCATCATATTCGTTCTCGGCGTCGTTCCAGTCGAACCGGGCGGTCTTTATCCTGAACGCATCGCCTGACGCGAGCGTCTCCTGGTAGGCGGCCTCCTTGTCGATCGTCTCCTGCTCTTTTTTCCGCCGCTGGTTGTCCAGATCCCGGACATCGCGCGCGAGCCGCTTCAGGTCATCGCCGAGCTGCTCGATGATGGAGCGGCAGTTGTAGCCATCCACTTGGGTGAGGTCTATCCTTGTGCTGTATCGGCGCTCCCGCAGGGATTCATATTCCTCGCTGTTGCGGTGCAGCTGCCCCATCTCGCTGTCCGAGAGCCGTCGTACCCTGATGCCGTCCGTCCCATTCGTGCTGTTCGTTCCAGAGCTATTGTCTGCAGAAAGATCTGAAGATGGGGGAATGATCGTCACGTTCGTGATATTCGCCTCGACGCTCGGCCTCACTATCTTGGTGCGTTTTACTGGTTTTTCTGGCGTACAGCCAGCTATCAGGAACAGTACAAGAAGTATCACCACCACCCAAAGCCTGCGCATGGCTATTATTAGCCGTCTAGATTATTTAAAGCTATGCCACAAGACGGTACTGTCCTGAATCTCGCGCCTTGGGCGCTTGGCCGGTGCTGTCGAACGCCGCCCTGTATCTCCGCCTCGCCGTGCTGTCGGCCTTCCTCATGGGAGGGGAAGGCCGACAGCACGGCTCAGGTTATTGCAGAGAATCCTACGGAGCGCGCAGGCGCGAAAAAAGACAGCACCGGCCTTATTCAGGACAGAGCCCCACAAGACAGGAAGAAAAGAGAAAGGAGGAAAAAGAAAAAGAAGGATGGCTCACGTGCACTGCGTCTGCAGCTCTTCCACGATGCCGGTCCACTCGTTGATGCGTCGCTCAATCAAGGCGACCTTGCGTCGCTGGATGTCCTGTTTCTTGGCGTCGTGGATGTAGTCGAGCTCCTTCTGCTCATTGAGCAGCTCCTGCCGCTGGTCGCTGACCTCGCCTTGCGCGTCCGTGATGAACTCAGCGCATATCGACGAGGTGACGTGGGCGCACTTGCCTTCCATGCTCTGTAGGCCATGCTGGAGGCTGCTCACATCATTCGTCAGCGTCCGAACATGCTCATTCGAGCTCTTGATCGTGGCGTCCCGTTCGGCGGTCTTCGGCTCTGCCTGCAGCTTCCGCAGGTCATCCCGCTCGTCCGCAAGATTGTCCTGTGCGTTCTTCAGGTCGTTGCGGATATCTGTCAGGCGCTTGTTGCAATACTGGAGTGAGAAGGCTGGTGGCGGGAGCGCGTCGACATTGATTGGGGTGACATTCTCTACCGGTCGCACCGCTTGCTTATCCGCGGCTGATGCAGGCGCGGTCTTCGTCCCGGTCTTCTTTGATGCCGTCCCTTTCTGGCCGCATCCTGTCAAAAGGAGCATGATAGCTAGAGTAAGGACGCATATGATCATCCATCGTTTATCCATGATATCCACCTCGTTTAAACCCGTTTCGCCGGTTATAAACGCTTTTCAGAGAAGACGTGTCCTCCCTTTTTATATTTTGCTATATTTTTGTGTCCGAAGCCACTTTAGGCCCTCAAAGCGACTCTGTCCCGGATGTAGCCGATGCTGATACTGGTTTAGGGTCTTGAGTGAAGGGTTTGGGGTAAAAACAGGCCACGATGATCGACGCCGTGTTTTTACCCCAAACTCCAAACCCCTTACTCCAAACCAATATGCCTGAGCGCCGGAGGCCCGAGATTCAGGACAGAGCCTCCAAAGCATTAACTTTATAAACCACCTGCTTTTCCACAGCTTCACGGGGGAAGCCCGATATAGACTGTCAATACCAATCATCCCGCAGACTATCGCCCTGCCGGGCGCTAGGAGGGAACAACTATGGATGCACCACAGCTCGCGAAAGCGCTCAAGCAACTTCGAGAGATTTCTCCGAAACGGAATTTTACGCAGAGCGTCGACCTCTTCATCAATCTTAAAGGCCTTGACCTGAAGAAGCCGGAGAACCATGTGGAGCTCTTTGTCTTTCTCCAATACGGCAAAAGCAGGCCGAACAAGGTCTGCGCACTGGTCGGCCCAGAGCTGAAGGAAGAGGCGGAGGCCACCTGCGACAAGGTCATCCAGGAAAAAGATTTCGATGCCTATGCCAAGGACAAGAAGCTCGCCAAGAAGCTCGCCGCCGAATTCGACTTCTTCGTCGCACAGGCCAATATCATGCCCAAGGTGGCGGCGGCCTTCGGCCGCGTCTTCGGCCCCCGACGCAAGATGCCCAATCCCAAGGCAGGCTGCGTCGTGCCGCCGAAATTCAACTTCAAGCCGCTCATCGAGCGCCTTCGCAACACCGTCAAGGTGACGGCGAAAGAGAGGCCGCTCATCCAGATCAGCGTCGGTAGAGAGAACATGCCAGACGAGCAGCTCGCGGAGAATATCATGAACGTCTACAACCAGGTGCTCCACAAGCTCCCGGGCGAGAAGAACAACCTCAAGAGCGTGTATGTCAAGTGCACCATGGGAAAACCGGTGCAGCTGGAATGAAGGTGACAGGATACGCTGATGGAATAGACTGATGATCATGGCGAAAAAACAAGGATACACGGCGCACGTCTCGGACGAGAAGAAAGGCACAGTGAAAGAGTTCGCCAGCCTTATCCGGCAGTATCCTATCGTTGCGGCCGTGAATATGGAGAACCTGCCCGCCAAGCAGCTGCAGAACATGCGCGCCATGCTGCGCGCCAAGGGTGTCGTGCTGCTCATGACCAAGCGACGCCTCCTGAATCTCGCCATCGCCGAAGCCAAGAAGGACAAGCCAGGCATCGAGGCCATCCTCCCGCATCTCAAAGGCATGCCGGCGCTCCTGTTCGCCAAGGACAATCCTTTTTCGCTCTACAAGACCTTGCAGAAGAACAAGTCATCCGCCCCTGCCCGGGCGGGCCAGGTCGCCCCGAAAGACATCATCGTCCCCGCGGGCGCGACGCCATTCGCTCCTGGTCCGGTCATCGGCGAGTTAGGACAGGCAGGCATCAAGGCGGGCATCGAGGGCGGCAAGGTCGTCATCAAGCAGGATTCAGTCGCGGTCAAGGCGGGCCAGGTCATCAAGCCGAATGTGGCCGCGATCCTCACCCGATTAGGGATCGAGCCTATGGAGATCGGCTTGGACCTCACTGTCGCCTATGAGAATGGCATGATCTATACGCATGACGTGCTGTTCATCGACGAGACCGCGTTCCTCGCCAAGCTGACGCAGGCGGCGACCTGGGCGTTCAATCTCGCCATGGACACCGCGTTCCCGACCAAGGCCACGACGACATTGCTCGTCACCAAGGCCTTCGGCGACGCTAAGGCATTGGCCATATCGCAAGGCATCCTCGCGGACAAGGTCGTCAATGACGTGCTGGCGAAGGCGTATCGGGAGATGCAGGCCGTGAAGCACGCCGCGAATATCGGATGATTGGATCATCCTGATCCGGATCATCCTGGCCCGATAAGGGGCCCAATGGACGGTAAAAACCGCAAAAACCTTAAAAACAAAAGAAAACACACTATCGGAGGGGAATACTATGGAATATGTCTATGCTGCGATGTTGATCCACAAGGCAGGTGGCAAGGTCACCGAGGATGCGGTGAAGAAAGTCCTCACCGCCGCAGGCGTCAAGGCAGATGACGCGCGCGTGAAGGCGCTTGTCGCCGCACTTGAAGGCGTCAACATCGACGAGGCTATCGAGAAGGCCGCGATGGCGCCAGTGGCTGTCGCCGTCGCTCCCGCTGCGGGCGGAGCGCCTGCTGGGGAACATAAGAAGGAAGATAAGAAGGAAGAGAAGAAGAGCGAAGAGCAGGCGGCTGCCGGTCTCGGCGCGCTGTTCGGCTGAGCCCGGACACGCTTTTCCAGATTTTTTCCATCTTTCCTTCAATTTTTTCCTTCCCATACCAGCGCTCTCAAGCGCTGTCCCGGACAACGAACGACCTGATACGAATGGATACCGAAGAAAAAAAGATGCTCTACGCTCGGTTGGACGAGCTGAAGAAAGAGGCAGCCACGCTGCGCACACAGGCGAATTCTCTCCAGGGCCAGAAAGAGGCCGCGTTCAAGAAGAAAGGTGACCTCTCCGCCAAGATACGGGCACTTATCGCAGACATCAAGGCGTCCCGCTCGAAGCGCGATGAGTTCACCAAGCAGGTCGCGGATTCCAAGGAACGGCGCCACCAGTTCAACGATGAGCTTCGCCAAAAGATCGATGAGGCGAAGAAGCTCAACGATGAGCGCACAGACATCATGAAGAAGCACAAGCTGCAGGGCGATCCCGAACGGCTGAAGGAGGAGATCGACCGCCTCGAGCGCCGTGTCGAGACCGAAGGCATGCCGTTCGACAAGGAGCAGAAGGTCATGAAGGAGATCAAGGAGAAGAAGCGCCTCTATGACGTCGCCAAGAAGGTGAGCACGGTCTTCGACCGCCTTCATGAGCTCAATAAGGATATCGCACACCTACGCGAGAAGGCGGATGAATCCCATCGCAAGGTGCAGACCAGGGCATCAGCGAGCCAGGAGCAGCATCAAGGGCTCATCGAGACCTCCAAGGAGATCGATGAGCTCCGTGCCCAGGAGAAGGTTGCCCTGACGGAGTGCAACGAGCTCAAGCAGACGTTCAACGGCATCAATCAGCAGCTCAAGGACAAGTTCACCGAGATGGACAAGCTGCGCGAGCAGCTGGAAGGCGCCAAAGACGAGGACCGCGCCCAGAGCAGGAGGCAGCAGGAGTCCACCCTGCGCCAGAAGCAGCGCATGGTCGAGGAGAAGATGCGCCGCGGCGGGAAGCTGACGACGGAAGACCTGCTGGTGATGCAGGGGGCGGATTAACAGCAGTCTGATATTGGCCTATCGTGTTGTCCGCCTTCGCTTTTCTATCTATCCTTCCTAGTTTTTTCTCTTCTCGATCTCTTTTTTTCTCCTCCTCACCTTCCGAGGAGGAGAAAAAAAGAAATCGGTGGCGGAAGAGAAAACGAAGAGGGCGGCGTGCGTCAGGGGTATCGCATTCCGCTTCTGGCTCGACGATAGGTATCATCATCGTTACCCGCACCTTTATATACTCCATATCTTCATCACCACCATGCTCGAACGCGTCCAGAAGATCATCAGCAACGCTGGCTATTGCTCCCGTCGCAAGGCCGAAGACCTCATCCGTGCGGGCAAGGTGAAGGTCAACGGCAAGACGGTCGCCATCGGCGCGAGCGCGGACAGGGAGAAGGATATCGTCCTTGTCGACGGCAAGCGGCTCCGCTTCTCGCGGAAGGTATACTTCCTTCTCAACAAGCCGAAAGGATATGTCTGCTCCCGGGACGATCCGATCATCAAGAAGTCCGTGTACGACATCGTCCGGACGCCGGAGAAGGTATACACGGTCGGCAGGCTCGATGTCCTGAGCGAGGGTCTCATCATCCTGACGAACGACGGCGATTTCGCCAACCATGTCATGCATCCGCGCTATGAGGTGGCGAAGACGTACCAGGTGCGACTGGATAAAGAGTTCAACATCCTTGGGCACAAGCATCGTGTCGAGAATGGTATGGTCCTTCGGGACAAGCTCGACCGCCCTTTCAAGACAGGCAAGATGCATCTTTCTGTGGATCCGAAGGACAAGAAGAATATCTATCTCACGCTCCATGAAGGGAAGAACCGCATCGTGCGGCGCATCTTCGAACGCCTCGGCTACAAGCTCTTCCAGCTGGTCCGCGTGCGCATCGGGAACATCAGGATAGAAGGGCTTGACCGCGGGCGATCGCGGGAATTGACAAAGGAAGAGATAGCAGGATTGGTGCAGAGAAACTGATTGTCAAAAATCCAAAACTAGATTCTTCGCAGATTCGTCGGAAGCAAGATAGAACTGTTCTCGAACATGACTCGTCGCAGATAGGCCAGCCGTCATATCGCTTCCTCTGGTTACGTTCGTCTCCTCGTTCTCGCGTGTCAACCTACTTTTTCGAGAATTCAGTATAATGGCACTTGCCGCACGAGTTCCTGTCCTTGTGCTGCGCCATGAACGTGCCGTGGCCGCACTTCGGGCAGGACTTGCGGAGGCGCTCGGCCTTCTCGCCGACTACCTTGTAGAGCTTGTGTATGGTCGGATGGCCGCCGGTCTTGCCGCCAGCAGCCGGTTTTCCAGCAGGTTTCTTGATGTCAGCCATTGAGTATCACCTAGTATGTACCATATAATCATGCACTATGTATCGTTCTGATCTACTTCGCCTTGCCGGCCGCCTTCGCCGCCTGCTTGGCATCCTTCGCCTTCTGCTTGCCCTCTTTGTCGAGGTGCTTGACCATCATGTACTCGTCCTCGATGCGCTTCAGGTCGTCGAGGTTCTTGTAGACATGCGCGATGATCTTCGCCTTATGCTGGCCGAAGCGCGTGTAGATATGCTTGAGGACCACGAGCGGCTCGTCTGTCTTCAGCTTGCCCGCGACCTCTTTCCTCAACTGGAGGCGGGAAGGGGTCGGGCCCTCATACTCCAGGCTGAGCGTGACGCGCGTGCGGGACAGCAATGGCGTCTCCCTTTCTTTTGTGACATCGAGTTTCATCATGCACCTACCGTACCTTGATGGCGAATTCGCCCTTCATCTTCAGGCCGATGTTCTTTGCGATCGTGGATTTCTCCGCGTCGAGGATGGCGAGCCTGCCTTTCCAGGTCGTGGAGAACTGGCTCGTGTGACAGGTAGGGCATTCATTGCCCTCGACGAACATCCGGCACCGTAAGCATGCTTTCTTCTTCATTTTTCAGCTCCCTTCTTGCTTTTCTTCTCCGGCTTCTCTTCCTTGGCTTCCTTGCCTCCCTTGCGCGCGGCGTCCTCGTCGATCCATTCCTGTCGGCCGAGGAACGGCTGCCGCATGGTGAGGCCGAGCTTCGGGTTCTGCACATCCTTATACGAGATCGCGATGAGGCGCGCCTTGACGCGGTCGCCCACCTTCAGGGCGCGCTTTGTCTCCTTGCCCATGAGCACCTTGTCCTTGGAGAACGAGACGAAGTCGTCCATGGTCTGCGAGACGTGGATCATGCCTTCGATGGGGCCGATGCTGATGAACGCGCCGAAGTCCGCGATGTCGCGGATGTTGCCCCACACGACCTCTTGCAGTTCAGGCTTGAAGACGTATAGCTCGAACGTCGTATCATAGTAAGAGGCACCGTCACCCGGGATGACGGCGCCCTGCTGAACATCAGTGATATCAAGCACATCGATCACGATGCCGAAGTCCTTGGAGATATAGCCATCGTACTTCTTCTTGATGCGTTGGATCACCGCTTCCTTCGTTGACAGATGGAAGAGCTTCGGCGGCACGCGGATATAATCATTGAGTCGGATCTTGTAATACATCGGTTGAGCACCTTGAAATCATGATATAATCAGGTATTTCTTCTGCCGGAGCGTGATGACGCCCCCTGCTTTGCCCTTGAGGCGACGCTTGAGGCCCATGTCCTGCGTGGCCACCAGCGTGTCCTTGTCGGCCAATGCGACGATGGCATCGTCGACAGTTTCTTTGCCGGAAGGGAGGGTATTTATATTTTTTGCCTTGACAAGGCCCAGGGCGAGCTTCGCTGCCTCTTTATGCTTTCCCCGTTGCTTCCGGAGGATGTTCTCAAGCTCTTCAAGCGTCTTATCCAAGATAAAGACTTGGTAGGCGCCTTGGCAGACCCGGTCAAGCTCGGAAAAGATATCCACCCTGAACTGTCCGGGAATCAGCAAGAAATTGGTGTCCAGGACGACCTTCTTGCTCTCCGGCATGCTGTTGCGGAATTAGGGGGTATTTAAATATGTTGTGGTATAGGTTATGGTACAGCACTCCAGCCAGAGGCGACGCTTTAGGCTTGTTTTGCGGCTCTTGGGGCGGGAACCTTATGGTGGGCGCAGGGACCCAAACTATATAAAGAGGCAAACACCCGACAACCATATGGATGTCAAAGCCCTCCTCACCAGCGTCCTCCGTGAGATCAGGCCGAAGGACAAGCGCATCGAGAAAGAGACAGCAGGCATGCTGCGCGCCATCAACGCCCAGCTCAAGAAAGACAGGCTCAAGGCGACCGCGACCACCGGTGGCAGCATCGCGAAGAACACCTATCTCGTCGATGATCATGACTGCGATATCTTCGTGCAGTTCGACCAGAAGTATCGCGATGAGGATATCTCCGCCCTTCTCGGCGCGAGCTTGCGGAAGGTCTTTCCCAAACTCATCACGCTCCACGGCTCGCGCGATTACTACCAGCTCCGCGATGCGCTGCATTTTGAGATCGTGCCGGTGCTTCGGATCAGGAAGACGGCTGAAGCGGTGAACATCACGGACTGCAGCCCGCTGCATGTGACCTGGGTGAGAAAATTCCCCAAGCTCGCGGACGAGATCCGGCTGACACGGGCGTTCTGCAAGGCAAATGGTGTCTATGGCGCCGAGTCATACATCAAGGGCTTCTCCGGCCATGTTATTGATATCATCACGATCCATTACGGCGGTTTCCTCAAGCTGCTGGAGGCCGCGCGAAAATGGAAAGAGAAGACAGTGGTAGATCATCACAATGTGCACAAAGGCAAGGCCTTGCGGGAGCTGAACAAGTCCAAGCTCGTCTCGCCGCTCATCGTCATCGATCCTGTCGAGCCGTCGCGCAACGCGGCCGCGTCTTTGGGAGAGGAGAAGTTCAACCTCTTCATCCAGAAGGCGAAGGAATTCCTCAAGCATCCGAGCAAGGAGTATTTCATCAAACGCGACTTTTCGCTGGGGATGATCACCGAGAAGGCAAAGGGCAATCGTCTTATCATGATCAAGGCAGTACCGCCAGACGGCAAGGAGGATGTGGTTGGCGCGAAGCTCCTCCATGCCTTTGCGTTCATCCGCGACAATGTGAGGGAGTATGGCTTCACGCTGCATGATGCTGGCTGGCACTGGGACCGGCAGCATGATGCGATATATTATTACATCGTCGACAAGGCGCCCTTGGCTCTGACCTATGTACGGCAAGGGCCGCCGGTAGGCTTGGAGGCGCACACGACGAATTTCAAGAAGCTTCACCAGGAGACTTTCGTAGAAAAAGGCAGGGTCTGCGCGCGCATCACGCGCGAGCATACAGCGCCGGAAAGCTTCATCAAGCGTCTGCTGGAGACAGAGTATGTCAAGACAAAAATAAAGAGAGCAAAGATGGCATAAGTTGCATGACGAGCGAGAAGGAAGACTATGGTCAAAAAGATCATCGAGAAACACAAACGGATCCTTGAACGATACGGCTATCCTAAAGAGATCCATCGCCTGCAGGAGCGGCTCAAGAGAGGGGAGTTCACGGCAGAAAGCAATATCATAAAAGGCAAGATACGGGCTCCGCGGAAGGAGGAATTGCCGAGGCTTCCTGAAAAGGGCACTCCAGCATACGAAACATTGAAGCAATCGGGCGCTGATTCGATACGGGAAGGTGAAGTGGGCGTCATCATCCTTAACGGCGGCATGGCGACACGGTTCGGCGGAGAGGTCAAGGGACTGGTCGAGGTCTATGGCGGAAAATCATTTCTCCAGCTGAAGATCGAGAACGTCAAGCATGTGGCAGAGCGGTATCATGCGAGAGTGCCCATCTTCATCATGAACAGTTTCCAGTCGGAAAAGGCCACGGAAGCGTTCCTGCAGAAACATCATGACTTCGATTATCCGTACATCCGATGCTTTAATCAGCTGATCTCGATACGGCTTGATGAGATGGGCGAGGTACTTTACGATAAAGAAGGCAAGCCGTCCTTCTATGCGCCCGGGCACGGCGATTTCCGGCACGCGTTCGTCAATTCCGGCATGCTTGACGATTTCCTGGGCCATGGTGGAAAGTACCTGTTCTTCAGCAACGGCGATAATCTGGCCGCGACCCTTGATCCAGCCATCATCGGATTCCACATCAAGAGCGGCAATGAGATGACGACAGAAGTCGCGGCGAAGGATCCCGGAGACAAGGGCGGAGCGCCGGCGGTCGTCGACGACAAGCTCCAGATCGTCGAGAACTTCAAGTTCCCGAAGGATTTCGACCAGGACACGATCCCGGTCATGAACACTAACTCCTTCGTGTTCAGCGCGGCCGCCCTCAAGAAGGAGATCGAGCTGGACTGGTATATCGCCATAAAAGAAGTCGAGGGCAGGAAAGCGGTGCAGTTCGAGCGGTTGGTCCATGAGATGTCCATACACCTGATGGCCGGCTTTGTCGTGGTCCAGAAAGAAGGCCCTGATGGGCGGTTCATTCCTATAAAACTTCGGGAATATCTGGATAAATATCGGGATGTGCTCAAAGAGATGCTGGAGCGGCGAAACCATGAATGACCTCCTGCAAGCGATAATCCTCAGCATGCTCCCCATCGCCGAGCTTCGCGGCGGCATCCCGCTGGCGATCTATAGGGGCGTGCATCCGGCGCTCGCGCTCCTCGTCTGCGTCATCGCCAATATCATCGTCGTGCCTATCATGTATGCCTTTCTTGACTATCTCCATCATCATCTCCTCCACTGGCGATGGTACAAGCGCGTCTTCGACCATTTCCTCGAGCGCGCCAGACGAAAAGCGCATCCCTACATCGAGAAGTACGGCTACCTCGGCCTAGCCATCTTCGTCGCCGTCCCGTTGCCCATGACTGGCGCGTATACTGGCGCGCTTGCCGCATGGTTCTTCAAGATGGACAGGAAGAAGGCCTTCCTCGCGATAGCGGCAGGCGTGCTGGTCGCTGGCCTGATCGTGACAGCGGTGGTTCTCGGCGGCGTCAAGGCGCTGAGCATCTTCACCACTGCTGTCGGTGGAGTGTGATGCCATGCTGTCCCATCGCGAGCTTTACCGCCAGCTTTTCCATATCGCCTTCGGTCTCGCGCTTGTCGCCTTGCTGCAGCATGGCATCCTGAACGCGTACCTGTTGCTCGTCCTTCTTGCCATCGGGCTCGCTGTCTCCTATGCCGCGAAGCATCATCGCATCCTATTCGTGCATTGGTTCCTCGATCGCTGCGAACGCACCGAAGATATGAAGACCTTTCCCGGACGGAGTGTCATCCTATATGTGCTCGGCTGCCTGATCGCCCTGCTCGTTTTTGAGAAGGATGTCGCGTTCGCGGGCATGATGGTGCTCGTCTTGGGCGATTCGGTCTCGCATCTCATCGGCGGCTATTATGGGAAACACCAGCATCCGCTCAACCGGAAGAAGCTCCTTGAAGGATGGCTTGCTGGCATCGCCGCAGGTTTTCTTGGCGCACTGGTATTTGTCCGGTGGCAGGAAGCGCTTGCCGCCTCTTTTGTCGCCATGACGCTGGAGACAGTGGAGTGGGGCGTGGATAGGCGTATTCTTGATGATAACTTGTTCCTTCCGCTGATTGCTGGTGTCGTCATGATGCTTGTGCGATTGTTCGTCTGATCTTTGCGATCTGGTCTCCTCTCACGACGATTCGGCGTATGGTTCTCCTTACCCATGAGGAGAACCATAAGCCGAATCGTGCTATACTGGCTTTAAAACCCATACCAAAGGCTTTTATATGACCTCCTAATCCTTCAATATACTTCTCTTGTAGAGGTTATGGTAATGATTGAACATATACTCAGAGGGCACATCGCTGCGGGCTATTTCGCAAGACAGCTTGCGACGCTCCCCTATGGAACAGTCTTTCCAGTCGAAGGAGCGGAAGCGCTCCATGGTGTCCACGGGAGTATCGCTCATCCAGAAGGCTTACATACACGGCCGACTACCCAGTTCGTGAAGAGGGCAAAAGAATTAGGCATCGATCGAGCATATGTCGTAGCTGGAGATAAATATGGTCACACTGGCTCTATTCTTTCCCTACTCCCGCTCGGTGTAAGACAAGGTGAACATGTCACGCTTGTTGCTGATCATGGCGAAGAGCCGAACAAGCTGGTCGAATTGTACCGTGTGCTGACCGGTACCATACAGTAACCATTAAATACATCCTCCCCTTCCTAATCTTCATGGCACCAAAAGCTGATTGTCTTCATCGTGCGCAGTAGCGTTTTGGTAGTCAGCGATCCCTGTTCTCTCGCGCGGAAACGACGCAAACCTTATATATCATTTCTGCAGGAGGTAGGGCTATGAAGTTCCAGACCGTCAAAGGCATGAAAGACTGGTACCCTGAAGACCGCGCCACCTTCAACTGGATGGCGAACACCTTCCGGCAGCAGGCAGTGAAGTACGGTTTTCTTGAAGTCGAGAGCCCTGCTATCGAGAGCCTGAGCCTCCTCTCCGAGAAGGAGGGAGAGGAGATCAAGCAGCAGATCTTCACATTCGAGAAAAAGGGCAGCGAGCAGCTCGGCCTGCGGTTTGACCTTACGGTGCCTATGGCGCGCATGTTCATCGCCAAGCAGAAGGAATTGCCCAAGCCGGTCAAGTGGTTCAACATCGGCAGGATGTGGCGGTATGAAGCGCCGCAGAAGGGCAGGCTGCGCGAGTTCTACCAGTTTGGTGTGGAAATTTTCGGCTCGGACAAGCCAGAAGCGGACGCGCAGATCATCTCCCTGATCATCGACAGCTTCCAGGCATTGGGGCTCACGAGCAAGGATTTCTATGTGAAGATCAACAATCGCAATCTCTTGCAGGGCATCCTCGACGGCCTCGGTATCGGCAACATCAGCGAGGTCATGACTGTCATCGATAAGGTTGCCAAGATCAGCGAGGAAGAATTTGTCGCAGAGCTTGAAAAACTCAAACTTACTCAGGCGCAGATCAAGAAGCTGGACAGCATCCTGAAGACAAAAGAGCTGAAACAGCTGAAGGATCTCAATGAGCTGGCAAGACAGGGACAATGGGAGCTGCAGAGCGTGTTCGAGGCCCTGCAGGACAATCAGGCCTTTGTGCAGTTTGACCTGACCGTGGCGCGCGGCCTTGCGTATTACACCGGCACGGTCTTCGAAGTGTATGATCGCGAGGGCAAGTACCGCGCGCTCGCTGGTGGCGGCAGGTATGATAACATGATCCAGCTCTTCGGCAGCGAGCCATGCGCTGCGACTGGTTTTGGCATCGGTTTCGCCACGCTCGGCCTATTGCTCGAGGAGAAGATGCTCATTCCCGCGCCCGATATCGGCGTGGATTACTATGTTGCGCCGATCAAAGATGACCCAAAGGTCATGGCGCTCGCCAATACCATCGCGGTGCAGCTGCGCAAGACCAATCGGGTGGATGTCGATCTGATGCGCCGCAGCCTCCCCAAGCAGTTCGACTACGCGAACAAGATCAAGGCGAAGAAGGTGATTGTTGTGGGGGAGAATGAGGTGAAGACGGGCGTGGTGACGATTAAGAATCTTGAAGATGGGAAGGAAGAGAAGAAGAAGATAAAAGAGTTATAAAAATAATAAAAACTTATCGCGCTGTTCTCAGGTCGCCGATGCTGCTCAGGTATCTCGCCATGGTCTTCATGCCCGCAGCTGCTTGGCTAAAGCGGAAATGCTCGTTCGGTGCATGATACCCGTCCGAGTTGAGGCTCTGGGCGAGCATGACGATCGGTACCTTTGGCCAGACGCGTTGGAATTCGGTTGTCGCGCCGATACTGCCTCCTTCTGCAATCCGAAGCGCAGGTTTTCCAAATCCATATGTGCACGCTTCTGTAGCTCTTTCGATGAATAGGCTGTCGATCTGCGTCATGCATGCTGGTATGCCATGCCCGCCGATAACCTCGATAGCGGGATCGATGCTTTTCATATACGTCCGAAGAAATTCGAGAACGCGTTTCGGATCTTGACCAGGTACAAGCCGCATACTTACTTTTACCTCAACATCATAGGGGATGACTGTTTTTACCCCATCACCGTTATAGCCACCTTGGTTTCCATGTATTTCAAACGATGGTCGGAATCCTTTTCGCAACAATGCCTCTCGCGGATCATCCGTGTACAAGGCATCACAGCCCATATCATCCTTGAATTTCGCAAGGTCAAAATGCCGTAACAGTGTATAGATATTTTCCCGTTCTCTGGCCGTCGGTTCGAGCATGCCATCATAAAAACCAGGAATCAACACTTCCCCTGTTTTAACATCGATGCATTGTGCAGCAGCGTAGCTTAAGATCGTTAGTGGATTCTTAGCAAGATTTCCAATAGATCCGGAATGTGCCCATTTGGTTCCTGTTTTCCGACGGAGGAGTGCGGTCACTACCCCTCTCAATCGGTACGTTATCGCTGGATTGTCTCCTTCAAAGGTGGTATCGCTGATGAGGACAGAATCTGGTCTTGTGAGTATCTGGTTTTGGTCCAGGAAGCTGCCAAAGTTATCGCTTCCAATCTCTTCCTCTGTCTCATACGTCAATTGCACATTGGTTCTTAATCTGCCGGTGCGCTGGAGAAAATGAATGGCGTGAAGAATAGTCAATGCTGGCCCTTTGTCATCCGTCGCGCCACGACCGATGATCATCTCATCATTCACGACAGGATTGAATGGATCGGTTGTCCATTCCACTTCTTCCGCTGGTTGGACATCCAGATGATTGTAAACATTGGCCCATGGTGCGCTTGGATCAACTTCCAAACGAGCAACAAGGATAGGATTGCCTGGTGTTTGGATAACATCAGCCTGAAAACCGAATGCGCTGGCATAGGTACGCATAACCTCAACCACTTTATCTATATCCCCTCTATGCTTTGGCTCGGCGCTGATGCTTGGTATGCCCACTAATGTTCCTAATTGCTCTCGATACACCGGCATCGCCTGAGAAACAAAATGTTCTAGATCGCTGTCAAAGTCGCCCATGGTATCCCCCCAACGTGCTATTAGATTTTGACGCTAATCGTGCCGCCTATAAAAAGTTATTCCTCTCCCCTCGTCAGCACTTCCGGCTTATCACCGACAATGATCGAGTGTTCCGCCTGGCTCACGAGGCCGTGCGCCTTGTCGACCAGCGGCGGGTACGCGCGAAGGATGCCGACATTCTGCAGATCACGCAGCGCGTAATTCACCTGCGGCAAGGAAAACTTCCGCACGAGCCAGCGCGTGGTAAAGGGCAGGCCCATGAAGGTATCAATCTCCTTCAGCACGTTGCGCGTGATCATGCTGCGCACGGGCTTCTTGCCGACCATCATGAACACTTCAGCATCCGTGCCCTCATAGATCAGCCCTGCTCCGGTCGAAGCGAAGGGCTCGATCGCGATAAGCTGTTCATCCTGTAGTTTTGTCTGGTCGCCGGTGTTATAGTTTGGGATGCTCGGCGCGCTGTGCACAATATACCGTCCGATACCATGGCCGCAGAGGTTGCGCACAGGTTTGAATCCCATGCCTTCAATGGTCTCCTGAACCGCTTTGCCGACTTCGGTGACCGCTACGCCTGGCGCGAGCGTCTTGATGGCCGCGTTCAATGCTTCCCGCGATGCCTTCACCAAGGCGTCCTGCTCTTTGCCCCCTAGATTGATGGAGGTGGCTGAATCAACCACATAGCCGTCGATATGCACGCCAAGGTCGAGCTTGACGACATCGCCTTCCTGAAAGAGGGTCTTGTCCTCGTGCGCGGCGCAGTTGTGCGCAGCCTGGTCATTCCGTGACATCTGTGTAGGAAAGGCCAGCCCGCCACCGCGCTTGAGGATGAATTCCTCGACCTTATCCGTCACGTCGAGCAAGGAAGCTCCCACCTTGACGAGCTTCTTGCCATAGTCGCGTGCGTCAGCATTGATCTTGCCTGCTTTGCGGAGCGTCTCGCGGACTTCAGGATCCATGGAGAAAACGCGATGGCGAGATTATATAAAGGTTGCGGCGGAAAAGCCGATGGGATAGTTTCGTCGATGATGGTCGCCCGCCGCGTCATTGCTGTTGCTGCATGCCATCATTTCTTTTTCTCTTCCCCTCGAAGGGTGAGGGGAAGAGAAAAAGAAATGGAAGCGCGATGAAGAAGGGATGTGGCGGTGGGTGTCTGCCTTATTGGAAGTGCCGATGGGCTCTCAAGAAGGTCTTATCTATTCTCTCGTGCGGGCTTCGTCGTGCATGGCGCGCTCATAGGTCTCGACGCGAGCTTGAAGTCTGGGAAGATGTTCACGGTATACGTCAACATGTCCGGCAGCGACAGCGTTATAGAGACATTGCGCATACATGCCCATAGTATCTGGATTGACGGGTAATCTATCGAATTGGCTCAACGCAAGGTGATGTTCGCGTGTACTCATCAACGGTCGCTCAAACTCTTGCCGTTCAATAAGTGCTTCGATGCTGGTGACATACGTATCGAGAGCTGCTTTCGTCCCGATGATTGGCCATGGTTCGTTGCTCATCAGTAAATCACCCCAACTAGCACTCCAGTAATATCTTTGAACCGTACCTTGCCCGGATCGACCGTCGGGTTATTGTCCCCTTTCGTCTTCGCATACCAGCCTTGATTGTCCTGGCCGGTGTCCACGACGCGGTGGATGACGATACCCGTGGTGTAGCGTGTCCTGAAGGCGATGACATCACCGACATTTATATCTTGCGACGATGCTGGTTTCACTTCAAGACCATTCGCGTCGGCATCGATCACCGGATCCATCGAGTTCGTGTCCGTGTACGAGGACCATGAAGCGCCCTTGAGATCGATCACGATCCTGTCATCATACACATGGATGTTTTTCTCTTTCACATGGTCGCCGGGCGACTGGCGCTCGACATTGCCGTTGAATAGGGAGGTGAGCGACAATGGCTTCTCTGCCTCGCCGACGCTCAGGCTGGTGTATATATTCGCAGAAAGCCAGCCGAGGCTGAAAACGAGCAGTAAAGCCAGTGCAGCATGCATGAAGCTTCTCATTTTATCACTATCCAGTAACTACTTATATATAAAGCTTTTGTTTTTACACCACTATAAAGTGCTAAAGTGCAGAAATCTTTATATAGAAGCTCCCCTTCCCCAAACGTTATAATGGTCGTTATTTGCCAGCGTTGCGGGGGAGAGGTACCAAGCCTTAATAAGCTCCGGAAATGGTGCGTCGATTGCCGCATCGCGCTGACCAATGAACGTGCAAGAGAACGCAACAAGCGGAAAAAGTGATTCTTACAGTGTTTAGGCAGGGCAAAGCTTTAAATAAATCAACGGCCTAAAAGGGATAATATGACTGGACGCAATGGTATTGGTGGGTTGGCAGGTCTTACGCTTTCGCTTGCCGCTGCTCTCGGATGCGGTTCGAGGACGGTAAGGAATGTCGTAAAATGTCTTTATCCAGACGGAAGAATCGCCGCCTGTCCTGATGGGGGCGCTGAAGGGCATGATTCTGATGCGTATGATGGGGGAGATGCCAACGATGCATACGATGCCCATGACGCTCGCGATACCCCCATTGATCAACGCATCGCTGATATCCTTGATAGGATTAATATCCATGATGTATACGAAGGAGGTGATGTTGCAGACGTGCCGCCAGACAGTACCGATGCCTCCGATGGCACGGACGCTGGTCCTAGTATTAACATAAATAATCCGCGCTTACCTTATGGCTGCGATCCTCGCGTAGATGGGCACACGCTTGCGCTGTACAATTTTGAGCCGCCGAGCCCTCTTGAGGATGACTGCGGCAATCCGAGCATGCGTCTTTTCGAGCCCAGCGGCCCTACGAGAGATACCGATGGTCTTATGGGCTTCGGTCGCGCACGCGCATTGGATGGCACGTCGTATATGGCGACACGGAATATGCCGCCGATCACCTTTCCCCGACCGGCGCCGGGAGAGGACGCTTCCTTCACGATCGAAGCACGGGTCAGGCCATTGGCGGCGCCTGGAGGCCCTGGGTATATCGTCGCGCAGAACGCCGGCGATGGCAGGAATGGATTTTATGTATTCCTCATACCAGGTGGTGATGGCCAACTGTATCTCGCTGCAGGAAAAGCGGCAGATTGTGTCGGTGACACCGGCCAGTATGTCTTCGGCACCACTCCCATCCCACTCTTTGACTGGACACATATCACCTTCCGCTATGATGGCGCGACCCATCTGCTCGAGCTTCTGGTGAATGGCGCGCTTGACGCCTCAACACTGCCGGATCCACGCGGTGTCTGTGAGCAAAGCTTGGCGCCATTGTCCATCGGCGCTGATGGCAACGGCTCATCACCCTGCCCCTGTGCTATTGACAGCCTGCGCATCAGCGATATCGCGCGAGACGTGCGCTTCTGATCAGTTTTTCTCCATCTTTTTCATCATTCTTCTGATCTTTTCCGACGAGGCTCTGTCCGGAATGGTGTCCGTGCTGTCTTTTTCTCGTCAACGCGTGCCGCGTTGTCCACGTCTTGATGCCGTCGGTCGCTTGCCCCTTATGCCCCGATTTCCTTTTTCTCCCCCTCACTTGCGAGGGGGAGAAAAAGGAAATCGGTGTGGCGAAATGAAGAAGTGAGTGGCGGGTGGACGTCGCTCACCTGTTGGAGCCGCGTAAATCGACCCGGCAGAGTGCCAAGGGCGCGAGATTCTGGACAGAGCCTTACGACGAAAACTATTTATAGCCAGTTCTGTATCGTTTGACCATGCCAGTCGATGTCTTTGTCCAAGGTCCCCTGACAGTCAAGGCGACCGTAGACGAGCAGCAGCGCCGGATGAGTCTCGAATGGCGCTGCACCAAGGAAAGCTTTCTCAAGCTTCTCGGCTATCAGATAGAATCTTACGGCGGCAAGCATACGGCCATGATCGGTTTCATACGGGCCATGGGAAGGGAGAATTATTCTTTCGATGTTGACATCATGGACCTGCTGCACGAGGCGAAGCAGGGGACAGCCATGAAAAGCTTCGGCATAAAAGGAAAAGGCCTGGCCCTGGCAGACCATGATGCCGTAACTCGGCATGCATGGGCGAAGATAGACGTGCGGGTTATAGGAAAATAAGGGCGTGATGCAGAAGCCTTCTCTATTCAGCGAGACGTACGGTGCATGACGCGCATGAATTCTCCGCGCAGGAAGACGGAAGCTCGGGATGCCATCGCTGATTGAATGCCTTGAACTCTCGGAGCAGTCCAGCGAGCTCCTGTCCTTTGGCGGTGAGCGTGTATGCCCTTTCTGCCTTCTTGACGATATCGTCCTGCTCCAACATCGCCAGTTTGGCGCTGAGCTCTTTCGGGCTGATGCCCTTGATGTCCCGGACGAGCGTGTTGAAGTTCCGCGCGCCATTATGGAAAAGCTCAAGAACGATGAAGCATGTCCATGATTTGCCGATGGTCTGGAGGGTGCTGATTGTCGGACAGCCAGAGTCTGTTTTCATGGATGCGGTAGCCATCGCTTACCTCTCTGTAACGTGACATTAATATACTCCTTCTTCCCTAGGATTGCCATTAGGTATAAAAAACTTCCCAAAGGTGATGGCATATGGACAAGCAATCCGCTGCAGATAAGAAGATCGAATGGACCTTGCGCATCGCGATGGCCGGCGAATATCTTGGTCATGGCGTCTTCGCGTGGCAGCTCAAGCCGCGCTTCATCGAGATGCTCACGGCCATGACCGGCATCGCCGGCGAGACCGCGAACACGCTGATGCGGCTGATCGGCGCCACGGATATCGCTATCGCCGCCATCGTCATCCTCAAGCCCGTGCGCATCGTACTCGTCTACGCCACGCTATGGGCCTTCCTCACTTCATTGGCAAGGCCGATAGCAGGCGATCCTATCTGGGACTTTGTGGAACGGTTCGCGAATGTCGGCGTGCCGCTGGCCTTGCTCTTCCTGCGTGGGTTGCCGAAGAAGAAGGAGGATTGGTTCAGCTAGAGTCTCCTCTTCGCCTTTTCTTTCTTTTCTCTTCCTTTCGCGATGGGTAAAGTTTATAAACATCTCAAGATTTGGTCCTGGCATGGACCTTAAGGCATTCCTGCAAAAGATGGATCCAGTCACGAAGATACTTCTTGTTCTCTTGATCGTCTTCCTAACCTATTTTACAGGGATATTCCTGCTCGAGCCGGTCATCATGCAGGAAACCCTGCCTTCCCATTCCACAATCATGGGCGACCATATCATGAACTTTTCCAGCCCGCAACAGCAGCAGTTGAACATCATCGCGATCATTCTCGCGCTTGTCATCGGCATCAGCGTCTCCTTCCTTATCCGCTCTTCAGCAGGGAGGGAAGAGGGAAAAGAGACGCCGCCATCAAAGACCGACGAACTGCGCATCATCAAGAAAGCGCTCTCCGCGGATGAGCGACGGGTGCTCGAAGAGGTAGAGAAAGCCGGAGAGATAACTCAGGACTCTCTCCGTTTCCGTCTTGAGTGGAGCAAGGCGAAGGTTTCAGCTATCCTGCTGACCTTGGACAAGATGGACCTTATCCAGCGGGAACGTCAGGGCAAGACCTACAACGTCTTTGTGAAGAAGTGAGAATCACAGGATTTCTCCAGCCCGATTTCTCCATATTGCCCCTTCTTGACCATTCTTGCTATTGCCTGACGGTCTAAGACGGTCTCTGGAACAACTGACATATACAGCATCGTCTTTCTATCCTGCGAAGGCGCACGGCAAGATGTGCCGCAAGACGTGCCTTCTGAGGTTATCTTATGCACCAGACGTATCTTTTGGCCAGCATCGGTGTCGTCGCAGTGATGGCCCTCGCCGGCCTCAGCCTTATCTTCGTGGACAGCGGCTATGCGATGGCGCAGCACGAATGCCACCATAAAGGTTCCTCCGTCGATTCTGTCTCTCGAGGTGGTATGGCATCGATGGCGGCCATGATAGCCGGTGATAGTATAAACAGTATAGTGCGCATGACCGGCGGCAGCGGTATGGGCAATACAGATACGGTGCGAGGGATGCATTGACCATGAAGAGACGTGGAGCGATGCGACATGACGTGGCGTGCAAGGATGCACGGACGGACGCGGCGACGCTGAAGATCATTCTCGCCGCTATCATCGGCGCCATCGGCATGCTGCTGGTCATCAATTTTTTCAGCAACAGCTGGTTCGCGCCGGCGATGATGTCGAGCTGCGCCTGCAGCATGATGGACGGCGGCGTCTGGCATCATCGGGGCTTCTGGCTCTTCTTTCTCGCGTTGGTCGTCCTCGCGGCGATACTGGTCATATTCCTGCTGTCCTATGGCAAGGGGAGAGACAAGGGGGGAAGATGGTGAGCTGGCCATTCGCAAAACGGTGCGGCTTGTGCCGCAGGAAGATAGAGGGGGACGCGTACACGCGCGTCATCGATGTTTCGGAGTATCCATGTGAAATAAAACACGATTTTTGCAGCAAGGCGCATGCCGAGGAGTATCGCCTGCTGATACAGGAGTCGGCGGCGCGGAGCAAGACCGTATGCTGCTGCGATGCTATCCAACCAAGGAGGTCTGAATCATGAACGAAAGAGAGAGCGAAACGGATATTTCGGGGCAGGAGGGCCGGAAGAGGCATGGTCACCTGCACCAGGGGAAGATGGGAAAGCATGAAGAGAGGCATGACGACAAGCTCAACCGATGGCTTATCGTGGCGCTTGTGGTCGCGGTCGTCTTTGTGCTCTTCAACCAGTACCAGATGTATTCATTGAAGTCGATCGCACGCGGCAGCGGCAGCGCTGCAGCAAGCTCTGGCGAGGCGAGCCTGGACAGCGCGATCGGTCTGGTGATCTCTCGTGGGGTGCCGTCGGTATATGGTGAAGAGCTTGGCGTCAGCTTCGACGATGTCGAAGGCTCGTTGGCCATCCTCCGTGAGCTGGATCCAAGCCTTGGCAGGAAGCCGGTACGGCTGGAAGGCAATGAGCAGATCGACAGGTATGTCAAGATCGGCTCGATGATCGCCTGCGAGTACTGCTGCGGCGTCCCGACGCTCGTGCAAAAGGACGGCAGGCCAGCATGCGGCTGCGCGCATTCCTACGCGATGCGAGGATTGGCCGCGTATCTCCTCAAGGAGCATGGAAGTGAGCTCACGGACGACCAGATCCTCCGCGAGCTCGCGCGATGGAAAGCCATGTTCTTCCCGAAGCAGATGATCACCAAGTTCATGCAGGAGGCGCAGTCCGGCCAATTCACGCCGGACATCGCGGCCCTGCTGCTTGACGTGAAAGATACGGCAGCGCTCAATGGCATCAAGAGCATCCCGGTGCCGTCAAGCCTGCCGAACATGGTCGGAGGTTGTTGAACATGAACAAGAATGTCGTGATAGGAGTCGTGCTTGCCGCTCTGATCCTGATAGCTGGCATCCAGATGTTCCAGCTGTCTGGATTGAAAAAGCAGTTCACCGGCGGCAGCCCTGCAGTATCAGCAGGATCCGGTGAGTCCAACGATGAGATGATGGCTCGCATGCATCCTGACCAGGTCAAGAAGCAGAAGGCCGTGGCCACGCCAAGCAATCTGGATCGCCTGCCGAACATGGTCGGCGGCTGCTAGGTGGTCATGGTGAAACACTTTTTTCTTTTTTTCTTTCTTCTGGTTTTCCTTCTCCAAGGAGCCAGTGCTATTGGCACAGATGCTACTGGTGCCGCACATGAGGCGGTCATCTACAAGAATGAGGCCTGCGGCCATTGCGTCAAGTATCTCTATAATCTGAATACACTCCTCATCGAAAATGGCTTCTCGGTCACGGAAAAGAGCCTCATCAACGATCAGGCAGCCAGGAAGGAGGTCGCCATGCTTTCCCAAGAACGGGCCATCCCGTCTGAGCTGCAGGGGCATCTTGTGACTGTGCTCGATCAGCGTCTTGTGCTCGAAGGTCATGTGCCTATCGATCACATCTTGAGCCTTCTCGAAGCCGGAGACGACCTGTCGAAGCTGGTCGTCTACCAGGATTCTATGGCCGGCGCCGAGACGCTTGAGAGCTATGCGATCATGCAGGAGAACGGCACTGTGGTCACGTGCGACATCAAGGATGTCCCGAAGGATTGCCTCTCCAAGAAGATAGGCTCTGGCATCAGCGAGAGCATCGTTTCCCGATCCTTGTTCGTCCTTGTCCTCTTCAACGGCCTTCTCGCCGGCATCCATCCCTGCACGATCAGCGTGCTGCTGTTCTTCATCGCGTTCCTTTTCACCCTGCGCCGGACGAAGGCAAAGGTCATGGAGGTAGGCCTTTCCTTCATCGTCGGCGTGTTCCTCGCGTACCTGCTCATCGGCCTCGGCCTCTTGCAGGTCGTCGCCTTCAGCAGCTCGCCGCACCTCGCCGCGAAGATAGGCGCCGTACTCGTCCTCCTGCTCGGCATCATCAACATCTGGAACTATGTCGCGGAACGGAACGGCGTCGTGCGGTTCTCTCTCGGCATCCCGAAGGCAGTAAAACCGGCGATGGTCTCCCTGATCCATAACGCGACGTTTCCCGCGGCTTTCATCGTCGGCCTCATCGTCGGCGCGTGTTCCTTCGGCTGTACCGCGGGAATATATATCTCCATCCTCAGCCTGCTGGTGATAGGCCAGACTGCCACGGCTGGTTTCGGCTACCTGCTGCTCTACAACGTGATGTTCATCACCCCCTTGGTGCTCATCCTCCTCTTCGCTTCCAATAGGCGTGTCGTGGAGAAGATGGAGTATTGGGAAGCCATTGAAAAGAAGCCATTGAAGCTTATCGCCGGCATCATCATGATCCTGCTCGCGATAGGCATCTGGCTTATCGCGGTGATGCACTGAGGTGATGCCATGATACTCGCCGCGCTCATCGCCATCCTGGGGCTGTACCTCCTGTTCGTCCTGCTGCAGCGTCAGATACGCGAGGCGCTCGGGACGAGGTTATGCGCCATCTGCGGGGCCGTGCTCATCACCTGGCTGGTCCTCTTCGCGCTCTGGTACTTCAGGGGTGTGGGGGATTCCATCCTTATCGCCCTCCTGATAGGGCAGTCCATCGCCGGCGCCATGTATCTCTTCGACGGCTGGGCGAGAAAGAACGCGAAAGAGCTCCTGCCGCTGAAGATCGTCATCATCCTGCTCGGCACGGCGCTGGCCTATTCGGTGCTTAGCGATGTGCATGAGCAGCATGAGCACACGAAATTATTTTTGTTCTTCATCGTGATGCTCCTGCTTGTCGTCGGGTATGTCATCTTCACCTTCGAGGCTGGACGCAGGGGGAAGCGCGGCGTATTGGAGAAAAAGCTGGAGGATTGTTGTTGAATGGTGATGCCGTATGGGTCTTCGTGATATGTACGCCAAGATAAAAGGCAATCATGCGCTCATGATGGTGCTCTGCTGCGTCGTCCCCGTCCTGGCCCTCCTCTCGGCCGTCAAGGTCTTCGGCCTCGGCCAGCAGTGGCTGTTCTGGGGATTCATCGTTCTCTGCCCCCTCATGCACATCATCATGATGCGGCATCATGCGGGAAAGCAGGAAGGTGGATGTCACGCTCGTCCCAAGAAGGAATCAGCTGTACGGGAATCATGGTGGCAGGGGAGCAGGATGCGAAGCATCGGTCTCGCCCTATTTTTCCTCGCATTGACGATCATCATGCTCTGGGCGATGCATCCAGAGTGGAGGTAAGACCATGCCAAAACCTAAGAAAAAACAGGGAGGCTGCTGCGGATGACCGCAGCGGTTTCTTTCCGACTCGCCAAGCCGATTGTCTATCCGATTGTCTATGGTAGCTTGGCCGCTGTCGGACTCTTGCTGCTCTATTTTACCATCCTTTCCCTGGCGAATTCGCCATCGCACGCGATTGAACAGTTCTTCGGCATGTGGTATTGGCTTGCCCTGCTCGTCGTCGGTTTCGGCGTCCAGGTCGGATTGTTTGTCTATGCCAGAGAGGCGCGCGCGGGGGCATCAGTTGCGGCGATGGCAGGCTCAGGGGGCGTCTCCGGCGTATCGATGGTAGCTTGCTGCGCGCACCATCTGGCAGACATACTCCCTATCGTGGGTCTCTCCGCCGCCGCTATCTTCCTCGTGAGATACCAGCTGCCGCTTATCCTCATCGGGATATTCTCCAACATCGTCGGCACATTCGTCCTCTTGTCGACGATGCAGAAGCATGGCCTCTACCATGCGGACAGCATGATGTTTGGACGGCTGTTCAGGGTGGACATGAAAAAGATGGCATACGCCGCGGGCGTGTCCGGGATGATTGTCGTCAGCGCCATGACCTATGCTGTTTGGGGAAAGATATGAGAACACGACGCAGGATACGACGCCTACAGCTGGCGGGCATGTTCATCATGGCATTACTGCTCATCGCCTGTACATCGGTGGAGAAGGGCGGTCAAGCGCCATCGGCAGCAGGATTCGGGCCGCGGACGAGTCAAGGTGAGGTGACGATTGAGCTGACACCTCGCTATGTGGACGGTCTCTTGCTGGTCGAGTATGGTCTCAACACGCATTCAATCGATATGAGCGAGATAGACCTGCAGGAACAGGCCACGCTCATCGCGGATGGCAGAGAATACAAGCCTCTGGAGCGGCCGACGCTCTCCAGCCACCATAACAGCGGTGAGCTGCGGTTCGGCGTCCCGACCATGTCGGCCTCGTTCGAGATCATTGTCGTCGGTGTGCCAGATGTGGGGGAGCGGCGGTTCGCATGGCCATAGGCCGAAAGATAGTTATAGCGAACAGCCTTGCGACGGTATAACACTATGTATACCTACAAGCGCCAAGTGAACCTGCCTTATGCGCGGGCCGTGGAGAAAGTCAAGACCGAGCTCCAGAAGGAGGGCTTCGGCGTGCTGACAGAAATAGATGTCAAGGCCACGCTGAAGAAGAAACTCGATGTGGATTACGACGATTATGTCATTGGAATAGCAAACTATTTTAACCTCAGTTCATACACTGTTCTGTATGCTTTACGAGCGGCTCATTAAGCCATTCCTCTTCAAGATGGACCCGGAGTTTGTCCATGACCGAGCGACTTTTTTCGGCTGTCTCATAGGCAGCAACCCGCTCACACGATGGGCTCTCCGCCTCTTCTATCGCTATGAGAATCCGATGCTGGTCCAGGAAGTGATGGGTATCACGTTCAAGAACCCTATCGGTCTCGCGGCGGGCTTCGACAAGAATTGCCAACTGATGCGGGTTATTCCCTGCATCGGTTTCGGATTTGAGGAGGTCGGTTCCATCACCGCCGAGTCGTATGCTGGCAA
>Ga0209515_10001592_pt1 | contig 37302 bp, 37 predicted proteins | sample Subgroupgradi54m_FD_187454 | JGI IMG/M metagenome (GOLD analysis project Ga0209515, IMG submission 187454) | Subsurface groundwater microbial communities from S. Glens Falls, New York, USA - GMW60B uncontaminated upgradient, 5.4 m (SPAdes)... ... | reverse complement strand
CGGAGACGACATCGCTGATGGCCCCCCGCCCGCCACGCTTGAGCACGCGGAACATTTCGCGGAAGAGTTGCTCGCGGTCGGTCTCGCGCACCAGGTTGAGGACGCAGTTGGAGATGATGGCGTCCACCGAATCGTTCGGGATCAGCGGCGCGGCCTCGCGCAGGCGGTGCTGAAACTCCTCGAAGCGCCGCAGGGCATCGGCCGAGCGCACCGGGTTGGACTGGAGGTAAGCGTCCACGTCGTCGAGCGGCAGGGCCAGGTCCTGGATGCGACCGCGGTGGAAGCGCACGTTGTCGTAGCCCAGCGCGGCGGCGACGGCGGGCTGGTATTTGCGCGCCACGGCGAGCATCTCGGTGTTGCAGTCCACGCCGATCACGCGCCCCTTGGGTCCCACAATCTGCGCCACGATGTAGCAGATCTTGCCGGCGCCGCTGCCCAGATCGAGCACCGTCTCGCCCGCGCGCACATAGCGCGTGGGGTCGCCGCAGCCGTAGTCCTTCTCCAGGACCTCCTGCGGGATCGCTTCCAAATACTTGGGGTCGTAGCGGACCGGGCAGCAGAGTTGCGCTTCCCGGGCGCGGGCCGCCCTTGCGTAGCGCTCGCGCACGGCCGCTTCGGTGTCCAGCAGGGTAGCTTTGCGAGGCATGGCTTCCTCCGGTTTGGATCAAAACTCGGTCCCGAAGCTTCGGCACGAAACTCGAGCGGGCTACTGACGGAGCAGCCGATAAAACACAATTGCCAGCGCGGCTCCGAGCGGCAGCGTGGCGAGCCAGGAAAGCACGATGTCGCGCACGCGTCCCCAGTCGGCCTGCTTGCGCCGCAGCAGGCCGATGCCGAATAGTCCGCCTGAAGTGACGTGCGTGGTGGAAACCGGCAGCGCAAGTCGCGACGCTAGCATCACCAACGCTGCGGCAACCAGATTTGCCCCCACAGCCTCAGGCACGGCCATCGGCGTGATGCGCTTGCTCATCGTCTGCGCCACGCGTGCCGCGCCCAGCAGCCCGCCCGCAGCCATGGCCAGCGCCACCATCAAGTAGCTTATTCTCCCCGTGGCCAGCCCGGTCAGCGGAAGCACCAGAAGCACGGCCGTGATTTTCGGCGTGTCGTTCAGGCCCCGCGCGAAGCTGATGGCGGCGCCGGAAAGCCAATGCAGGCTGTCGCTGATGCTCCAGCGCGTCACCTCCGCGCCGGTCCGGCATTCTGCCGCAGAGGCCCAACGCACCGCAACCGACACGGTGACCATCGCAACGTCTGGCCCGCTGGACAAAGAGGAGCCCGCCGGCGCCAGCGCAACGCTTTGCGGTTGGTCAATGCAAACGCAGTCGCGGCCGCCGGCCAGCTTCGCGACCAGCGGATAGACGGCCAGCGTCAGAACGAAAGAAACTACGGGCGAAAATAGCAGCGGCGCGACCACGTTCTTCGTCAGGGCCGCAAATTTCACGTTCGCCAGCCCGGCCGCCATCACCCCCGCGCCCACCAGCGCGCCGGTCAGCGCGTGTGTGCTGGAGATCGGCAGGCCCAGCCGCGAGGCCAGCAAGACCGTGCCGGCGGCCGCCAAGGCCACCGCGGCCAGAAAGGGTAACTGCGTGAAAATTTCCCTATCCACGAGGTTCGAGCCGTTGAACTTTGCCGCCAGACCGCTGCCCAGCCACACGGCCGCGAGCGACCCCAAGAAGGTGAACACCGTCGCCCAGGCCAGCGCGCGCTTATAGCTGGTGCGGCCCGCACCCCACAGCGTGGCGACGCCCTTGAAATTGTCGTTTGCGCCGTTGGCAAAGCTGAGCAGCCCCACGGCAGCCACAAGCAGAGAACTCATCGTCACTCCGATGGCTATGCGAGGATGGATGCGCGTTCAGGGCGCGTCTCATCGGACGCCCAAAACCGTCTCCGAGATGCAGGCCGCGCCACTTTCTTGTCGTCTGCACCGCGGCGAGCAACGGCAATGTACCACGGATGCGGCGGGCGCCGCACGGGGTGCAGGAGGCAGCAGGTCGGTTACGATTTGGCCTTCAGCAGGCGGGCCACGACCTGTGGGTCGGCGGTCGGCAGCTTGCAGACGTAGTTCTCACAAATGTACGCCGTGGCGTGCCCTTGCTTCCGGGCCACGCCCTCGATGAATGGCAGCCAGTGCGCCAGCTGCTTTTGTCCCTCCGCCCCGTCGGCGAGTAGCAGGATCTTGTTCGGGAGGAAGCGCTCGTGCACCAGCCGTAGCAGCGCAATTGTATCGGCCGCGTTGTTCTGCCCGGCGATGATCACCTGTTTCGGTTTGGAGAGCCGGAAATCGAGCGCGCAAGCCATCTGCGGCAACGCTTCGGGCCGCGTTTGCAGGCGACGCGCTGACGCACCAAACGTTTTCTCGGCCTTTTCGGTCCACGACTTCCGGTCGGTCATCTGCGCCAGGCGCAGGAGGTTCATGGCGGCCACTGAGTTGGGCGAAGGCTCGGCGCCATCGTAGTCTTCCCGGGTTTGCATCAGAAGCGAGGGGTCTGTTCCCCGCGTGGAGAAGTAGCCGCCGGCTTTCGCGTCCCAGAACAACTGGTCCTGCAATTCCTGTAGCCGCACGGCCCAGGCGAGCCAGCGCACGTCGAACGAAGCCTCGTAGAGGTCGAGCAGGCCCTGAATGAAGAAGGCATAGTCGTCGAGGAAACCTTCGATCGCCGCCTCGCCGGCCCGGTAGCGCCGCTTGAGTCTGCCAGTCTTCGCGTCGTACAGCTTCGCTTCGACGAATCCGGCCGCTGCAGTGGCCGCGGTCAGATAGCGCGGCTCGTCTAGCACCTCGGCTGCCCGGGCGAGCGCAGAGATCATAAGGCCGTTCCAGGCGGTCAGCACTTTGTCGTCGAGCGGGGGGCGCGGGCGGCGCGAGCGCGCCGAGAAAAGCTTCTGCCGGGCCGATGCGAGCAACGTGCGCACTTCGGCTTCCGACTTGCCGAATCTCTGGGCTGTCTCCGCGAGCGGATGTCGCACAATCAGGATGTTCTTGCGCTTGAACTCGCCCTGAAAATCCTGCTGCGCGGGAACGTTGCCGTCCGGCTCCACGCCATAATGGAAGTCGAAAATCGCAGCCATCTCCGGGCCGAGCACGCTTTCGATCTGCTTGGCCTCCCAGACGTAGAAGGCGCCCTCGCCGTGTTCGGGCCTGCCGGCGACGATGAGGCTGTCGGCATCCAGGGCCGAATGAAAGCCGCCTTCCGGCCCGCGCATCTCGCGCAGGGCGAAGTCCAGGATGTCCCGGGCGGTGTTGGCGAACGTCGGGTCGCGCGTGATCTGGAAGGCCTCGGTGTAAGAGATAGCGAGCTGTGCCTGGTCATAGAGCATCTTCTCGAAGTGGGGCACGTGCCAGGTGGCATCGGTGGAATAGCGGTGGAAGCCCCCGCCGATGTGGTCGTGGATGCCGCCGCGGGCCATGGCGCGGAGCGTGTGCAGCACCATGTCGCGAGCATCGGCTTGCTCGGTGCGCGCGTGATAGCGGAACAGGAAGTTGAACACCACCGGCCGCGGGAATTTCGGCGCGCCACCGAAGCCTCCGTCCTTTGGGTCGTAGCTCGCCTTGACCTGCTGGTAGGTTTTTTCCAGTACCCCCTGCTGCAACTGCCCGGCATCGCCGGGCACAGCCGTCAACATCCTTTGGAGTTCCTGGGTGACCTGGTCGGCGGACTGAACGATCTTTTCGCGGTCTTTCTGCCAGGCACCCGCGACCCGCAGTAGCAGCGTCCGGAAGCCCATGCGGCCGTAATTATCGTCCTTCGGAAAATAGGTGCCACCGAAGAAGGGTTTTCGGTCCGGCGTCAGGAAGACGGACATGGGCCAGCCGCCGCTGCCGGTCGTGGCCTCGACGTAGTTCATGTAAATGCGGTCAAGGTCGGGGCGTTCCTCGCGGTCCACTTTGATGGAGACGAAAGAGCGGTTCATGATTTCCGCGATGGCAGCGTCGGAGAACGATTCACGTTCCATCACATGGCACCAGTGGCAGGTGTAATACCCGATCGAGAGAAAGATCGGTTTTTGCTCGCGACGCGCTTTTTCAAGCGCCTCCTCGCCCCAGGGATACCAATCCACCGGATTGTGCGCGTGCATGAGCAGATAAGGGCTCTTCTCGCGGATCAAGGCGTTAGTGTAACGCGGCTCCTCCCCCGGGATCGCGGAGGCCGTCTTCTGCTCGCCTTGCGCGGCAGTCTGGGGCGGTGCAGTGGACGGGCCGGACATACAGGGTCGAGCCATCCAGAGTCCCCCGCCGAGAATGACGGCCGCGGCCAGGCTGCCCAACCACCACTTTCTTGTGCTGGGAGGAATCGGCTTGCTCTGCTTATTCACGCTAGGATTCCGCCTGTTACTTCGATGCCAGGCTATTGTCCACCGGATTCTCGGTGGGCCGCAAGCAGGACCTTCGCCCTTGCCTCTGCTTTCTGCGCCCAAGCGCAGTCGCAGGGCGCGTGTCTGTACAGTTGTGGTATTTTTTCCTGCAGCAAACCATCATGCCCGAACTGCCGGAGGTCGAAACCATCGCCCGCGGGCTGCGCGCCTCGCTGCCCGGCCGGCGCATCCTGGCCGTCCGTCTGGGTAAAACCGATTTCATGGACGATCCGGCGGCGCTCGAACGCGACCTGCCGGGCACGCGCATCGAAGACGTCACCCGCTATGGGAAATTCCTTCTGCTGCGTCTCCGGTCGGCGAAGGGCTCGGGCGGCCCTTGCTTTCTGGTCGTGCACCTGGGCATGACCGGCCAGCTCGCCCCACAGCGCGTCGAGGAGCCGGTGGCGCGGCACACCCACGCGCTGTTTCTGCTCGATGACGGCCGCGAATTGCGCTACACCGACATTCGCCGCTTCGGCCGGCTCACGCTGGTGCCGCAGGCGAGCCTCGAAGAATTCCTCAGCCGGCTGGGAATCGATCCGCTGGAGGCCGCCGCCGCCGAGTTTGGCCAGCGCGTGTCCGGACGGCGCGCCCAGATCAAGGCTCTGCTGCTCGACCAGCGCGTCTTCCGCGGGATGGGCAACATTTATGCGGACGAGAGCCTGTGGCGGGCGCGCGTTCATCCGAGGCGCCACGCTGCACGGCTCAGCGTCGAGCAGGTGATGCGCCTCCGTCGCGCCATCCGCGGCGTTTTGAGCGCCGCCATCCGCATGCGCGGCTCCTCGGTTTCAAACTACCTCGACGCGGAGGGCCGCCCGGGAGCCTACCAGCGGCGCCACCGCGTCTATCGCCGGGAAGGGAAGCCGTGCTTCCGCTGCGGCGAGAAGATTCGCCGCGTCATCGTTGCCGGCCGCAGCAGCTACTTCTGCGCGCGCTGCCAGCCTGCGCCGCGGCGGCGGATGGCGGCTCGAAGAGGTAAAGCGCGTCGAGGGTTTCAGCGTTGAGAGTCTTCGTGGGGCGATTAGCGAGCCACGGCGCCGTGGGCGTGCTCGACCGGCCGCAGCAGCGGTGCCGAGGCGGCAAAAATCAGCTCGCCCCAGACGCGCCGCTCGCGGCGTTCCAGCCACAGGACGCGGTCGCGCAGCGGGTAGAAGGGCGCGCCGGCAAGCAGCTCGCCGAGCAGCTCGTGGATGCGGTGCTGAAACTCGAGATTTTCCGAGCGAAAGCCGTCGGGCGGGATGCCGTCCGCCAGCGGCGGCACGGCCACCAGCAGCGAGTAACTCCGCATCCACCACTCGAGCCAGTGCTCGAGCTGCGCCTGGCGGCCGAATTTGTTGACCAGGTAGCAGTAGTTGTCGAGCACGGCGCGGTCGCAGATGACGTGCGGGGCGCGCGCCGCGGCATCGAGTTCGTCGGCGATCTGCGCGTGCAGGATCCAGAGTTGGCTCTCGAGCGTCGTGGCCTCATTGACCGGGAAGGGCGAGCGGCGCGCCACCTCGGTGACCAGTTCGACGTTGTGGTCGGCCTTCTTCAGCAGGGAGCAGATTTCGTAGGCCAGCGTGGTCTTGCCGACGCCGTGCGTTCCGATGAGCGCCAGTTTCACGGCCTTGCACTACCTCGCGGAATCGCCCTCTTCTAGCACAGTTTCGCGCCGGAGCAAACAGCTTTCGCTGAAACTTCCCTGGCGCTCGCGGGCGTCCAACGGCAGTGAGGCACAGCCCGGCTGCGAAATCCGGCCCGCCTGACATAGAATCAGGTGGCTGGGCGTCCATCTTGACATGCGGAGGAACCCATTGGTGATTCACCAGAGGATTTTTGTTGTTGCTTTGCTGATTGCGCTGGCGATTTGTAGCTTGCCTGCCGCGGCGCAGAACGTTCCGTCGGCCGAGGACCCCATCATCGCGACGGACCGGCAGATCTTGACCGAAGTGAAAGAGAATAACGAGCTGATGAGCAACCTCGAGTACCTATCCGACATGATTGGCCCGCGGCTGACCGGCACCGAAAGAATGACGCAGGCCAATCGCTGGACGATGGAGATGTTCCGCAAATACGGCCTCGCGAACGTGCACCTGGAATCGTGGACCATCGCTCGCGGCTGGAACCGCGGCATCGCCCGCGGGCGCATCCTCAGCCCGGCGCAGCACCCGCTGACGCTGGCATCGGCCGGATGGTCGCCCAGCACCGCCGGAGTGGTGCGCGGGCCGGTGGTGTACGTCAATGCGCAAAGCGCAGCGGAGCTCGAGCCCTACAAGGGCAAGCTGAACGGAGCCATCGTCATCACTGGTCAGCCGGCAAGCCTGCCCGGTCCTTACGAAGCCCCGCACTCGCCGATCGTCAGCCAGGTGACGCTGCCGCCTCCGCCGCGGTCGCCCTCGGAGGGCGACGAGCGGTTCGGGCGCGCCCGCAGCGCATTTTTCAAACAAGAGGGCGTCGCGGCGGTTTTGCGCGACTCGGAAAAGGACCACGGCCTGCTGAACATGGGCGGCATCGGCGGGCGCAGCTACGATATCGGCGCGGTGCCGACGGCCTTTGTCACCGCGGAGAATTACCGGCTCATCTGGCGGCTGCTCGGGCGCGGCCCGGTCGAGGTGGAACTCGAATTTACGAATTCCTTCAGCGAAAAGCCGGTCGAGGTGTACAACACTGTCGGCGAGATCCCCGGGAGCGAGCGGCCGGACGAAATTGTGATCCTCGGCGCGCACTTGGATTCCTGGGACCTAGCCACCGGCACCACCGACAACGGCACCGGCTCGATGGCCGTGCTCGAGGCCGCCCGGGCGCTGCAAAAGCTCGGCCTGAAGCCGAAGCGCACGATCCGCTTCATCTTATTCTCCGGCGAGGAGCAGGGCCTGAATGGCTCGCGCGCCTACGTGCAGGCACACAAGGCGGAGCTGGCAAAAATTTCCGGCGTATTTGTCCACGACTCCGGGACCGGGCGCGTGCTGAGCATCGGGTTGCAGGGCAACTACCAGGACCGCGAGCTGATGGACCGCATCGTTGCGCCCCTGCGCGAGGTGGGCCTGCTGGAACTGAGCCTTCGCAGCGGCTTTGGCACCGATCACCATTCGTTCAACGAGGTGGGCGTGCCGGGCTTCTACTGCTTGCAGGACCCGGCTGAATACCGCAAGACCCACCACAGCCAGTCGGATACGTTTGACCGGGTCTGGAAGGACGATCTCGTGCAGGGCGCGCAGGTGCTGGCGGTATGGGCATACAACGTGGCGCAGTGGCCGGAGATGCTGCCGCGCAGGCCCACGGCCGAACCTCGTCGCGCCGGCGCGAGCCAGGAATAGCCCGGGGCGCAAGCAGCCGAAACGCTGGACCTGCCTCCGAGGACAACCATGCGAGCCGTGGTGCAGCGCGTCAGCCGAGCACGGGTGCTGGTGGACAGCCGAGTCACCGGCGAAATCTCCGCAGGCATCGTTGTGCTGCTGGGTGTGGGCCGCAGCGACACCCCCGAATCGGCGGCGTATCTCGCCGAGAAGACCGCTCACCTGCGCATCTTTGACGACGAGCAGGGCAAGATGAACCGCTCGCTGCTGGAAACAGGCGGCGCGGCCCTGGTCGTCTCCCAGTTCACCCTCTACGGCGATGCGCGGGGTCAGCGCCGGCCCAGCTTCGTCCAGGCGGCGCCGCCTGAGGACGCCAGCCGCCTCTATGAAGAGTTTGTGCGCGCCCTGCGCACGCTGGGCGTGCGGGTCGAGACCGGCGTGTTCCAGGCGCGCATGGCCGTCGAGCTCACTAACGACGGCCCGGTCACCCTCCTGCTCGATTCGGAGAAGCTGTTTTGAGCCGGCGACGTGGTCGAGGCGCGTCGCCGCGCCACGCCAGTCTGCGAGCCGTCCTCGTGAAGCTGAAAGCAAGCGCGGACCCGCGGGTGCGCGCAGCCATGGCACACTTCGGCGTCCATGTGAAGACGGCGCAGGGCATCTCCATGCCCGTCCTGCACAAGCTGGCGAGAGAGATCGGAACGAGTCACGCGCTGGCGCAACAGTTGTGGCGCTCCGGCATCCACGAGGCGCGCATCCTTGCGGCCTTGGTGGATGACCCGGCCAGGGTCACGGCCGCACAAATGGAACGCTGGGCGCGCGGCTTCAACGCCTGGGACGTTGTGGACGGGAGTTGCGGCCACCTGTTCGTCCATGCGGCGCCGGCCTGGCAGAAGGCGGTCGCATGGAGCCGCCGCAAGCCGGAATACGTGAAGCGCGCCGGGTTCGCCATGATGGCTTACCTGGCCGTGCATGACAGAAATGCGTCTGACGCAAAATTTGTGCGGCTGCTGCCGCTGATACGTCTCCACGCCAGCGACGAACGCAACTTTGTTAAAAAGGCGGTGAACTGGGCGCTGCGCCAGATCGGCAAGCGCAATGCGCGGCTCAACCGCCTGGCCATTCGCACGGCAAAACAGATCCGCGCGAGCGATTCGAGCGCGGCCCGCTGGGTCGCCGCCGATGCCCTGCGCGAGTTGACCAGCGCGAGCGTTCAGCGGAGGCTGCGAACACGCGCGCGGCACCGCGCCGCCTGAGGCTCTCCTCGCTGGTCTTGCTTGCGCTCGGCCAACTCCTATACGCTGTTCCCAGCACAGCGACGCATGACCACGCGACCCGATACCGTTTCCACCGCCGCGGCAGCAAGCATGCGCGCGGCGACCCCTGCCGACGCGCCGCAAATCGCCAAGCTTTCCGGCCAACTGGGCTATCCGGCGAGCGCTGATGAAGTGCGCAAGCGGCTCGCGGAACTCGCCGGCGATGCGCGAAGCCTCGTTCTCGTGGCTGAGGCGGCTCCGGGCGAAGTGGTCGGCTGGATCCACGTGCAGGAATGCCACCTCATCGAAACGGACACCCGGGCAGAGGTCTGCGGGCTGGTTGTCGAAGAAAATCACCGGAGCCGCGGCACCGGACGCATCCTGATGCAGCATGCCGAAAATTGGGCGCGCTCGCGGGGCTGCGCGACGCTCGTGCTGCGGTCCAATGTCCTGCGCACGCGTGCCCACGCGTTTTACGAAAGGCTGGGCTACCAGACGATCAAAACGCAGAAGTACTTTCGCAAGACGCTTTGAGCCGCCGGTGATCGGCAGCAGCAGCGCGAAAGATTGCCGGGCGCCGGCCGAGTTTCGCTGCTCGATCCGCCACTTGTTGAATCTCCGCGAGCAGAACTGCCGTGCTGCAGAAAAAATACTTCCCTGGCAGAATCGTTGTTGCGGGTGAGATCTTCACCCCCGGCTTCTATGAGCAGCAAGCTGGCGGGCGATTCGGCCGCGAAGGCCGGGGAACGGGGTGGTGGGGCATCAGCGAGCGCGGGAAAAGTGCTCGTGGACGACCCGCCAATTCTTCCCGGAACGCACGAACACGTGCGTGCCGCGGCCGCGGATACGACGCCCCTTGCCCAGGCCTACGGTCCAGTAAAAGGTGGCCACCGCAGTCGCGCCGCGCGCGTGCACCTGCGGCTGCTCGATGCGGTAGGTTATCCGCGGCGCGCGCTTCAGGTAGTAATGAAACGTCTTTGTGAGCGCACCCAGTCCGCGGATGCGCGCGTGTCGGGTCGAAGAAAACCCCACAAAGTCGTGGTGAAAGATGCGCAGCGCGCTGCGGACGTCGCCGCGGTTGAAAGCGCGGGCATGTTCACGCTCGGCTTGCAGGATTTTCTGCCGGATGGTCTTGCGCATGGTTCTCCTCCTGGGCGGGCACTTGCGCCCAGACGATTTTAGCAGTTTCCGCGGCCAGGGGAGATTCCCGGTCCTGGTGGCCGCCCGCTCCATCCTGTGGCGCAAGCGCCGCTGGAAAGCCGAGTGTCACGGGCCGGTGGCGGCCCTCCTCCAGGCCTGGTTCTTCTCTAGCTTTGACGTATTTTTTGAGTTAATCTTGCCACCGCAAGCAAGACTGCTTCCCGCTTCCCATGCTTTTCAAGAGCGTGAGCGCCGCTGTCTACGGCATTGACGCCTACCTCGTCGAAGTCGAGGTGGACGTCGGCTCCGGCCGCCTGGGCGATTTCAACGTGGTGGGCCTGCCCGACGTAGCCGTGAAGGAAAGCCGCGAACGCATCAAGGCGGCGCTCAAAAACTGCGGCTTCGATTTCCCCTCGCCGCAGAGCGTCACGATCAACCTGGCCCCCGCCGACATCCGCAAGGAAGGCTCGGCGTTCGATCTGCCCATGGCCCTGGGCATCCTGGGCTGCCAGGGCACTTTTTTCGGCAAGGCACTGGATGGCTTCGTCTTCCTCGGCGAGTTGTCGCTCGATGGCGGCGTGCGCGCGGTGCGCGGGGCGCTCTCGGCGGCGCTGGCGGCGCGCGAGCGCGGCATCCGCGCGCTGGCGGTGCCTGAGGGCAACGCGCGCGAGGCGGCCGTGGTGGAAGGAATCGACACCTACGCCGTGCGTTCGCTGCCCCAGGCCGTGGACTTGATCAACTCTCCGGAATCGTTCGCACCGGTGCGCGTAGATGCCCGCGTGTTGCTCGCCGAGGCCAGCCAGTATCCGGTGGACTTGCGCGACGTCCGCGGACAGCAAGCCGCCAAGCGCGCGCTCGAAGTGGCGTGCGCCGGCAGCCACAACATCATCTTCATCGGCCCGCCCGGCGCCGGCAAGACCATGCTGGCCAAGCGCATCCCCACCATCCTCCCGCCGATGTCGCTGGAAGAGGCTATCGAAACCACGCGCATCCACAGCGTCGCCGGGCTGCTGGAGGACTCCCGAGGCCTGGTGGGCACACGCCCGTTCCGCTCCCCGCACCACACCATCAGCGACGCCGGTCTAATCGGCGGCGGCGCGGTGCCGCGGCCCGGAGAAGTGTCGCTGGGGCACCACGGCGTGGTGTTCCTCGACGAGCTGCCCGAATTCCAGCGCAACGTGCTGGAGGTGATGCGCCAGCCGCTTGAGGAAGGCTCGGTCACCATCGCCCGGGCGGCCATCTCCGTGACCTTCCCGGCGCGGTTCATGCTTGCCGCGGCGATGAATCCCTGCCCCTGCGGCTTCTTCGGCGACCCGAGCCGCGAGTGCCACTGCTCGCCGCCGCAGATTCAGCGCTACGTCTCGAAAATTTCCGGGCCGCTGCTCGACCGCATTGACATTCACATCGAAGTCCCAGCGGTGAAGTTCAAGGAACTTCGCGGCGAGCAGACCTCGGAAGACTCCGCCGCGGTGCGCGAGCGTGTGGTGCGCGCCCGCCAGCAGCAGCTCGCGCGCTTCGCCGGCGAGAGAAAGATTTTTGCCAACGCGCAGATGCCGACCAAGCTAATCCGGAAATACTGCGCCATCTCCGCCGAGGGCGAAAAGCTGCTGGAAAACGCCATCACCCGGCTGGGACTTTCGGCGCGCGCCCACGACCGCATCTTGAAGGTGGCGCGCACCATCGCCGACCTCGACGCCGCTGCGAACATCGCCCCCAACCACCTAAGCGAAGCCATTCAGTACCGCACTCTCGACCGCACCTATTGGGCGTAGCTTGGGAGTGCGGGAGCGGGTCCCCGCCTTGAAACAGCGCCGGGGCACTGCCGGCCGTGGGGGACACGGCTACAAACGCAAGCGAGGTCGGGGCGGTTCACTGGACGCAGTGGGAGCTGGAAATCCACGGCCGGGCCAGCATTTCTGGGCAGGAGCTAGAGAGATATGCCCTCATGCCTCCCCCTCCCTCCGGTTCCATTGACTTCCCCGCAGCCGCTATGCTACCCATACTGCGCCTTGCCACCGTCCTCCAACGGTCGGATGAGCGCCGAGACCCAACGGATCGAAGTGATCCTGGAGACGCTGCTCGATAACGTCGGCCTCGCCGAAGAGATTTGCCTGCGCATCGCCGGCGCCGTCGGGTTCGACGACGACGATTGCCACAAGATCGGCATGTCCGTGCGCGAGGGCGTGATCAACGCCGTGCAATACGGCAACGCCGAACAGCGTGAGAAAAAGATCTATCTGACCTTCGAGCTCGCGCCGGAGAAGCTGGTGATCCGCGTGCTCGACCAGGGGCCGGGGTTCGAACCGGCCGACGTGCCCGACCCGCTGGCCGAGGAAAACCTGCTGAAGACCTCCGGCCGGGGCATCTTCCTGATGCGCGCCTTTATGGACGAGTTTGCGGTGCGCCGCGGCCGGCAGGGCGGCGCCGAGTTGGTCATGGCCAAACGCTATCCCGCTTCGCGCGTAGCGGACCCCCGGGCGCAGTCGGCGCAGAAGAAAGAGGAGTAAGCGGTGAGCTTCAAGGCCACAGCGCGCGAATCAAACGGCGCGACGGTGATTGACCTCACCGGGCGCATCACCCTCGGCGAAGGCAGCGCCATGCTTCGGGAAATGATCCGCGACCTCCTCAACAAGGGCCAGAAGAAAATTGTCTTGAACCTCGCCGACGTGAACTACATCGACAGCTCGGGCATCGGCGAGCTGGTGAGCGGCTACACAACCGTAAAGGGCCAGGGCGGCGAGCTGAAGCTGCTGCAGCTGACCCGCAAGGTGCACGACCTGCTGCAGATCACCAGGCTCTACACCGTCTTCGACGTCCACTCCGACGAGCAAACGGCCGTGCGCAGCTTCCGTTAGTCCCTGTTTGCCCTCTGCGTCCCGCGCATCCCTGTGGTGAAGCGCGGGCCCCCCGCTGGTCCGCCAGCCTTGCCTCCCGCGACCGCACATCCTCTGGACACCGCCAGGGTTTTATGCCAGCATCTTTCCGCGTTTGTGGGTCTTGTAATTCCGTAGGTGTACGGAAGCCCGCTGCGGCGGGCTTTTTTGTGTACCGACTGGCGTTACACCCAGCAAATGGCGACATCCTAGAAACAGGAGTGAAGAAGTTGAGCAGAGAACAAGGTGTGGTGAAGTGGTTTAATGCTTCGAAGGGCTATGGGTTCATCCAGCGCCAGTCGGGCGAGGATGTGTTTGTTCACTTCTCGGCGATCCAGATGGATGGCTACAAGAGTCTGACGGAAGGCCAGACGGTCGAGTTCGAGGTCCGCCAGGGCCCCAAGGGCTACCAGGCCGAGAACGTCACCAAGGTCTAAACCGAAAACTGCGAGGCCCTGTTTGTCCCCATCCCCGGGGCAGACAGGGCCTCTCTCTTTGTGGTCGCCCGGTCAAGTGCAATGGTTCGAGCGGGGCAGCCTCGCCGCTGTCCTCCCGCTGCGCAAAAAATGAAACCCGTCTTCGTTTGGGCCAGTATAAGGGGGTAGAGGCAGGCTACAGACTGCCGGAGCCGCCGCTGCGGCGCCCGTGCCGCCCAGCCTGCGTTCAGCGAGCAGAGATGAAGACCGCATTCATTGCCCTCCGAGCTCTTCTCTATCTGACCGGCCTCGTGTTCTTGTGGGCCTGGGTTGCCTTGCGTCTGCGCGCCTATGACCGCAACTTTGCAATCGTGCTGCCGGCGTGGACGCAAGTCCTTGGCGTCATCCTCATGGCGCTGGGAGGAACTCTGGCTCTCGCCTGCGTGGGAACATTCATTGTGCGGGGCCGCGGCACCCCCGCTGTGTTCGACGCTCCCCGAGACTTCGTCGCCGCAGGCCCGTACAAACACGTCCGCAACCCCATGTACATCGGCGGGTGGAGTGTGCTGGTGGGCTTTGGCCTGCTCCTGAACTCCCTTTCGGTTCTTCTCCTCTCCCTAACTTGGCTGCTTTTCTTTCACGGCGTTGTGGTCCTCTACGAGGAACCCCAGTTGAGAAACAAATTCGGCGCCACCTACGAGGATTACTGCAACACTGTCCACCGCTGGATCCCAAAGTGGTGATGGCAACTTCTGCGGGCAGCGGAACGCCCTGCGCGAGCCTCGTTTCCCGCTCGTGAGCAGCCTCGCGGCGGCGGACCGGAAGCCGGTCGGCAGGCGGCCAGTTGTGATACGATGGCGCATTTGAATGCTGGCGAGGAGCGATGCAGTGGCGCAGCACATCACCCGCAAGGAACTGAAAAAGGACGAAATCCGCGAGACACTGGTGCACGGCGCCGATGCGGTACTTTCCCATCAAAAGGTCGCGGGGATCATCCTGGGCATCGCCCTGGTGGCGGGCGCCGCGGTTGTCGGCTGGCGGTTCTACAGCGACCGGCAGACACTGAAGGCCTCGGCGGCTCTTGAGGACGCCATGAAGGTGTTTGAGGCGCGCCTGCGCGCGCGCGGTGAGCCCGCCGAGCCGGGCGAGGTTACGTACATTGAGGAGAAGAACAAGTTCGGCGACGCAGCAAAGAAATTCACCGACGTGGCCCGCAACTACTCGCGCACGCGCCCGGGTCAGGTGGCGCGGTACTACTTGGCGCTCTGCCAGGAGCACATTGGCCGCTTCGAGGACGCGCAGAAGACGCTGAAGGAGCTCGAGGAGGGCGGCGACGAGGAGTTTGCCGCACTCGCGCGCTTTCAACTCGCTGAGGTCTACAGCCGCACCGGCAAGGCCGGCGAGGCCGTCAAACTCTACCGGCAACTCGCGGACAAGCCCTCGACATTTGTGCCCAAGGCGCTGGCGCTGCTGGCGCTCGCCGATGACCTGCGCAAGACAAGTCCGCAGGAGGCCGCCAAGCTCTACCAACAGATCAAGAAGGATTTCCCCGACTCCAGCGTCGCCGATGAGGCGGATAAGCGGCTGGAAGCCCTGGGAGGGAAAAGCTAGAGCGGCGCCGGGCCGCTGGAGCGGCTGGCGCGTCGATTGGGCACTCGAATGGCGGCAATGGCGCTGGCTCCCTATGCGATGGACGCGAGCCGCTCCCGCGGGCGCCGCTATCCCGAACCACCGCACCCCTACCGCAACGACTACGCGCGCGACCGCGACCGCGTCATCCACTCGCGCGCCTTCCGCCGCCTGGAAGCCAAAACGCAAGTCTTCACCACGCGCTACTCCGACCACTTCCGCAACCGCCTGACGCACACGCTCGAGGTCGCACAGATCGCCCGCACGGTCGCCGGCGCGCTGGGGTTGAACACCGACCTCGCCGAGGCCCTGGCGCTGGTCCACGACATCGGCCACCCGCCGTTCGGCCATGCCGGCGAGCGCCGTCTGGACGAGCTGCTGCGCCCGCATGGCGACCGTTTCGACCACAACCTCCACGCGCTGCGTATTGTCGAGCAATTCGAGCAGCGCTATCTGGATTTCCCCGGGCTGAACCTGACCTTCGAGGTGCGCGAGGGAATCATCAAACACTCGCGGGAATTCTCCCCGGCCGAGTATCCGGAGCTTGCCGAATACTTGCGGGAGCTGCGCCCGCCGCTGGAGGCGCAGTTGATTGATTGCGTGGACGAAATCGCCTACAACACCGCCGATGTGGACGACGGTTTCGAAGCTCGCCTGCTCGACCTGGAGACCCTCTGCGGCAGCGTGCCCGCATTCGCTGAAATTTATGCCGAGGTCGAGCGCCGCTATCCCCGTGGCCGCGCCAAGCTCAAATTCAACGAGGCGCTCAAGCGCGTGCTCGACGGCCTGGCCACCGACTTGATTGAGAACACCCGCGAGCAGATCGGCTCGAGCGGCGTCGCGGACGTCGAAGATGTGCGGCGCCAACCGGCGCGCCTGGTCGGCTTCAGCCACGCGGCGGCCCGGCAGAATGCGCAGTTCAAGAAGTTCCTCTACACCCGCCTTTACGACCACCCCGCCATCGCGGAAGACCGCGAACGCTCGGTCGAGGCGCTTGAACAGCTCTTCCGCTACTACCTCGACCACCCCGAGTCCATGCCGCCCTACTATGCGGCCCAGGCCGCGGCCCACTCGGCGGGGCCTCCGCACCGCGTTGTCTGCGACTACATCGCCGGCATGACCGACCACTTCCTCCTGCGCCAGCACCGCACGCTGCTCGGCGAGGCGCCCGGGCGACCCCTACCCAGCAAGGCCGGCCGCGCCGACTAGGCGCTTTAGCCTGATGTAGCGCCGGGCTTCAGCCCGGCATGTATGCTTGTCAGACTGCTTCGGACTGCGAGGTGAAATGGAATTGCTCGATCTTGAGCGCCGGAAGCAGCGCCGAGCCTGTCCCCTGTGATTCGCCGTTGCTGACTCGCTCGGGCGCGCCAATCAAATCCACGTTTCCGGGCGCCAGCATCTCGAGCAGGCTCTGGTTGAAGCGGAGGTTGCGCACCGGATGCTGGATTTTGCCCTTCTCGACGTACCAGACGCCGTCGCGCGTCAGCCCGGTCAGCAGCAGCGTGCGCGCGTCCACGAAGCGCAGGTACCAGAAGCGCGTGACCATCAGCCCGCGCTCGGTTGCACCGATCATTGCCTCCATGCTGGCCGGCGCCTGCGCGCTCTCGAGGATGTTGTTGACCGGGCCGGGCGTGGGTTCCTTGCCTTTCTGCTTGGCCCAATAGCGCGAATAGATCAGGTTCTCCACCACGCCGTTGCGCACCAGATAGAGCTTCTGGGCCGGCAGGCCGCTCGGCGCAGCCGGCGCGCCGGGCAGGTTCGGGTGCCAGGGGTCGCTGTAGAAGTTGATGCGCTCGTCGAAGATTTTCTCACCCAGTTTGGTCTTGCCGCCCGGCGCGGAAAGCGGGCTGCGGCCCTCGTCGGCAAAGCGGGCGTCGAAAACAAACGCCAGGGAGGACAGCAGGTCAGCCACGGCCTGCGGCTCGAGGATGACCGTGTAAGCGCCGGCCTCGAGCGCCCGCGCATCACGGCAGCGCATGGCTTTCCCGATGGCTTCGCGGGCAATGCGCCCAGTGTCCAGCCGGCCGGCGTCGAAGTGGTTGCGCAGGCAATAGCCCGAACCGCCGCCCTCGCGGGTCCGCGCTGTCACGGAAAGGCTGGCCAGGCTCGCGCGGTCGTAGGAAAAGTTGCCATTCTTGGTGGCGCGGGCATCGGCCGTGCCGCGGGCCTGGTGGAATCCGGCGCCGATTACGTTTTCCTTCTCGCACGCCGCAATCACGGCGTCGAGCGCTTTGGCGCGCGACGTCACCTGGATGTTGGCGGTGGCTTCGGCATAGCCGTGGGTGGGTTTGTACTGCTGTGGGCCGAGCGTGGGCAGGTACTCGCGGTCCACCGGCGCGAGGCGCGCGAGCTGCTCGGCTTGGCGAACGGCGGCCTCGAGCGAGGCGTCGTCGAGCTCATTGGTCGAGGCTGCGCCTTTTTTGCCTTCGAGCCAACAGGTCACACTGGCGTCGAGGTCTTCCCGGCGGCCGCTGGTGGTGAAACTGTTGTCGGCGAAGCGCACCTGCGAGTAGTCCTCGCAGGTGATGCTCACCGCGGCGTCGTCGGCCTTCACGTAGCCGAGCAGCTTCCGGCAGAGGGCTTTGGCTTCCGATTCGCTGAGCAGCATGGGCGTCTCCTATGCGCGGCCCCGGGGGGCCGCGGTATTCAGCACGTTGATCTGCCGGAAGCGGGCGGCCGGGCAGCCGTGGCTGACGGCGTTGGACTGCGTCGGCTCACCCTTGCCGTCGAAGAAGCTGCCGTTCAGCTCGTAGCTGCCCTCGCCAGCCACGGCGTCGCAGGCGCCCCAGAAATCGGGCGTGCGCGACTGGTAGGCGACGTCGCGCAGCATCGCGCCCTTCTTGCCGTCCTTGATCTCCCAACAGGTCTGCCCGCTAAACTGGAAGTTGTACCGCTGCTGGTCAATCGAATAGCTGGCGTCGCCGTAGATGAGCAGGCCGTTCTTGACACCGGCGAGCAGGTCTTCGAGCGAAATCTTTTCCTTGGCGGGCTCAAGGGAGACGTTGGGCATGCGCGCAAACGGCACGCTGCCCCAGCTGTCGGCGTGGCAGCAGCCATTGGAGTTCTTCCGGCCGATGAGCGCGGCCAGCTCGCGAGTCGTCTGCCAGTCCACAAACACGCCCTCCTTGACCAGGTGCCAGCGCTGCGCTGGCACGCCATCATCGTCGTAGCCCACCGTGGCCAGGCCCGCCGGCTGCGTGCGGTCGGCGAAAATGTTCACAAGCTTCGAGCCGAAGGGGAATTTCCCCAGCTTGTCGGGAGTGAGGAAGCTCGTGCCGGCATAGTCGGCCTCCCAGCCCAGCGCGCGGTCGAGCTCGGTGGAATGGCCCGTGCTCTCGTGGATGGTCAGCCAGAGGTGCGTGGGGTGCAGCACCAGGTCGTACTTGCCGGGCTCGATGCGCTTGGCCTTCAGCTTCTCGACCGCTTCGTTGCCGGCCTGCTCCGCCTCGGCCAGCCAGGGATACTTTTCGAGGTACTCGTATCCCATTCCCTGCGGCCCGGCCAGCGAGCGGCGCGTCTGGAAATCGCCGCGGGCAAAGTCCACTGCGGTCATGGTGAACTGCGGAAAGCTGCGGATGATGTACTGCTCGATGCGCGAGCCGTCGGTGGAGGCGAAATATTTTTGCTCGTTGGCGAAGGCGAGCGAGGAGTTGACGAAGTTAACTCCCTTCACCTTGAGCGCAGCTTCGTTCAGCTTGAGCAGGAAAGTGATTTTTTCTTCCAGGGGAACGTCGAACGGATCTTTGGCAAAGCTGCTGCGCCAGTTGGCCGCGGCCCGGGCCACCGGCGCCAGCGCAACCCGCGTGCGCTGAAAAGCGGCATTCGCCCGAGCCACCTCAATCGCCTGGCGAGTGACGCGGCGGACTTCCTCGGCGGTGACCTTGCGGCTGGAAGCGAAGCCCCACGCGCCTCCCACCAGCGCGCGCACGCCAAACCCGAAGCTTTGCCCGCGGGCCACCTGCTGCACCTGCTTCTCGCGCGTGGAGACGGACTCGCTCCGGTAGCGGTTGATGCGGATGTCGGCGTAGCTCGCGCCAAGCGCGCGCGCTTCGGAGAGCGCCATTGCGGCGAGCTTACCCTTGTCCACCGCCGCGGCCTCGGCTGCCTCGAGCTCTATCAGCCACGGCGGCAGCGTGGCCGCGCCCAGTGCCAGGCCCGATGCCTTCAGAAAGCTCCGTCGAGAAGCAGGCATACACACCTCACCAAAGAAAATAGGGACGATACGCCCCCGGGAGTCTACTACGCGGGCGGCGAACATGGGGTTTCAACAGTGTGGGCAGTTGTAGAGCCGGGCTGGCATATCCGGGACGCACGACGCCGCGATTTCTTGACATTGGGAGGGGCACACTTATAATGGCCTTTTCGCGGGAAAAACGCGGAAAAAGCGCATGTTTCTCAACGTCAAAGAGCTGGCGCTCCGCAAAATCCGCCTGCGGAAGAGCTACGCTCCGGGCACAGTGGACCTCCACTCGGCGGAGTTTCGCCAGGTGGAGCCGCTGGAGGTGCGCGTCACGGCTGAGCTGGTGGAGGACCAGATTCGCATCTTCGGCGCGCTGCACACGCGCCTGGAGCTGACCTGCGCCCGCTGCCTGGACACCGTGCTCGAGGAAGTCAGCCGGGACTTCGACCTCTACTACCGGCCCATGGCGACGATTGCCCGAGAGGATGAGGTTCGCCTGAAACAGGACGACACCGAGATCGCCTTCTTCCAGGGCGAGGGCTTGTTCCTGGCCGACGTCCTGGCCGAACAGGTGCTCCTGGCTCTGCCCATGAAGGTGATCTGCCGCAGCGACTGCCGGGGCCTCTGCCCGCACTGCGGCGCCAACTTGAATAGCGAGGAGTGCCGCTGCGAAACCCATGCGGCCGACCCGCGACTTGCGCCGTTGGCGCGCCTCAAACAGGACTGGTTCAAAAAGCAATAGCAATCCTGCAGCGAAACCCATAAAATGCCCCCACAACGTAGCGGGGCGGGTTCGAGGAGTCTGTATGGCTAACCCGAAACGTCGTCATTCCAAAGCGCGGAAGAACAAGCGGCGCGCGCACGACCACTTGACCGCGCCGTCGCTCGCCGAATGTCCGAACTGTCATGAAATGAAACTGCCCCACCAGGCCTGCCCGCACTGCGGCTACTACAAGGGGCGGGAAGTGATGGACACCTCGGCCTGAGCGGTCAAGCATTTCCGGCATCGGCCAAATTCCCCCAGCCGGAGCGCAGATGATCACCATCGCTGTGGATGCCATGGGAGGCGACCATGCCCCGCGCCCCGAGGTGGAAGGCGCGGTGCACGCGGCGCGCGAGCTGGGCGTCCGCGTCCTGCTGGTGGGCCAGCCGGACGCGGTGAAGCGCGAACTGGCCCGGCATCGCCCCCGCGGCCTGCCCCTCGAGGTCGTGCCGGCCAGCGAAGTGATCACCATGAAGGATTCGCCGACGCAGGCCTTCCGGCGGAAGAAAGACAGCTCGGTGCACGTCGCGGCGAAGCTGGTGCGGTCGGGCCAAGCCGACGGGCTGGTGAGCGCGGGGAACACCGGGGCGGTGATGGCCGTGGCGCGGTTTGTGCTGGGCACGCTGGAATCGGTGGACCGGCCGGCGCTGGCGGCGCCGTTCCCGACCACCCGGGGCGGCGTCTCGGTGCTGCTTGACGTGGGCGCCAACGTGGACTCCAAGGTGGCGCACTTGGAGCAGTTCGCGGTAATGGGAGAAATCTACTACCGGGTGATCTTCGGCACGCGCCGGCCCAAGGTGGCGCTGCTCTCGATCGGCGAAGAAGAGATGAAGGGCAACGAGCTGACCCGCGAAGCGCACAACCGGCTCAAGCAGTTGCCGCTCAACTTCGTCGGCAACGTCGAGGGGCGCGACGTCTTCGCCGGCAACGTGGACGTGATCGTCTGCGACGGCTTTATCGGCAACATCGCGCTGAAAATCAGCGAAGGCCTTGCGCAGCACATCGTGACCCTGCTGAAAAACGCGCTGCAGAGCACGCTGAGCTCCCAGGTGGGCTCGCTCCTCTCGCGCCGCGCTTACCAGGACTTCAAAAAGAAGATCGACTACTCCGAGTACGGCGGCGCGCCGCTGCTCGGCGTCCGCGGCATCACCGTCATCGGCCACGGCGGCTCGAACGCGAACGCCATCAAGAACGCCATCCGCGTGGCCGCCGAACTGGCCCGCGCGAAGCTGAACGAGAAGATCGAACAGGAGCTCTCCGCCGTGACCGCCGGCGCCCGGGTCTGAGGCCGGCCGGTAAGGAATCCGATCGGGAGAATCGAGTCGTCGTATGGGCAAACTGACCTTTCTGTTTCCCGGGCAGGCGTCGCAGTACCCGGGGATGGGCAAAGAGCTCGCGGAAACGTTTCCGGCGGCGCGGGCGGTGTTTGAGGAGGCCGACCGGGCGCTGGGCTTTTCCATCTCGCAGGTCTGCTTCCAAGGCTCGGAAGACGCGTTGAAGCTCACGGCGAATACCCAGCCGGCGCTGTTGACGGTTTCTGTGGCAGCCTATCGGACCCTGGCCGAGAAGGGGATTGCGCCGGACTACGTCGCCGGGCACAGCCTGGGCGAGTACTCGGCGCTGGTGGCGGCGGGCGCGCTGGCCCTGGCCGATGCGGTGAAGCTGGTTCGCCTGCGCGGCGAGTACATGCAGGCGGCGGTTCCCCCCGGCGAAGGGGCCATGGCCGCCATCTTGGGACTCGCCCCGGCGCAGGTGGCGGGGATCTGCAAGAAAGCCGCCGACGGCCAGGTGGTGACGCCGGCCAACCTGAATTCGCCCGAGCAGACAGTGATCTCCGGCCATGCCGCAGCGGTGAAGCGCGCGGTGGAAATTGCCTCGGCCAGCGGCGCCAAGCGCGCCGTGGTGTTGCCGGTGTCGGCCCCGTTCCATTGCGAGCTGATGCTGCCGGCGCAGAAGCGGCTGGAAGAGGATTTGCGCCGGACGACGTTTTCACCGCTGCGCGTGCCGCTCGTGAACAACGCGGATGCCGAAGTCATCACCAGCGGCGAAGAAGCCCGCGAGAGTCTCGTCCGCCAGGTGACGCTGCCCGTGCGCTGGGAAGAGTCCATGCGTGCGCTGGTCGAGCAGGGCGCCAGCACGTTTGTCGAGGTGGGCCCCGGGCGCGTGCTGAGCGGGCTGCTGCGGCAGATCGACCGCTCGGTGCACTGCTTCAACGTCGAGGACGAAAAGAGCCTGCTGAGCACGCTCGACAAGCTGGCCCAGGCGCAGGCGGAAATCGCCGAGGCTTAGCGCGCCGGAGGAGCGGAATGTTCAGCCTGAAGGATCGGGTGGCCCTGGTGACCGGCGCGTCGCAAGGCATCGGCCGGGCGACCTCCCTCGCGCTGGCGCGCGCCGGAGCCAAAGTGGCCGCCGCGGCGCGCAACGCCGAGAAACTTGCCGGCGTGGTGCGTGAAATCGCCGCGGCGGGCGGCGAAGGCCTCGCCGTGCCGATGGATGTTGCCGACCCCGAGCAGATCAAGCGGGGCTTCCGGCAGGCGTTGGAGCGGTTCGGCAGGTTGGACATCCTGGTCAACAATGCCGGCGTGAATCGCGACGCCTTGGCCGTGCGCATGAAACTTGACGACTGGGAAGCAGTGCTGCGCACGAATCTGACCGGGGCGCACCTCTGCCTGCAACAGGCGCTGGCGGCGATGCTGCGGCAGCGCTCCGGGCGGATCATCAATGTGACCTCGGTGGTGGCGCAGACGGGCAACGCCGGCCAGGCGAACTACGTCGCCGCCAAGGCCGGCCTGATCGGTCTCACCAAGGCGATCGCCATCGAGGTAGCTTCGCGAAATATCACCGTGAACGCCGTGGCTCCGGGCTTCATCGCTACGCCCATGACCGACCCGCTGCCGCAGAAGGCCAAGGACGAACTGCTCACGCGGATCCCGCTCGGGCGCATGGGCACGGACGCGGAGGTGGCCGCGGCCATCGTGTTCCTGGCCAGCGAAGAGGCCGGGTACATCACTGGCCATGTCCTGGACATCAACGGCGGGATGTACATGGCCTAGAAGCTGTCTCATAAATGGGTTCAGGGGGTCGCGGCTTAAGCCGCGACATCACAACACGGCAAGAAATCAGGGCTTTAGCCCCTGAAGTCAGTCTCGCTCGCTAGGCTTAGATGTTTATGAGATGACCTCTAGATTGGTGCGGCGCGCGCCGCGGTTGACCTTGCCCCAGGCCGTGCATAGAATGGGCGGGTCATGGAGGCCTGAATCGTCAGTCGGAGCAGCCTGAAGCGCAAGCGAAAATCCCGCAGACCGGAGGGATAAACAGCATGGCCAGCGTCGAAGAACGCGTCAAGCAGATCATCGTCGAGCAACTGGGAGTGGATGAGGGCGAAGTGACGCCCACCGCTTCGTTCGTGGACGATTTGGGCGCCGACTCGCTCGACACGGTCGAGCTGGTGATGGCTTTCGAAGAGGCTTTCGGCATCGAAATTCCCGACGAGGACGCCGAGAAAATCGCCACCGTCAAAGACGCCATCGCGTACATCGACAAACACGTCCAAGCAAAGAAGTAGGCCGCCGGCCACAGGTAACCAAACAGGAGACATGCAACGTTGAGCCGCCGGGTCGTGGTAACGGGTGTCGGCCTGATTTGCGCGTGCGGGATCGGCACCGAGGAAGTCTGGAAAAACCTTCAGGCTGGCACAAGCGGCATCGGCCCCATCACCCAGTTCGATGCCAGCGGATTCGACTGCCGTTTCGCCGGCGAGGTGCGTGCCTTCGACCCGCTGAAGTGGGTGGAGAAAAAAGAACTCAAGAAGATGGGCCGCTTCATCCAGTTGTCCATGGCCGCGGCGGAGTTTGCCGTGCACATGGCTGGCCTGAACATCACCCCGGAGACGGCCGACTCCACCGGCGTTTACGTGGGCTCGGGCATCGGCGGGTTCGACGTCATCGAGCGTGAACACTCCAAGCTGTTGCAGGGCGGCCCGGGGAAGATCTCGCCGTTTTTCATCCCTTCGGCCATCGTCAACCTCGCCTCCGGCTACATCTCCATCCGCTACGGCGCCCGCGGGCCGAACTCGGCCACGGCCACGGCGTGTTCCGCTTCGGCGCATGCCGTCGGCGATTCCTTCAAGATCATTCAGCGCGGCGACGCCGAGGTGATGATCTGTGGCGGTTCGGAAGCCTCCATCACGCCGATGGGTATCGGCGGCTTCGCCGCGATGAAGGCGCTTTCCACGCGCAACGACGAGCCCAGCCGCGCCAGCCGGCCGTTTGACGCGGGCCGCGACGGCTTCGTAGTGGGCGAGGGCGCCGGCATCCTGATCCTGGAGTCGCTCGAGAACGCCCGGCGCCGCGGCGCCACGATCCTCGCCGAGGTGGTCGGCTACGGGATGTCGGGCGACGCGTACCACATCACGCAGCCCGCGGCGGAGGGTGACGGCGCCTACCGCGTGATGCGGGCGGCGCTCCAAGACGCCAAGGTGGCAACGGAGGTGGTGAGCTACGTCAATGCGCACGGCACCTCGACGCCGATCGGCGACGTCATCGAGAGCGTCGCGCTCAAGCGCGTGTTCGGCGAGCGCGCCAAAAAAGTTCCCGTCAGCTCCACCAAGTCCATGACCGGGCACCTGCTGGGCGGCGCCGGCGGGCTCGAGGCGGGCATCTGCGTTCTCGCCTTGCGCGATCAGGTGCTTCCGCCGACGATCAACTACGAACATCCCGACCCGGAGTGCGACCTGGACTACGTGCCCAACCAAGCGCGCAAGGCGGAGGTCGAGTACGCGCTCTCGAACTCGTTTGGCTTCGGCGGCACCAACGCCGCGCTGCTGTTTCACCGCTGGGATTCGCGCTGAGGCCGGGCACCGGCGCAGCGGGCGGAGATTTCGGATTAATCCCCGGCTGTTCCGCCGTGCCCCCGGGAGGAATCGTTGAACATCATCGTGTGCATCAAGCAGGTTCCGGCGAAGGACGCTCCGCTGCAGATCGCCGAGGGCGGCGCCTGGATCCGCGAGACCGATATCGGCTTCGAGATGAACGAGCCGGATAGCTACGCGCTCGAAGAGGCCCTGCGGCTGAAGGAAAAGCACGGTGGCGAGGTGGTGGCGCTCTCCATGGGGCCGGAGCGCGTCAAGCAGACCATCAAGGAAGCGCTGGCCAAGGGCGCCGACCGCGGCATCCACATCGCCGACGATCGCTTTTTCGCGCTCGACCCGCTCGGCGCGGCGCGCTCGCTCGCCGCCGCCATTCAAAAAGAGAAATTCGACCTCCTCCTGACGGGTTTGCAAAGCGACGACCACGGCTTCGGCCAGACCGGCGTGTTATTGGCGGGCCTGCTGGGGCTGCCGCATGCCACCATCATCATGCAGATCGACGTGGCCGACGGCCGGATGAAACTGAAGCGCGAACTCGAGGCCGGATGGTTCCAGTGGGTCGAGCTGCCGCTCCCCGCCGTGCTGTCCATTCAGTCGGGCATCAACAAGGTGCGCTACGCCACACTGAAAGGCATCCTGGCAGCGAAAAAGAAAGAGATCGCGACCATCCCGCGGGAATCGCCCGGCGTCGCGGCCGAGCCGACCCAGCGCCTGGAGCGCATCTACGTGCCGCAGAAGATGAAGAAGACCGAGTTTCTCAGCGGGACGCCGAGAGAAGCCGCCACAAAGCTGCTCGAGAAGCTCAAGTTCGAGGCGCGCGTGCTCTAGAAGCTGTCTCATAAATGGGTTCAGGGGGTCGCGGCTTCAGCCGCGACATCAGAAGCCCGCAAGAAACCAGGGCTTTAGCCCCTGAGGCCAATCTCTCTCGAAAGGCTCAGGCATTTATGAGATGACCTCTAGCGCCGCATGGGGATTTGGCGTCGTTCTGACCAGGCTCCGGTCTCTGGAGTCCGGTGGCCCCGGCCGGACGGGGCCGCAAACCGGACCGCAGGCGGGCCAAGAATCTCAACCTTGACATTCTTCGGAACGAGCGATGAACATCCTTCTGATTACCGAACAGCGCGAAGGCAAGTGGAACAAGACTAGCTTTGAGACCCTCGCCGCAGCGCAGCGCATTGCTGCGGAGACTAAGGGCAAGCTGGCAGGCCTGGTCATCGGCAAGGGAGTCCGCCCGCTGGCCGACGAATTGTCCGGAACGCGGCTCGACGAGGTGCTGCTCGTCGAGCACGACCTTCTCGCCAGCTACACCCCCGACGGCTTCACCATCGCGCTCGGGCAAACCATCGCTCAGGCCAAGCCGGACTTGGTCCTGCTGCCGCACACCTATCAAGTGCGCGATTACGCTCCTAAGCTGGCTGCCTCGCTGGGAAAAGGCATGATCGCCGACTGCGTCGGTTACCGGCATGAAAACGGCCGGCTGGTGTTTGTCCGGCAGATGTTCCAGGGCAAGACTGCCGCCGACGTCACGTTCCAGGGCGCGCCGCCGTGGTTTGCTTCTTTTCAAGCGGGTGCGTTCCGCTCCGACCTGGTCGAAAAGCGCAGCGGAGAGACCGCGCCGGTGAAGTTGGTCAGCGTCGAGCTGAAACCCGAACAGATTCGCACAAGGCCGCTGGAGCTTTTCCGCGAAGCCAAGCAGGCCGTGGACTTGACTCAGGCGCCGATCATCGTGGCTGTGGGCCGCGGCATCAAGGCCCCGGAGAATATTCCCTTGGCGGAGAAACTGGCCAAGCTGCTGGGCGGCGAGCTGGCGGCATCGCGGCCGATCTGCGACGAAGGCTGGCTGCCCATGGAGCGGCAGATCGGCAGCTCGGGGCAAACCGTCGCGCCCAAGCTCTACTTGGCCCTGGGTATCAGCGGCGCCATCCAGCACGTCGTGGGGATGAAGGGCGCGCGCACCATCGTCGCCATCAACAAAGACGCCAACGCCCCTATTTTCGAAGTGGCCGACTACGGCATTGTCGGCGACATCTTCGAGCTCATCCCCGCCCTCACCGAAGAACTCGAAAAGGCCAAAGCGGGCTAATCCTACAGTTGAGAGACGCCGCGCTACGCATGCCCGCCGACCTCAAATTGTGTTAGTCTGAATGAACTGGAAAGGGCGGCAGCATGGAATTCCATGATTACAAGATTGTGCTGTACCGGCAAGAAGACGGCGGCTGGGTCGCGGAGATTCCGGCCATCTCCGGCTGCTATGCCTTGATGCCCACGCGCGAGGAGGCCCTCGCCGAACTGGTGAAGGTCTTCGAAATGCTTGCCGCGGAGTATCGCCAGAGGGCGATTCCGCTTCCCGCCGACACAACTGAAATCGTAAATGCCTAGCGCCACGGCACGCGCATTTCAAAACGTGGTACTCAAGCTGGGCTTCTCAAGAACACGACAGACTGGCAGCCATGAACGGTGGAACCATCCTGACGGCCGAGCCGTGACCATTCCGCTCCATGGTGGACGGGAGATAGGCCCGCCGCTCTTGCAGCATCGCCAGCTTTTGCTCGGCACTCCAGCGCCGCCGCCCGTTCCGAACAGGCTTCATGGCTGTTTCCATTGGTTCTCCTGAGTTAACAAGCCTGTCCAAATTCTAGGTGGGGCACAACACAGTGAATAAGAACCGTCAAGTGCACCACTTCTGTCGAGGATACCAAAGAATTAGCTTGACAACTTAGGAAGAAGGAGATACGAAATGTCCACGTATTTTCAATGCTGCCGACCGCATACCAGCATAACGTTTGCCGCGGTTTACTCGCAGGCATCTTGCTAAGCGTTCTCGCTCTCTCGAGCAATGCTCAGGGCGACGGCATTGCAGTAGGCAAGCCGAAAATATTCGACAACCGCGCGCTTACTCTAATGCTGGAACGGTTGAGTCAGTCCCTCGCGCAGGTCCAGGTCGTAGACCAGAAATCTCTGGCGGAAAGCCTCGGATTCTTTCAGGGCTCACAGACGCAGGAAGTCTCACGCAGCCTGGGTATTTCGACGCTTCCGCTTCCAGAAATCAAGACGACTTCGCAGGCGAACTCCGCCGGCCAGTTGATACCGAGCCAGCAGACAACTGATCGAGCTGTTGTAAATCCCTCGGCTCCGAGTTTGCCTGATGCTCTTGCAGCACCAGGTTTCCAACCAAAATATGGACCTAGCGCGAATGACTTGCTTTCGGATCAGATCAATCTCTCATATCAGATCTTTAATCTCCGGATGCTGCTGGAGCGCTCGCTTTCCGACCGGCTTTGGCAGGATCCGATGCACCCTGGACGCATCGGCCAACGACTCCAGGCCGTGATCGGATTTGAGATCACTATTGATCCACCGAAAGACGCGAAAGATTCCGCCGCCGTCGTGGAGATCACTGTTGCTCCAGCGACAGGTAGTAATGCCATCTCTCTCGTCGCAATGATGCCGCAGGAAAAGACTTACAATTCAGCGGCGCTAAATAGTCGTTCGAACGCCTTCGGCGGCTCGGCAGTGGTGAAGGTCATAACGATTGGCTATTCGGAGCGCCATCGTGGGCAGATTTTCTATCTCTTTAGAGATACGGATACTATTTCTGTCGAACGAATGAGTAATCCGTCAGGTCCTCCTGCCAACGCCATCACGTTCGGCTGGGAATTTCGTCCTGTCTTAGGCCGGAAGTCGGTCTCACCGGGAGCGCGGCAAGTGTTCGCTGTGTTGGCATTTCCGGACTTCGACAAGTATCTCACCCCGCAGACAGCTACGGCGCCTACGCCCCAGACCAAGGACTTTTCTGCGCAAACTTACCGGGAGAACACGCCACCGCCGTTCAAGATCTTGGTGTGGCGTCGGGTTTATTGGCGTAAGTACGATTCCAGGACACTCACAACCTCAGCGAAAAAGAAAGAGATGCCGAGTGCTGCAACGACCCTCTGCGATACAGCAAGTCCATGCTCGGTGCCTTACACGGCCACGATACAAGGATCTTTGCAGCCTCATATCCGCGATGTGAAGTGGTCTCCGACGGACGATAAGAACGCCGCGGTTACTGTAGTAGGGGACAATTTCTTCTCTGGGACGAGCGTCTACCTTGGCGGGACAACGCTCGATTCCGAAAAGACTGGCCTGTTAATCAAATCCGATCAAGACTTGACATTGCGGACAACCCTTGCGGCCATTGCTTCGGGCGAAGCTATGCTGAACGGCCGCTACGGTTCGAGTGTGCCCCTCGAGGTCCCCCCTGACACTCTCTCAGGTGGAATCAGCATCAATGCAGTTCGGCTGCAGTTTCAGCCGGGGCGCGATACGGCGGACCTCTTCGTGAGACTGCAAGACCGAAACGGCCAGGATCTCGCTATCCAGGACGTGAAGAAGGTATGCTATCCGCTTCTGTCAGTCGGGAGCACCGTTCTTCCCCCACCTTATGTCTATTATCCACCGGACCCACAACTGCAAGTGGATTGTGATGCTCCACTGGAGGGCAAGAAGTGCGTGGAGATTTATGCGCCAGTCCCGGCGAGTCTCATCGGCAAAGATGCGGAAGTCAAGTTCAAGTGCCCGTTCCTAGGCCGCCGGTTTGAGGACTCAGCGTTGGCCTCGAACCCGTACAACGTGAAAGTAAGCCGGCTGGGAGGCGCACTAGAGACAGCCTTGGCAATTCAAGGGAGTTACTTCAGTTCTGGGTGGAAGGTGGAATTAGACACGCAGTACGAGGTGAAAGATTCAGGGCCGCTTTTTTTTAGATCGAAAAGTTTGCTTGTTCTGCGACTACCCACCCAGAAGGTAAATCAATTCAAGAATCTTGTTCTCTTACCGCCCGTTGGAATACCAATCGTAGCGGCGATACCGGAGGTTACGCCAGAACCGGCGCAGCCAAAGCTCACCTCGTGCACACCACAGACGGTCGACCTGAATTCGAGCCGAAGCATCCAGTGCACTGGTGAAGGGCTGTCGGCAGTCACCCGCGTCACATTCGAGAGTCTCGATTTGACATTCAAGCTTGTTCCGCCGAGCGGTTGCAGTGTCGCAGGCACTCCGAAGGATGATAAGGCTGAGTGCATCCGTGTGTTCCTTACTCGGCGAATAACTAGCAAGTCCGGTCCCATTGAGGTGCTCCTACGTACGAAGGATGACAAGACCATTACGCCATTGAGCATCAAAGTGCAGGCTCCGGCTGCAAAACCTCCCGAGGCGAAGGCACCTGAGAAGAAATGAAATCCTGTGAGGGGTGATGCATGGCGAGGAAGAAAGTCGATGATCTCCAAGTGGCGATGCCAGCAGTGCACAAGGCGATTGAAAAGGTTCTCAAGCGAAAGGGACTGGGCAATCTCCAGCCGACCCACGTGAGCCTGATGTCTGCCAGGGGTGCACCTCCTTCGTCCGCCTGCGACGGGCACTGGGAATGGAGATGTGAGATGACACCCCAGGGCTACATCTGCCATTACGTTTGCGTGCCAGATGGCAGATGATACGAACGACCAATTTAGAGGCTTGGCAAAACCAGGCGAGGACCTCCCTAACTCCAAAATCGTTTCCCACGAGGAGGTGAATCGTGCAGAAATTCTTCCAAGTCGTCGGGTTCCTCGCGGGGCTATTTGTCTTCGGCGTCGGGATTTCTGCGCTCTTCAAAGGCATTGGAGGTTCGTCCGGCGGCTCATTTAAGATGGATGACATCATTGAATTCAAGGGTGACAGCACGGCGATAGTTTTCGTGCTCGCGGGTGTTTTCTTGATGGTTGCGGCCGCCGGCTGGTTCCGGAACATGCAGAAGGCTGACTCCGAGCAAGCCAAGAAGTTTGCAGTCGCACGCGACCTGAGAAATTATGTCCGTGCTAGTGAGCGGTTGGCGAGGCTGACGGTGGGACTGCAGATTCAGAGCCTGAAACCAGACGCAATGCAAGACCTTGTGGCCTCCCCTCCGCCAATTTCTCCGGAATCAGACGCCGTCCTCCAGGAGCTCGAAAACAGAGGTGCATGACCGCCACAACTCTCGGCAGCGAATATACAGGACTGGTTGGAGCAGGAATTATCCCGAAGCCGCGCGCGAAGAAAATGGTGGGAACGGGGACAATCATCCAAGACAAGACGCATCGGGTTGTCATGACGACCAAGAAGGCCGGGGCCACAGAAAAAGAAATGGAGGACAGCGAACAGCGCACACGTTTTCTCTCGATTGCGCGTGCCAGTCCCTCGGGGCCTTCCGTGGGGGGCATTCCAGGAGAATGTCCAGTCCGGCTGCGTTCACGTAGTAATGCTGGCATCGGCCCCAACGATTCACACAGAGGTGTCTGCTGCCCCACTTAATTTTGGACAGGCTGTGTCTTGTTTTTGACCATCCGTTCCTCGTAGAAGCCGGCCGGCGGGTGGCGCAGGACGGGCAGCCCGTGGCTCTGAGATTTTGGGTGGCCCATGTTTCGCTCGGTAAGCGAAACGTGGGGCCCTTCGCTTCCTCCTAACATGTCCGTCGTCAATCGACGAAGTCGGTGGCAATGATCGGATCGACCTCGTCAATCGCCTAGGCCGCTTCTCCTCGCCCGAGCCAGCGCATGCCTGCGGGGCCAGTTCGTTTCGAATGCTCTCTTTTCCCACCTCAAAAAAAATGCGCCAAACGCGCAATCGCTCACCGCATGTTGTGCTAGCCTGAATTACCAGGCAAGGTCAGGGAAGAAGCAAGGTGAGATCCTCAGTACGCAGCGAGGGCACGCAGAGCAGGGCGCAACGAACATACCTCCGCGCTCTCGGCGCACCTCTGCGCACTCTGCGTTCAGCTTCTCGGCCCTCGCCAGGCCATGGCACCGGCCTGAATGCGCAGTTGCCTATGTCTGCGCCCGCAACGACCTTCCAGCCTCAAGCTATCAGCCTTCAGCCTCCGGAACCCATAAGTCCTTTGGAATGCATAGTTACGAAAAAACGGCCTCGTAAGCCCTTTAGAATCCGTCGTTACAAGATCACTGGAGTTAAAGTCTCATGGAATCACACTCTTCCAAAAAAGGGGTGGGGGGAGGGGCTTCAACTGGTACAGACGGGGCGCATCCCTGACAAAACAGACCGGGCGGATACCTGACACTGTGCGCCGATGGCAAGCGCGTGTAGAAAGGAGCGCATGCCATGGAAAACGAGCAGTGTTATGGAAGAGAAGCTTCGATTTGTGTTCGAGTACGAGTGGCGTGAGCCAACGATGACCGAACTCTGCCAACGGTACGAGATCACGCGCGAGACCGGGTATGTGTGGCTGCGACGGTATCGCGAGTACGGAGTAGCCGGGCTGGTGGAGCGGAGCCGCGCCGCCTACCGGCATGGGAACCAGACGCGGGCAGAGATCGAGCAGATGGTTTTAGAGCTGCGGCAGGCGCACATGCGCTGGGGTCCGCGGAAGCTGAAGCGGATCCTGGAGCGCGACGAGCCGGGGCGGACCTGGCCAGCGGCCAGCACGATCGGGGCGCTGCTCAAGCGGGAAGGTTTGGTGGTGGCGCGCAAGAAGCGATGGCGCACGGCACCGTACACCGCGCCTCTAGCGCATGCCGATGGACCTAACCGGGTGTGGTGCGCGGACTTCAAGGGGTGGTTCCGCACCACAGACGGCGAGCGGATCGAACCGCTGACCGTCTCCGATGCACACAGCCGGTATCTGTTGCGCTGCCAAGCGGTGGAGAAGACCGATACGGCCAGAGTGCAGGCCATCTTCGAAGCGGCGTTCCGTGAGTACGGTATGCCGGACGCGATCCGCACCGATAATGGCGCGCCGTTTGCGTCGCATGCGGTGGCGGGGTTGTCGCGGCTGGCGGTGTGGTGGATCAAGCTGGGGATCGTGCCGGAGCGCATCGCCGCGGGGCATCCCGAGCAAAACGGACGACATGAGCGCATGCATCGCACGTTGAAGCAGGAGACGGCACAGCCACCGGCACCCAACCGGCGGAAGCAACAACGAGCGCTGGACCACTTTCGCCAGGAATACAATGAGGTGCGCCCGCACGAAGCGCTGCAGATGCAAACGCCAGCGGCGGTCTATCAGCCTTCGGCGCGGAGGCTTCCGGTACGCGTGCCCGAGCCGGAGTATCCGGATAGCATGCTGGTTCGGAGTGTGCGGCGACGTGGTCATTTTCGTTGGAAGAAGAAGCACGATGTGTTTTTAAGTGAAGTTCTGTGGGGCGAGCGCGTGGGGTTGTTGGCCGAGGACGACCGCTGGTTTACGATCTTCTTCGCCCAACTTCCCGTGGCACGTTTTGACAGTCAGCAGTTGTGCGTGAGGCCGTTGCCAAAAGCGGTAGTTTCTAGCAAGGTGGGTACAGGGGAAGAGGAAGCATCCCCTTCCCCTGCACCCCATCCCCTCACTGCACCGGACCAAAAAGTGTCAGGGATGTGCCCGGTCTAAAATGTCAGGGATGCCCCCGGCCGCACAACTGAGGGCTGAGGGCATCTGCTAGAATGCGGCAATGGTCATCGAACGAGAAAAACTCGATGCGGATGTGCTGATTGTCGGCGCCGGCCCGGCGGGATTGGCGTGCGCGCTGCATCTGGCGCGGCTGATCCACCGGCGCAACGAGTCCGGCGCACCGCGAGGTGGGCCCGCACTCTCCGCGGAAAATATCTACGTGCTCGAAAAAGGCCGCGAAGTGGGCGCGCACCAACTCTCCGGCGCGATCATGGACCCGCGGGGCCTGCGCGAGCTTATCCCGGACTTCGAGCAGTCCGCGCCGCCCGGAGTTTTGGACACGCCGGTGAGCGATGACGCGGCATTTTTCCTCACCGAGCGCAGCGCCTGGAGGTTTCCCATCACTCCGCCGCCGCTGCGCAACCACGGCAACTTCGTTGTTTCGCTCAGCCGTCTGGTGAAGTGGCTGGGCGGGCTGGCCGAGCAGGCCGGAATAAACCTGTTCACGCAGTTCGGCGGAGCGCAGTTGATTTATGAGGGCGACGGCATTGCTGGGGTCATCACTGAAGACAAAGGCGTGGACAAAAACGGCCGGCCAAAAGACACCTACACGCCGGGATACGAGCTGCGCGCCCGGGTGACGGTGCTGGCCGAAGGCCCGCGAGGCTCGCTGACCAAAGACCTGGTAGCCAAGCGCAACCTCGACGGGCTCAACCCACAGCTCTACGCGCTGGGCATCAAGGAGCTGTGGGAAGTTCCGCCGGGACGAATTGCGGCGGGCTACGTCGCGCACACACTGGGTTGGCCGCTGGACTCAAGCCAGTACGGCGGCGGGTGGATTTACGCGCTGCGCGACAACCGCGTCTCGCTGGGACTTGTCGTGGGCCTCGAGTATCACAACCCGCTTTTCGACCCGCACGAGGCGTTTCAGAAGTTCAAGACGCATGCGTTCGTCAAGCGCATCCTGGAGGGCGGCAAGCTGGTGCGCTACGGGGCCAAGACGATCCCCGAAGGCGGCTGGTACTCGATGCCGCGGCTCTACGTGGACGGCGGGCTGATCATCGGCGACTCCGCCAGTTTTCTGAACGCGCAGCGGCTGAAGGGCATCCACATGGCCATCAAGAGCGGGATGCTCGCCGCGGAGACTATTTTTGAGGCGCTGCGCGCCGGCGACACTTCCGCGAAAACGCTGGCGGAGTTCCCCCGCAAAGTGGAGCAGAGCTGGATCAAGAAAGAACTGTGGGCCGTGCGCAACTTCCACCAATCGTTCCAGCATGGGCTGTGGGCGGGGCTGCTCCACACCGCCGCGCAGTTTGTAAGCGGCGGCCGCGGGCTGATTGACCCGATGCGCGCGCCCCCGGGCCACGAGGCCTATCACAAACTCGACGGCGCGGGGGCTCCCGAGCGATTCAAGGGCGACGGCGCGCTGACGTTTGACCGGCTAAGCGACGTCTATCACTCCGGCACGCGGCACGAGGAAGACCAGCCGTGTCACTTGGTGGTGGCCGATACAAACATCTGCGTCCAGCGCTGCGCGCAGGAGTACGGCAACCCATGCCAATATTTCTGCCCCGCAGCGGTTTATGAGATGGTGCGGGAGAAGGGCGAGCTGCGCCTGAAGATCAACGCCTCCAACTGCGTGCACTGTAAGACCTGCGATATCGCCGACCCCTACCAGATTATCAACTGGGTTGTGCCGGAGGGCGGTGGTGGGCCCAACTACGAGGGAATGTAAGCCGCTGGCCGGGTCGGGGACGCCCGCGCGCCTACCTCGTGCCGCAGCCCACTCCGGCGCAGGGCTCCCGCGAAAACATCCGGTGGAAGAATCGCCCCACCTGGGTGAAGAACCCCGCTTTCTTCTTCGGCGCATCCTCCGCCGCAGCAGAACGCCGCGCGGGATGCGCTGCGGCTGGCCCGGCCGGAGAGGCAGGCGACACCGGGGGGCCCGCCACCCGGCCGGTAAACACCGCTGTGGGCCGCACGCGAACCTCGCGTACCAGCAGCATGGTCTCCGGGTCCGGCTCCGGCGGGGGCGCCGGAGCTGCCGCGTCGAAGGTGAGCGGCGGCATGATTACCTTGTAGATGGGTTCTTCCATCGCCGGCGGCGTCGCCTCTTCTTCCTTGACCTCCGATTTCCCCGGCGGCTTGCTCGGGCGTCCGAGGCTGGCGTGAACGGGCACGCTCAGTTCCGGCGGCTTCGGTCGCGGCGGCGGGGCGACTCGGGCAGTGAGGACTTCACACTGGCAAGCGCCCGGGATGCCGCCGAGCGATTCCAGTTGGCCGCCGGCGAAGGCCACTTCACCGGTTTGCGGCACCAGTAGGCTTTGGGCGGTGAGCTGCTGCTCGATGCGCACCGCGCCGCGCTCGGCGCGCACGCACATCGCGCCGGCAGCCTCCAGGCCTACGGTGGCGTCGCGCGGGCCGTCGCCGATGGCAATGGGCGTGGCCACAATCAGCGGCGTATAAATCGTCAGCGACACGCCCCGCTCCAGGCGCGCGTGCACACGGCCGTAATCGAGCGCCAGGGTGATGGCGCCGCCGGACTTCAGCAGCGAGAAGTGCGCCGGGGCGCACAGGCCCATCTCGCCGCCTTCGATCAGCGCCAGCCGCGCCTGTCCGGAGCGCACGGTGACCTCGCTGCCGCTGCCGAGCACCGTGGTGCTGCGCCCGCTCTCGACCTCCACGCCGACGGCGCCCTTGACGGCGATGTCGTCGCCCTCGATTCGGCCGACGATTTCCGGTTGCGCCTGCGCCTGGAGCAGCCCGGGAGCGAGCCACAGGAACGCGAGGCATAGGCCGATTTTTCGAAGCCCGGAGGTGCGTACTCCCCATGCCGGATGGGGGAGGTGGGTCGCGGGTGGTGTGACGCAAGCCATCGTCGGATTCGCGCTGCTTCGCCTATACTATACGCTGATGCCCAACACCGCAAAATCTGACGAGGAGCGAGAAGGGCAACCCCTCAGCGCGCACTACGACACGCGCATGCCGCAGTACACGCGCTGGCGGCGGATGCAGATCCCCATCCTCGGTTCGGCAGCCTGCTGGCTGGCGCGCGCGCTGGGTCCCACTCTGCGGCTGGAAGTTCTCGGCAGGCAAAACGAGCGGCGTGTCCACGACGCGGGCCAGCGGCTCATTCTGGTCTTCTGGCATCGGTGCGTTTTCTCCGCCACGTGGTGGTGGCGCAATCGGGGTATCGTGGTGATGAACTCGACGAACTTCGATGGCCAATGGACGCGTCGCGTGATCGAGCGGCTGGGCTACGACACGGCGCAGGGCAGCTCGAGCCGCGGCGGCCTGAAGGGGCTTGCGGTGATGGCGCGACGCCTGGAAGAAGGCCGGGACGTGGCCTTTACCATCGACGGACCTCGCGGCCCTCGCTACGTCGCCAAGCCCGGCCCGGTGATGCTGGCGCGACGCACCGGCTTTCCGATCCTGGCCTTTCACATCGGTCTGGAGCGCGCCTACACGTTTGAGAAGTCCTGGGACTTGTTCCAGGTGCCCCATCCCTTTGCGCGTGGCGTGGTTGTGCTTTCCCCACCCCTCTACGTGCCCGCCGACGGTGACCGGGAAGCGCTGCGCTGCAAGCACGCCGAGATGCAGGCGGCGCTTGAACGTGTCCGCGACGTGGCCGAATCCTGGTTCACGCTTTCTCCCCGAGAGCGCGAGCGGGAGCGGGCGGCGTGGAACACCCCGTCCGCCTAGACGAAAATCAAAGCTTGAAAGAAACCCGACCCGGTTTGGGGAATCGCGTTTCGATTTTCGTCAGCGCTCGGCCAGGGTGATGCGCACGTCCATCTTCTGCCGGCCGCGGTAAATCGTCGCGTTCACCACGTCACCGGGCCGCTTCCGATTGATGAACACGTTCAGGTCGAGCTGGGTGGCCATCTTGTGGCCCTCCAGCGCCACCAGTACGTCGCCGCCGATCAGAATCTTGCGCATGCCCGCCGCAGCGATGCGGTTCCCGCCGCGCAGGCCGGCGCGCTCGGCCGGACCGCCGGAGGTGACGCGCTCGATGAGCAGGCCTTCATCCACCGGCAGCTCGAGCGCCTCGGCCAGGCCGGGCCAGAGCGCCCGCACCTCGACGCCGAGAAACGCTCGATGGACGCGCCCGGTGGCGATGAGGTCCTGCGCGATCAGCTTGGCGGTGTTGATGGGTATGGCGAAGCCGATGCCGGCGGGGGTGCC
>Ga0209515_10001590_pt1 | contig 37327 bp, 38 predicted proteins | sample Subgroupgradi54m_FD_187454 | JGI IMG/M metagenome (GOLD analysis project Ga0209515, IMG submission 187454) | Subsurface groundwater microbial communities from S. Glens Falls, New York, USA - GMW60B uncontaminated upgradient, 5.4 m (SPAdes)... ... | reverse complement strand
CAATCTATGTTCAATGGTCGACTTATGTCGCCATAAGGAGGTAGTCAAGCTGTCTCCCTACAGAAAATTGTTCTCAGTTTAACATTAATTCTTTTACTCGTATATCGGGTGAAGATAATACCAGGAGGAGTCTATGCGTGGTAAAAGTTGGATTGCAGGAGTGTTGGTTATCGTATTTTTTCTAACGGGATGTGCAAGCATTGTGGGTAAGAACATTTATCCGGTCACAATCAACAGCCATCCAGACGAAGCAGTCATTGTCATCAAAGATGAGAAGGGAAAAGAAATGTACAAAGGTAAAACACCGACGACGATTACGCTGTCTTCTGGAGAAGCGTATTTTCATGCAAAGAGTTATTCCATTACTTTTTCTAAACCTGGTTACGAAGATCAGACGACGGAGATTAAAGCCGGTTTGAGCGGTTGGTATTTTGGCAATATTCTCTTTGGCGGTCTTATCGGTGCATTAATTGTTGATCCCATAACAGGGAATATGTGGAAATTACCAACCGAAACAACCATAACATTGGCAGAACAGGTGAAGGTAGGTAAAAACGAACAAAGTTTAAAAATTATTCCGATCAATCAAATACCGGAAAATATCCGAAAACAACTGGTTAGGCTTAATTAAAATATAACTGATACAAATGGTGTCGCAATATCGTTCCATTAGTTGTGCGTAGGTCAATAATTGGATGAAGTTGGGGGCTTGACGTTCGGCGATTTCACGGCGCGGCGTCAAGCCCCCCGTTTTTATCGCCATTTTCCCACTCTCCCTGACATTCTCTCAAATTCAATAATCCCCTTTGACAGCCGGCGCTTTAAACGATATACTTTTTTTGGACAGAATTCTGAATAATTCAGAATTCATAATAATTATGAATTTACTTATAGTTTAAGGAGGTTCACGATGGTAACGTTTGCCCCGAAATCGGTCAAGCTCTGGGGGAGTGGTCAATTGACTATTCCCAAAGACATGCGGGAGGCTCTTCATCTGGACAAGGAAACGAAACTTAATGTTTTTGCCATCGGCAGATGCCTGGTGATGACGCCTAAACCTTTGCTGCGCCGCTCTCTGGCCAAGAAGGTTCAAAAAGAAATGCGCGACAAAAAAATAAGCTTAAACGACCTTCTTGAGGACTTAAAAAACGAGCGCCGTCAGTACATAAGAGAAACGCATGGACGTTAAGTCATGGCGTGTCTTTTTGGATTCGAGCGTCTTGATATCCGGCGTGATCTCCCAGACCGGAGCTTCATCGGCCATCCTCGATTTAGGCGAAGCCGGCGAGATTGTTATCGTTTTAAGTAAAGGTGTTTTGGTTGAGACCGATAGGGTTTTTGAGAAAAAATTTCCCGGGCTTATTGGAAATTTTAGAGAATTTATTAAAAATCTCTCACCGATCGTCGCCGAAGACCCCACCTCACAAGAAATCCGCGAAGCCGAAAGCGTTATTGATAAAGATGACGCGTCCATCTTAGCCGCTGCCAAAAAAGAAAACATCCATTATCTGGTGAGCCTGGACATAAAACATTTTCATAACAATAAGGTGCGCGAATACTTGAAAAGCCCCATTGTTACACCATCGCAGTTCTTGACGGAATTCCGGTATATTTTTGAAAAAGGTGCGAATTAACTTAGGAGTACGCCAATACTAATGCCGTAATTTCGACGGCGCAATATTGGAGAAAAATATATGAACAAGACCGACATATCAAATTTTGGTCATGCGATTGCTTTTCGTCCTCAGGGAACTAAAGTATCTCTCGAAGTTAAGTTAAAGGACGAAACGGTTTGGCTGACTCAAGGCCAAATGGCGGAGCTATTTTCAACAGAACGCAGTGTCATTACCAAACATCTTCGCAACATTTTTGGAATAACAGAATTGCATAAAAAAAGCAATGTGCAAAAAATGCACATACCTAATTCTGATAAACCCGTTCAGTTTTATAATCTTGATGTCATCATTTCCGTAGGGTATAGAGTCAATTCTAAGAGAGGAACTCAATTCCGTATCTGGGCGACGAATATCTTAAAACAGCATTTGATTCAAGGCTACACTCTCAACAATAAACGCCTCAAGGAGCAAGCGCAGAGTTTAAAGACGCTTCAACGCACCGTCCAAATGCTGGCCGATTTGAGCGAACGCAAGGCTTTAACCAGCGATGAAGCCAAGAATTTGTTTCAAGTTATCCGGGATTATAGCTATGGTTTGGATATTCTCGACGATTATGACCATGGCCGTATTACTGTTAAATCAGCGACGAAGAAGGAAAGTTATCGATTAACTTATGATGAAGCCATTCGTCTGATCGAACAAATGCGTCAGAAGTTTGTTAGCAGCGGTTTATTTGGCAGAGAAAAGGACGATTCATTTAAAAGTTCTTTAGGAGCGATTTATCAAACATTCAGCGGAAAAGACCTCTATCCAAGTGTTGAAGAGAAAGCGGCCAATCTTCTTTATCTGGTTGTAAAAAATCATTCGTTTGTAGATGGGAATAAGCGAATAGCCGCCGCCTTGTTCATCTGGTTTCTCGACAAGAATAGACTTCTTTATAGAGTAGATGGCAGTAAACGAATTGCAGACAACGCCTTGGTCGCCATCACCTTAATGATTGCCGAAAGCCAGCCGAAGGAAAAGGAAGTCATCGTAGCGCTGGTGGTGAATTTGATTAATAAATGTAATTGAGCCTAAGAAAGGTAAAATCCTTATGTCCGATGAAATGCATTCAACCAAAATAGCTGTTTTTAAAGGAAAACAGGTTAGAAAGACGATTCATGAGAATGAGTGGTGGTTCTCGATCACTGATGTCGTTGAAGTTCTTACGGAAACAAAAAGACCTAGGAAATATTGGAATGACTTGAAGAAGAAACTCATAAAAGAAGGTTATTCTGAGGTGTCCGAAAAAATCGGACAACTGAAATTAGTGGCTTCAGACGGGAAAGAATATTTATCCGATTGCGCCAACACAGAAACCTTGTTTCGTGTTATCCAGGCTATTCCTTCGCCCAAGGCCGAACCATTCAAGCGCTGGCTGGCCAGGGTTGGCTATGAGCGGATTCAAGAGATTGAGGATCCAGAACTGGTTATGAAACGTATGCGGGCCATCTACAAAGCCAAGGGTTATTCGGAGGCCTGGATTGAAAAACGGATTCGGGGCATTGCGATTCGTGAAGAGCTCACTGATGAATGGAACAATCGCGGGATCAAGGATCATAGAGAATACGCCATATTGACCGCGGAGATTTCCAAGGCAGCGTTCGGTTTGACACCTTCCGAGTACAAAAAACTCAAAGGGTTGGAACGCGAAAATCTCCGCGATCATATGAATGACCTTGAATTGATTTTCTCCATGCTCGGAGAGGCTTCCACGACCCAGATCGCCCGCGGACGTGACGCGCAAGGGTTTGAGTCGAATAAAAAGTCCGCCGTTGAAGGCGGTTCCATTGCCGGCAATGCCCGACGAGACCTAGAAAAACGCAGCGGGCAAAGAGTGGTGAGTAATAAAAATTATCTCTCCTTACCGCAAGATAGAAGGTTGTTGAAGGAATAATTCTGGAATAGACTATAAAACCCTCGTCCATCCCAGCCAATTCTCTCCCGCGGGAGAGAATTGGCTTAGAGCACGCCAAGAGTTTCCCCAACTTCTATCTATAATAATTGTCATTTCCAAGATGTTTTGTTATACTTTCAACACTTTGGAGAGGTGGCTGAGTGGTTGAAAGCGCACGCTTGGAGAGCGTGTTGCGATCGAAAGGTTGCACGAGAGTTCGAATCTCTCCCTCTCCGTTCTACTCCGCCCCCAGCAAACTAAAAAATGGACATCTCAAAAACTTGGAACAAAGCGCTTAGGAATACGGAAATCATCCGCACGCGGGTGCAGGCGCTCATGACTTTTTCACAGACGCTGGTGCCGTACATCGTTTTATCCGAATCCACGATCAACCCCGGCGACACCGTGGTTCGAAAGTGCGAAGTCACGGTGGAAAAACCTTCGTTGATCCTGCCTCCCAACCTGCCGCAGTTCGAAGGATTTGAATTTGAAAAAGAATTTTCTGAAGATGAAAATTCCCTGATCAATTTTTTGCTGGTTCGGGGGGTGAGCTTTCCTTCGATGAAATACAATAACAAAACTCTTTCCCTGGACATCTACGAGGGGAAGTTAAAAGACGCTATCGGTTTTTACCTCGAGCAATTGCAGCAAGAAGAAAACGTCAACACTGGTTTGATCACCGGGCCGGAGGATTGCTGGCAATTTTCGGTTTTGATCTTCATCGCCTCCCAAATTGCCAAGAACGCGGACACGGATGTTAAAAGATTGCTGGAAGAATATCGGAAGAAAAATTTTTTATAAGGAAGAAAGGACAAATCTCGTGCGAAAAAAGACTCTAGTCTTATTGATTTTTTTGTTTGTGTCCGTCGGTTGGGCTTATTGTGCAGAGCCTGTTCCTCAAAAATATGTTTTAGATAATGGTTTGACCGTCCTCATTACGGAGGTACCATCCAGTTCAAGTGTGGCGGTTTATGCACTGGTTAAGACCGGTTCAGCCGTTGAGGGGAAATATATGGGAAGCGGGATTTCACATTTTGTTGAACACATGCTTTTTAAAGGGACGAAAAAAAGAGCGGTCAGTCAGGTTGCGCAGGAAGTCAAAAGTTTGGGGGGCAGCATCAACGCCTCGACCACGTTTGATTATACGATGTATACGATCGAACTTCCCACCGGGACTTTTGAAAAAGCGCTCGATATCATGTCCGATATGCTGATGAATTCTCAGTTTGACGCGAAAGAGATGGAGAAAGAACGGGCCGTCATCTTTGGGGAAATGCGTTTGTATTACGACAATCCCGATCGCATCTTAAGTCAGATGGTTTTTGAAAATGCGTACCTCCGCCATCCGTATCGTCATCCGATTATCGGTTACGAACCTTTATTCTCAAAAATTTCTCACGAAAATATTTTGGATTATTACCATTCAACGTACACGCCTAACAATATTGTTTTATCCATCGCCGGAAAAGTTTCGGCCTCCAAAGTTTTGGATAAGGTCAAAGAGGCTTTTAAAGATTTTGAACTTAAACCTTATCCAATTCGAAATCTCCCGTTGGAACCCGTGCAGATCACTCCCCGATGGGCCGAGAAGGAATACAAAACCGATCTCACCCGGATGTCGATGGCGTATCAGGGGGTGAGTGGTTTGGACCGGGATATGCCGGCGCTGGATGTCCTCTCGATGATCTTGGGTCAAGGAGGAAGTTCCCGACTGTTTCTTGAGATTTATAAGAAAAAAGGATTGGTGTATTCTATCACCACTGAAAATTTTACGCCGATGGATAAAGGAATTTTTGAGATTGAATGTCTTTTAGAAGAAAAGAATGTGAACAAAACGCTCACCGCGATCAAAGAACAAATCGCGTTAGTTCAAAAAAATGGTGTTGAGCCGCAGGAGCTCAAGAAGATCAAGCGGCAGGTTTTAAGCCAGCATGTCTTTGACAATCAAACCGCTGCACAACTGGCGGACCGCACAGCTTTTGATGAGGCCTTCGCGGGCGATGCGGATTTTTCTAGGAGATATTTGGACGCCATCAATCAGGTCACCAGCAACGACATTAAACGAGCCGCCCAAGAATATCTGGTGGATAACCGCCTGACGGTTTCTATTCTTAACCCGAAGAAAGAAAATAAAGAGGCCGCGCCGGAATCAGTTGAGAAAAAAACGCCCGAGATTGAAAAATTTACTCTCGACAATGGGATGGTGATTTTATTGCGGGAAGATCATACCTTCCCGATTGTTTCTGTGTCTTTAGTTTTAAACGGCGGAACCCGTCTGGAAAATAAGGACAATAACGGTATCTCTCAGTTGACCTCTGATCTGTGGACGAAAGGAACGAAAACCAGAAGCGCCAAAGACATTTCAACCGAAACAGAATCGCGGGGTATGAGCTTAAGAGATTTTTCCGGACGAAATAGTTTTGGCTTAAGCCTTAGTCTTTTGGCAGAGGATTTTAATTTTGGAATGGATCTTCTGGAAGATCTCATGAAAAATCCGAGTTTTCCCGAGGAGGAATTTCAAAAAAGCAAAGAAGGTGCCCAGGCCGCGATCCGAACACGGGATGATAATATTTCCGCCATCACCTCTAAAATGTTGAAGGAGACTTTGTTTTTGAAACATTCCTTCCGGCTCGAAAGTCTGGGAACGTTGGAATCGGTCGGACGGATCAAACGAACGGATGTGGCGGATTTTTATAAAAGATTATCTCTTTCGAATAATATGGTTTTAGCGATCTTCGGAGATATTAAAAAAACAGAGGTGCTGGAAACTTTAAAGAAGAAATTTTCCGGACTTAAGAAAGAGAATTTTTCGTTGGGGCAGGAAAAGGAAGATCCTCCTACGCAGGCGCGGGAAAAAACAATTCAGATGGATAAAGAACAGGCGATCGTGATGGTGGGTTTTCAGGCGCCGGCGATTTCCAGTCAAGACCGTTACGGGATGGAAGTGATCGCGTCCATTATGGGCTCACCCTTGAATGGGCGGATCTTTTTGAAAATCCGCGACGAGTTAGGCCAGTCGTATACGCTGGGAGGAAATTATACCCCTGGAATCGATATGGGCGTGAGCGTCTTTTTTGTTTCGACGACGAGCGAGCATGTGAAAAAGGTCAAAGAAGTTTTGCTTGATCAGATTAAGGAATTGCAAAATAGCGACGTGACTGATGAGGAATTGAATCATACGAAGACGTATTTGAAAGGGACATTTGCGATGGGGCTGGAAACAAATTCTGCTTTGGCTTTTACCAGCAGTCTCGATGAACTCTACGGCCTCGGGTTTGCTCATTATAAAACTTATGACCAGGAGATTGATCGGGTGACTAAAGCGGATATCAGGCGTTTAGCGCAAAAATATTTGGATCCCCAAAAGTGCGCGGTTGTCTTGACGATTCCAACGGAGGGGGCAAAACAAAAATCCCTCCAACATCCAAACTCCATGCCGGATGTCGGAACTCCCGAGCAGATCCACTAAATCATATTTACAACCCATGTGTTCGATGATACATTAAATTTCTATGGAAGATTTCCCCCAAATTGAGTTAGAAGCAGCGCTCATCGAAAAATTGCAAGGTCAGCTGACTCTGCTTCAGCCGGAGGCGGAAAAAGAAGCCACCGTCCTGGCCGCCTTAGATGAAGTTTTAAGAGAAGACCCTAAGGGAATTTTCCGTCAAATTCCTGATTTGGGCACTCCGGAAAAAAGATATCAGGTGGTTAAAGATTTTCTGTCGTACGGAATCATTGATGACCTTCTATGTGATTCGGACGTTGAAGACATTATTATCAATTCCCTCAAAACTATTTATATCCACCACGCGCAAAAAGGATTGGTTTCAACCGGCAAAAAATTTCAAACGCACAAAGAACTCGATCTCTTCGTCAAGAAATTGCTTCTTTTAGGCGGCCGCAGCGGTCAGGTTAAGAAAATTATCAACCTTGAATTGCCTAATTTAGGCGGGCGAGTCAATATCGCCACCTCGGCGTTTGGTCCGCAGCTGACGATCACCAAGGCCAGGCTGGAACCTTTAAGTATTTTAAACTTAATTGAGCGCGGTACTTTAACCTTTGAAGTGGCGGCGCAGTTATGGGTGTATGTGGAAGGTCTCTCGATCCGTCCGGCCAATATTATTATTGCCGGCGGTCCCGGCACCGGAAAAACAACCCTTTTGAATGCCTTATTTAGTTTTGTGCCCGAGTCTGAGCGGATGGTGATCATCGAAGATACTTTGGAGATCAATGCCTTTTTGGAAGAAAGCTGTTCTCGTCTGGAAAGTGATGATGACGTTTCGCTCGCCGATTTGGTGAAAAATAGTTTACGGATGCGTCCGGAACGGATTGTGATCGGAGAGGTGAGAGGCGAAGAAGCCCAGGATATGATCACGGCTGCCAACGTTGGAAAATACTGTATCAGCACCATTCATGCGTTGACCTGCCGCGAGGCCATTTTACGTCTACAAAATGAACCGATGAATGTTCCGGAGGTATTGGTCAATTTAATTGATGTCTTTGTGGTTTTGAAGCGTTACCATGTCCAGGATAAAATTTTTCGGGTGATTGATGAGGTGAGTGAAACGAGCGGCATGGAACAAAAAACTATTTTGCTTTCACATATTTTTAAATACGATTATGAACAAAATACGATTAAAGGAGTTTCCGCCAGCACGGTTTTCCGCGACCGGCTTGCCCAGCAGTCTGCGTTGGTTCCTAAAGATATTATTGATGAGGTGCGCTTGCGCACTTTTATCCTCAGTGTGCTGGCGGAAAAAGGCCTTACAACGATGAAAGAAGTCACCAGTTTTTGCCGGTTCTATAATAAGGATCCCCAAGCAGCGCTCGCAGGTTTGGGTTTTTCGAGGGAGAAATTGTTGAAAAGTAGAAAATAAAAAACGCCGGGGCGCCCAACGATTCAATCAACGATGCGCCCCACAAATATTCTTAAGACAAATAATGATTTAAAATTTTTGCGCCTGTAGCTCAATTGGATAGAGCATCAGCCTACGAAGCTGAGGGTTAGAGGTTCGAGCCCTCTCAGGCGCGTTTTAATTTATGTCCACCATCGACAATGTCCTCATGCAGGAAGCGCTGAAACTGGCTCGCGAAGCGGCGAAAAAAGATGAAGTCCCCGTCGGAGCCGTGATCACGCACAACAACAAAATCATCGCCCGCGCCCACAATCAGGTGGAAATGCTCAAAGACCCCACCGCCCACGCCGAAATGATCGCGATCACCCAGGCAACCAGCTATTTATCCTCCAAGTGGCTGCGGGAGTGTACCATCTATGTTACAATCGAGCCTTGTTCGATGTGCGCCGGCGCTTTGATATTAGCCCGCATCAAACGATTGTGTTTCGGCGCGCGCGATCCCAAGACCGGTGCCTGCGGGTCGGTGATAAATCTGGCGCGGCATGATCATTTGAACCACACAATAGAAATTCGTCAGGATGTTATGGCCCCGGAGTGCGGTCATTTGTTGAGTCAGTTTTTTCAGAAGAAACGAAAGCAAGTTCAGTAATTTGTTTTATACGTGTATTTCTTAAAAAATTTTTGGAGAGATAGCAGTATAATAGCTTGAAATATTAAAGGAGAATTAAGTTAGTTAAAAACATCATTGTCCTATTTCCTTCAAGTATACGTTTACTATACTAAGAAGTCTTCGCATTTTAACTGAGTATAAAGACTTTCTTAAGGAAAATGATTGCATAAATCCCTTCGGCCAGTCATCATTTTTTTCATTACACTCTCCATTGCTTCCGCTTCATTGGCGGCATCAATTCCTTCCAAAGAATTTCTCTCCACGGATTTCACAAGACTTTTTAAAAATAAAGAATATGAAAAAGCATTAAAAGCTTCTAGTGATCTTTTGATAAAGCATCCTTACGATGCGCTGATTTTGCGTTACCGTGCTTTGACTTTAGAGAAGCTCAAACAATCGAACCAAGCCATCTATGTTTATCAAGAGATTTTAGAGGCTCATCCCAATGACATTCCCGCGCGTTTATTTTTGGGTTTGGCTTATCTGAAACAAGATAAATATGCAAGGGCCCAAAAAGAATTGCGTTATGTGGTAGCGCACGCTTCCTCAACGGAATACCGGCACTGGGCCCAGGCGCAATTAAACCGTTTGCATCGCAATGTCCGGACGGCTGCCAAACCGGTTAAAAAGAAACCATACGTTGTAGGGAAGACAGGAATTGCTTATGACAGCAACCCCTTGCTTTTACCCGATAATAAAAATTTATTAATCGAAAGTAAAAAAGCCTCGGCACTTTACTTGTTTGAACTGACTGTGGGATATCCTTTGCGGTTAGAAAAAGATTCTCGTTTGGATGTTCTGTATATTGGCCAGCAATATTCTCACAGCCACGGGGCCGAGGGAGTAGATTTTACCTCCCAAGGATTTGCTTTTGATGCTAAAAAGCGGACATTCGTGGGGACGCGTTCGTTTTTTTTGGGGAGCCGTTATGATTTTCGCGCGAATTTTTTAAGAAGCGATCTGTTTTCAATTGTGAATCGTTTTTTTGTCAGTGCGGATACATCTTTTTGGCCTAAGACGCAGACGCATTTTTACGGACGATTCGGTATTTTAAATTACGGTTCCGATGGCACCAATCCCGATGAGACATCCCGCGACGGTGTCCGTGAGGCCATTGGCGTCACCCAATATTTTTATGCACGAGATCTTCAAAGTTTCTTCTTTATTAAAGGGGAAGGCAATTTCAATCAAACGCGCGGAGATAATTTTAATCGTGATGGCGCGCTGGCGAGTGTGGGCATTCATACGCCGCTTTATTTCTGTAAAAAGACAGACCTCGATGTATCGACGGGATTTGATTGGGGGACATATCCTGATTTCGTATCTTTATCCTCATTAGATACTAGCGAACGGCGCGATAAACGCTGGGACATTTATACCGGCGTGACGCACCATTGGAAACCGAATCTTGCCACGAGAATTTTTTATCGGTTTATTAATTCACAGAATGACAATGATTTATTTGACCGCACGCGGCATATTACAGGCACGGAAGTTGTCTTTTCGTTTTAGTTGATAAAGAGAAAAATGAACTTATGTCAAAATACATGAAAAAAATTATTTTTAGCGCAATCGGATTGCTTGTGCTTTCGTCTTTGGCTTTGGCCGATGATGACAGGCACATTACGGTTGATCGTCAGATGGGAGGCATGGAGCAAGGAAGCCGTATTCAAGCGCCGGGAAGTTTTTCAGGAAAACCTGGAAGCGGAACAACGCCTCTCTCGAATATTCACCAAACGATTTCTTCCCATCAAGGATCGGAGAGAAAGCCCGTTGATTCCTCGAAATCTTCTATCAGTGGAAATCATGGTTTTGTTTACACAGGAGAAACAAATCATTCAAATAATGTGGGGCCAGGCGCAAACGGTTCGGTTGAACCGGTTAATAATCCTGTTGATACTGGAGCGGGTACAGGCGGAACCGGCGCCGGTGAGACTGTGACGAAGGAAACAAATCATCCTATAGATACAGGCACAAGTGAATCACCAACGGAACCAGTTAACAATCCCATTGATACTGGAGCGGGCATAGGCGGAACTGGAACCGGCCAGACCGTGACGAAGGAAACAAATCATCCTATAGATACAGGCACAAGTGAATCACCAACGGAACCAGTTAACAATCCCATTGATACTGGAGCGGGTATAGGCGGAACTGGAACCGGTGAAACGTCGACGGAAAGCAAAGGTATTGAGCCCGGCGCAGGACCTACTGAGGGTTCGAGTAATCCCATTATTGATGCCGATGTAAATGTCAATCCGGATTCAGGAACAGTTGAGGCTGATGTGACGGTCGATACGAGCGGTGAGCTCGAGGATAAACAAATTTTTGATGCAGACCTTGGGGCGGAAGATGTTACTTCCGTTGATACCGAAGTCGGCAGCGCTTCTGAGATCACCGGACAAGAAGTTGTAGAAGGCGCGGATATAACGACTTCAGGGCAAACCGACCAAACCAGCGATTCAACCCAAGTCACAACAGGCGAAACCACGATACAAGAGACAACCAATCCTCCAACGACAGGTGGCGTTCAAGAATCCTCTGAACCTTCCAGTAATCCTATTGTTGATGTTGATACCAATGTCAATCCCGAATCAGGCACGGTTCAAGCCGATGCAACTATTGATACCAGCGGTGAACTTGAGGAGAAACAAATTCTAGATGCTGATCTTACAGCAGGAGAGACAACTTCCACAGGGGCAGAAGTGGGGAGCGCGACAGATGTGACTCAATCGGATACGGTCGAAAGTGCAGATATAACGACCCAACCTGTTTCGACCGTCACCACGACCTCCGATCTCACGGCAGAAGTCGACACAACAGGTGCAACAACCGGAGGAGAAGCCGATGTTGGAATTGAAGCGGATGCTTCCGGTATTAGTGAAGGAGAGGATGTAACGTGCGACCCGGCGGACGGGCTCACATCTGCCGCCTGCGGACTTCCTAAGCTATAAAAACGATACCGAGGGCCTCTTCATTGGGGCTTTAATCTGTATTGTATTAAGTGAGGATAATGCTTAAAGAGTTTTCATGACTGAAAATATAATCGCTTGGGGGTTTTTAAGGAAGCTGTTTTGGGAAGATGTGCTCCTTGTTTTGGGAGTGCTTGTTGTCGCTTGGTTGGTGGCGGTGATTGTCCAGCGAGTGATCCGTCATCTGGCGGAAAAATCACCGGCTCGGTTTCGCCTTTTTATTTTACGGTTTGTGCCGGTTTCACGTCTGTTGATTGGAATCACAGCGGTTGTCATTATTGTGCCCCTCCTCATTGAGCCGAAATTTCAGAATATTATCGCACTCGTTGCCAGTGTGGGTGTCGTGTTGGCTTTTGCGTTTAAAGATTACGCAAGCTGTATTGCGGCGGGGTTGGTAACCGTTGTGGAGAACACTTATCAGCCTGGAGACTGGATCGAGATTGACGGTGCTTACGGAGAAGTGAAATCCATAGGCCTGCGGGCGGTGCGCATTGTGACGCCCGACGATACGGAGGTATCTATTCCGCACGTACGGCTTTGGTCGACCAATATATTTAATGCCAGTAGTGGTAATCGCAGCCTCTTGTGTGTTGCCGATTTTTACCTTCATCCGGAGCATGATGCTTCTTTGGTGCGTGGGCGATTAACGGAAGTTGCGCAAAATAGTTCCTACCGAAAGCCAGAGACTCCGGTTACTGTTATTATATTCGAGAAACCGTGGGGAACGCATTATCGGCTTAAGGCGTATGTGAAAGAAAGCCGTGAGCAGTTTTTGTTTATAACGGATTTGACGGTGCGGGGCAAGGAAATGCTTCGCTCGTTGGGAATCCGTTTTGCGCAAGCGACTTACGCTGAGACAAACTAGAAGAGTAGACCCCGGATACAACGAGAAAGCCTTTCGGCAAAAAACCGAAGGGCTTTTTATATGCTGGAGTAGAAATCACGATTAACTTTCGGGATCAATGACTTGCAATTTGAAAGTAACTATGCTACTCTAGCTTCCATTTTACTTGCATAATGCAAGCTAATAAAAACAATTTAAACCAGGAGGCGGCTATGATCAAACTTTACGGGATGGGGCTTTCATTTAATGTCAGCAAGATACGTTACTGTCTCAATTATTTGAACCTCAAGTACGATTGGATACAGACGAATCCAATTGTCGGAGAAAACCAGACAGCGCAATATTTGAGTATCTCTCCAACGGGAAAAATTCCCGCTATTGAAATAGACGGTTTCAAATTGTTCGAAAGCAATTCCATTAACCGGTATCTGGTCACAATCAATAACTCACCGATTTATCCGCAGGATGCCAAAAAGAGGGCCGTTGTTGATGCTTGGATGGATTATGTGGCCATCCATGTGGCGCACGCCTTGGGCCGGGTTCTTTTTAATCGTGTATTTGCGCCCATGACCGGCCAAAAGGCTGATCAAGAATCCATCCGCGTTGGGCTCGAGTTTCTTGATAAGTATTTTTCGATTTTGGAAAAACAGTTGTCCCAAAATCCCTATTTGGCAGGCAAAGAATTCAGTCTTGCGGATATCAATTTGCTGGCTGTTTTGGATCCTTGTGAATTGGCCCAAATAAGCATAAACGAATATCCAGCGCTTAAAAAATGGCGGGCAGGTTTAAAGTCCCAGTCCTTTTATCAAAAGTGTTATAAGGATTATACTCAATTTGTTCAAGAGGCCATGAGCGCAAAAGTGGGTAAATAAAGTTTGTTTAAAATCCGGGGGCGTTGTCCATTAATATAGCATTGGGGACACGCCCGAATGGCACTGACTTAAGCAAAATAAATATAACAAAAACACCTTCATAAGTCGAGAAAGATGTAAAAATAGGACTCGAATCGGAGGTGTTCATGAAAATAAATAAAAAAATATCAGTAAACTTAAGAATAAAATCAAGGCAACCCGACAGGAATTAGAAAAAAATCAACTAAGAGCGATTAAAGGAATGATTACAAAAAATCGAATAGAACATATTTGCCGTGAAGAGAATTATCAATATCGAAAAAGGATATTAACCCCCAAGGCAACCATATTACATATGATAGGAGCCGCATTAAGCCGAGAAGGTAGTTTTCAGAGCTCGTGGCATAACATTGGACAAGCTGGTCAGTCAGATATATTATCAAAAGCACGAAAAAGACTGCCTACAAAAGTATGGAACAACTTAAATCAATGGATTAAAGATGCTATTGATAAAGAGTTTGGTGAAAAAGCAAAATGGCGTGGGCATAGAGTGATAGGTGTTGATGGGACGTGTGTTTCAATGAGCGATGAAATAGAGCTTAGTGAGCGATATGGTAAAAGTAAATCAAAGTTTGGATTGAGCCGGTTTCCAATTGCCCAAATGGTATTTGCTTTTACTTTGAAAACCCGAGTAACGGTAGCGCATCAAATCGATGCGTATAAGCTATCCGAGCAAGAATTATTACGAAGGATGTATGCGCAGATGAAAAATGGTGATTTAATCATCGGTGACCGGCATTTTGCCGGGGCAAATCTTTATGTAGAGTACCGTCAACACGGCCTGGAGTTCATTACTCGAACACATCAATGCCTGAAGATTGACCGACTTAAAAGAGTCAAAGAATATTCAAAGAAAGATTTTATTGTTGAGCTTCCGCTGATGCCAGAACATCGTCGAGAGAATAAAGATTTACCGGAATATGTTTTAGTGCGAATCATTGAAGTCCAAGCTAAGCTTCGGGGCAAAAAAGAACAATTTTGGTTGATAACATCACTATTGGATGCAAAAAATATCCCAAAAATGACATTAAGGATCTTTACAAAAAAAGATGGACTGTTGAGACGCTGATTGAAGAACAAAAAATTTGGTTAGGGAGTGATGTGTTAAGATCTAAAACAGCAGAAGGCATATCAAAAGAGATCTATGCTCGTATTATTGCTGGGAATTTGATTCATTGGTTGATCCTGAAAGCAGCCGATAAACATAAAATTCCTGCAAAGCAAATTAGCACTTCTGCCGCTACACGTTTAATTAGTCATTACAGCATACGAATGGGTGATACTCCTAAAAAACGTTTGAGTAAGCTTTATGAAGAACTGTTAGATAAAATCGCTTTATCTATAATTCCTTTTCGTCCTAATCGACTAGAGCCCCATCTTAAAAAAAGAGACCAAAAACATTATTCAATTTTACATACCTCAAGAAAACAATGGAGGCTTGAGAATGCTATTGATGCTTAAGTCAGTGCCATTCGGGACACGCCCCCTAAATTTTCTTGTTACGATAAAGACATGAAAAGTTTAAAAAAACGTCAGAAAATAACCGGATGTCTTGAGCGTTCCCAATGCCCTATCACAAACACTTTGGATTTGATCGGGGATAAATGGACGCTTTTGGTCATTCGGGACATGGTGTTCCTTAAGAAAAAATCGTTTAATGAATTTTTGAAATCTCCCGAGGGGATTGCTACGAATATCTTGACAGAGCGACTCAAGCGACTGGAAGAGCATGGGATCATTGAAAAGCGTCCGTATCAAAAAACGCCATTGCGCTATGAATATATTCTTACCCGGCGCGGGGAAGACCTTCGGCCTCTTCTAATGGAAATGATTCGCTGGGGTAATACACATATTAAAGGGACTTTTGTTCCTCCGAAGAAACTTCTCAAAAGATAGGATAAACCATCTATGGCTTACGATGAACAATTGGAAAAACGTTTGAATAAACTGATTGCCAAACGTAATGATTTTTATGCGCAGAAGATGTTTGGCGGGGTTGGGTTTTTTCTTCATGGGAACATGTGCTTTGGTATATGGAAGGATCATCTCATTCTTCGTCTAGGTGAGAGCCAAGCCAAAAATGCGTTTACTAAAAAGAATGTTAAACCATTTGATATCACCGGTCGTGCCATGAAGGGATGGATCATGGTTGCCCCTGCGGGGACGAAATCTGATATGGCGTTAAAACAATGGGTCATCCAGGCTATCGACTTCGTTTTTCAGTTGCCACGGAAGTGAGTTTTATGGAAAAATTAAGAAATATCTTAAATTAGTAGTAGCATTAATTTGCTTCTTTATTTAAAAGAAAAGAGTATATTATGTATTGCAACTTATTTAAAAATAAATTATACTTCATAATATGAAAGATCAAATTCATACGCCACTTCAAATGCGGGAAGTTTTTCACCTGGAATTTCTACGCTGGTTTAGCAGAAAATTCGAAGCAGAACACTATTGTTTGAAAGGCGGGGTGAACTTAAGGCTTTTTTTAAAAAGTATCCGTTATTCGGAAGACATGGACATTGATATCCAAGGAGTAAGAATCGAAAGGGTAAAAAAAATCGTTATGGAAATTCTTTCGGCCCGTGGATTCTCTGACAACCTTAAGTCTTTCGGTATCGAGAAAATTGTTCCCCCAGATATTGCAAAAGCTAAACAGACCGAAACAACTCAGCGGTTTAAAATTCACCTCCTGACTTCAGGGGGAGAAGATCTTTTCACGAAAGTCGAATTTTCAAGAAGAGGGATGAAGGGGAATACCATCGTTGAGTCAGTATCTACTTCGATTTTACGCTCTTATAAAATGGCGCCTTTACTGGTTCCTCATTATGATGTGTCCTCGGCTGTTGCTCAAAAAATACAGGCATTGGCGCAAAGATCTGTCTTGCAGGCTCGGGATATATTCGATCTATTTGTCTTGAGTTCCCAATACAATGAGGTTCAGGGCAAGTCTTATCAACTTAGCAAGACTGTCCTTAAAACAGCTTATGATAATATTTTTTTGATGAATTTCCATCGATTCAGGGACACCGTTGTTGCTTACCTTGGAGCCGAGGATCAAAAGACATATTCTTCACAAGCGGTATGGGATGAGATCAAACTTAAAGCAGCCCATTTTTTGGAAGAGTTTAACAAAAAACCACCCTCCCGGGATTGAAGAAAAGCTTAATTCATGAGACCCCAAATGGAGGCAATTGCAATGGAAACAGCTACGCCACAAAATATTATGGTTTTTATCAAAAGGTTGGGTCGACCAGTCTTTACGACACATGAATTGGTTTCGATATCCGGTAAATCGGCGTCAACTATTGTTCAAAGCCTGAACCGTTTGGAACAGAAAGGTCTGCTCATCAAAATATATCGTGGCATATGGGCAGAACCTGGAGCCAAAGTACTTTCTTCATTTGAAATTATTCCTTATTTATTCCCTCGTCAGCGGGTCTATGTGTCATTTATTACGGCACTTCATTTGCATGGAATTGTTGAACAGATCCCTCAGGTAATTACTGTAGCTTCGCTATCCCATACAAGAACCATCCGTACCAAGGCAGGCGTTTTTTCTGTGCATCAGCTCACCCCAGGATTTTTTAGTGGATTTGACTGGTATAAAGGAGAAGGAAGCTTTTTGATTGCGGAACCGGAAAAGGCTTTAATCGACAGTCTGTACCTCTCAAGCCGCAAGAAAAAACAATTCGGGCATTTCCCGGAAATACATTTTTCAAAGGAGTTTAGCTTCAAAAAAGCCGCCCGGTGGGTAGAACGTATTGCGGAGAAAAAGATACGTCAGTATGTCCTCGAGAAACTCAAAACAGTAGAGAAACAAAAAAGTTTGGTTGTGGGATAGAGGTCTTTTGTCGGCATTGGCCTGTTATACGTTGAGTCGAAATTATGATATGACCCATTCCGCAAGGCAGACAATTGTTTGTTGAGAAAATTTATGACGAGAAATCCGACCGCCAGATGCTTTGGAAAATATTTCTAAAGAAGGGAAATATAAAATACGCGCCGGAAAAGTTCTCGACCATAGCCAGAGGTATTGAAAAATTTCTTATTAAACCGCTCGATGCAATCAGTAAAGGGCAAGATTTTAAGGGGGGAATGGAAAGCTTCGGGGCCGTGGAAAGATAAGAGGTAACTTATGGCAAAAGCAAAGAAAACAAATGGTGATTTAAATTTTGAAGCCAAACTCTGGCAGGCGGCGGATAAGATGCGCAACAACATGGACGCCGCTGAATATAAGCATGTGGTTCTTGGTCTTATCTTTTTGAAATATATTTCGGATGCTTTCATCGAGCTTTACACAAAATTGTCCAACACGAAAGGCGCTGATCCGGAAGATCCGGATGAATATCGGGCCGACAACATCTTTTATGTTCCCAAGAAAGCCCGCTGGGATTATCTGCAGAAAAATGCAAAACAGCCGATCATCGGCAAGCTTATTGATGATGCGATGGATGAAATTGAGAAGGATAACAAAATCCTTAAAGGAGTTCTTCCCAAAAATTATGCTCGCTCATCTTTGGATAAACAGCGTCTAGGAGAGCTTATTGATCTAATCGGTACGATTGGGTTAGGAGATAAAGAAAATCGCAGCAAAGATATTTTGGGAAGAGTTTATGAATATTTTTTAGGCCAATTCGCCGACGCTGAAGGCAAAAAAGGCGGCCAGTTTTACACACCTCGAAGCATTGTTCAATTACTGGTCGAGATGCTTGAACCATATAAAGGTCGTGTGTTTGATCCTTGCTGCGGTTCAGGAGGAATGTTTGTGCAGAGTGAAAAGTTTGTCGAGGCGCACGGAGGACGGATCGGTGACATCTCCATTTACGGTCAAGAGTCTAATCAGACGACATGGCGTCTTTGTAAGATGAACTTGGCCATCCGCGGTATCGATGCCAACATCGGATGGAATAATGAAGGAAGTTTTCTAAATGATGCTCATAAAGATTTGAAAGCAGATTTTTTGATCGCTAACCCACCATTTAATGACAGCGATTGGAAGGGTGAACTTTTGCGAGAAGATATTCGATGGAAATATGGAACGCCTCCGGCAGGTAATGCAAATTTCGCGTGGGTACAGCATTTCATTTATCATCTTTCCCCGGCTGGAACAGCTGGTTTTGTTTTGGCCAATGGTTCGATGTCATCGAACACATCCGGCGAAGGCGAAATTCGTAAGAAAATTATTGAGGCGGACATCGTGGACTGCATGGTGGCGCTGCCTTCGCAACTTTTTTACAACACCATGATTCCTGCGTGTCTTTGGTTTATTTCCCGAGATAAAAAAAGTTCTAAATTCCGTGATCGTCGAGGCGAAATTCTTTTCATTGATGCTCGTAACATGGGAGTGATGATTGATCGTCGGCATCGTGAATTAACCGATGAACAAGTTTCCAGGATTGCGGAAACTTATCACACATGGCGAAGTAAGAATGGGAAATACAAAGACATCGCCGGTTTTTGCAAATCCGCCAAGATTGATGAAGTCACAAAGCATGGATTTGTTTTGACGCCCGGCAGATACGTGGGGACGGAAGTGCAGGAAGAAGACGATGAGGCCTTTGCCGAGAAGATGAAAAGACTTACGGCAGAGCTTAAGGATCAATTTGTACAGTCAGCGAAAATAGAAAAAGAAATTAAAAAAAATTTAAAACAAGTCGGCTTTTCTTTGGAGTAGCAGCAATGCTTTATTTATATTTGGATGAGAGTGGTGATTTAGGGTTTGATTTTGTTACAAAAAAACCATCGAAATTTTTTACGGTGAGTGTGTTTGTCGTTAAAGGGCAGGAAAATAATCGCGCAATAATTAATGCCGTTAAACATACATTTAAACGTAAATTACATAAAAAGAAATTACTCCTGTGCGGTGAATTAAAGGGGAGCAAAATTTCTCTGGATGTTAAGAAATATTTTTATAAGCAAGTTGCGCAATTAGATTTTAAGATTTATGCCCTTACTCTTAATAAAAAGCGGGTTAATCAGAGTTTGGTCAGCGTAAAAGAGCGTCTTTATAACTATATTGCCCGTTTAGTGCTTGACCAAATAGATTTTGATAATGCTCATCAAAGAGTAATTTTCATTTTGGATAAAAGTAAAGGAAAGCCGGAAATTGCTGATTTCAACAAATATATTTTTGATCAGATTAAAGGCAGGCTTAATCCGCAGATTCCTTTAGATATTGTGCATAAACTTTCACATGAAATGCCCGGGCTTCAGGCGGTGGATCTTTTTGCGTGGGGAATTTTTAGAAAGTATGAAAAGCGGGATATGGAGTGGTTTAATGTATTCAAAGGGAAGGTCGTTTTTGATGATGTATATCTTCCATAAAATAAAAATGAGCGTGCCCTACAAGTTTGTGTCGTTTAGGCTCTTGCCCACCATACGGAGGGGAACACCTAAAACAACCTGTAGCGGACTTACCGCTCAAAAAAAAGTATACAATAAGTGTGGTACGTGAGCAAGGGAAAGTTTTTGGAAAAAATTAACCATTTCGTTGACGTCAACAAAATGATCCGGAGGAAGATATCAAAAAATTAGAGCGAAGGCTTAAGTCCGAGGGAAATAAAATTGCAAAAAACGTAAAGCAGTTAAAGAATGGTTCTTCTAAAAAATGAAACAAGCTTTCCAAAATAAACAATGTGATGAGCATAGTCTCGTCGGCAGCGAAATTCCGGAGGGGTGGTCCAATTTACAATGGGGAAATATTGCAACTCTTGAGTATGGCAAGGGATTGAAAAATTATTCTGGGGCGATAGGAAAGTATCCGGTTTATGGGACAAACGGTCCAATTGGGTATTGCGATAAATGTTTATCGAATTCCCCGGGGGTGATCATTGGGAGAAAAGGAGCTTATCGAGGAGTTCATTACTCAAAGAATCCTTTTCATGTGATTGATACGGCTTTTTATTTAAAACCTAAAATTGGTGATTTGGATTTGAAATTTGCCTATTACGAATTATTGACTCAGGACATAAACGGACTGGATACCGGTTCGGCAATTCCATCAACGACGAGAGATTCTTTTTATGGGTTGTCGGTTAAGTTGCCTCCATTATCAACTCAACGCGCCATCGCCAAAATCCTCTCCGACCTCGACGATAAAATCGAACTCAATCACCAAATGAACAAAACCCTCGAATCTATCGCGCAGGCGTTGTTTAAGCGGTGGTTTGTGGAGTTTGAGTTTCCGGGGTATGAAGAGACAAAGTTTATTGATGGCGTGCCGGAAGGGTGGGAGAAAGTTCCTTTGACAGATGTTGTTGATGTCTTGGGTGGAGGAACACCTTCAACGAATGAGCCTTCTTACTGGGGAAATGAATTGCCTTTTTTTACGCCCAAGGACGCTTCTGACAATTGTTATGTTATAGAAACAGAAAAAGAAATTACTTTGGAAGGATTAGAGAATTGTAATAGCCAAAAGTATCCACGCAATACAGTTTTTATTACAGCACGCGGAACTGTGGGAAAGGTTTGCATGGCTGGTTGTGATATGGCTATGAATCAATCTTGTTATGCTATTCGAGGGAAAAGCGAAGACAGACAACAGTATTATATTTATCTCTTGATCAAGAGTTTGGCTAATCAGCTAACGCAGAACGCACATGGAACAGTTTTTGAGACTATTACGACTGAGACATTTAGGACAACCCAAGTCATACAACCGCCACAGGATGTTCTTGATGAATTTATTACTTGCGTTCAATCATTGTATGATCAAATACTTTTCAATATTCAGGAGACAAGAAAATTAGCACAAATCCGCGATTCCATTTTGCCGAGGTTGATGTCGGGGAAGATTAGAGCGCGAGGATAAATTTATGGCCGATGACCAATATATTGGATACCTAAAATATTCTGGGCATGCAGTCGAGGATGGGTATTTGGATGCGAAAAAAACGGCAGAAGCTTTAATTGGCTTTGATGAAACTCTGCGTTTTTTTGTGGAAAGTGATTTGCCGGAATTAAGAGGAAAATCCTTTGAAATACCGGTTAAAATTCAAGCCGGGTCATGGGAAGCACTAATCCCGGTTACAATTGCACAGTGGGTAAAGACAGCAATAGGATCGGCAGTTACAGCTTATTTAATTAAAGCAGCGTCAACGGTGGCGCAGAATGATTTTAAAGACAAACACCTTGTTGATGTTTTTCGTGATGCTCTAAAAATGTTGCAATGGATTATACGACTTGGTATTCACTTAAAAGGATTATCGATTAAGGAAATTAAAGGGGTTCGATGGGAAAACAATAATGAAATCATTTTAATTCCAGATGGGAAAGGCGAGTTCATTAAAGTCCCCAAGAGAGTATTAGAAAAATATATCGCAATTCCCACAAAGTTTCTCTCTAAAATGGCTCGTTTAATTCAAGCAGAAAGAGAAATGAAGATTGGAGTTATTCAGAATGGTAAAAGGGAGGAGGTTGGTATTACATATTCAGAGAAATATTATTTTACTAATGAGGAAGATGATTTGATTGAGACCATACTCCCTGAGTTGGTTCATGGAAAAACAATCGAGCTTGAAGGAGAAACAACGCGGGGTAATGAAAAAACAAATTCAATGGGATTTGAATATAAGGGCCATGTTTTGAATTGTATACCAGAGAAAGGTAGTATTGTTTCCTTTAAACAGACATTATTTCGTAAGTGTAGAATTGTGGGTGTTATAAATAGAATGTCAAAGTCAGGATTGCCTAACGCAAAAAAGCCAAAGATTATTTTTTCGCAGATAATACCCCTTGAACCAGACGATAAAAATTTAAAATTATTTTAGATGTGTCTATCATCACCGAATCCGAAATCGAACAAGCCGTTAAATTTTATAAATAAACCAGCGAGAAGCATATGCATTCATTTAAAAACGATAAAGTTGATTTGCCTATGGGGGCGGTGTGGCTGATCGCGTCTATTTCAGAATATAAGGGAAAAGCCGGAGTGAGCATTGGCGTAAACGTAATAACAAATCATGAAACGTGATAATAAACATGATAATAACTTATTAAGGAGATTTAGCGTTGAGTAAAGTCATTATAGAATCCGAAATCGAACAAGTCGCCTTAGATATCCTTTCTGAACTTAAGTATAAAGTTATCCACGGCCCTGACATCGCGCCCGATGGAACTAATCCTGAACGCCAGAGTTATTCCGACGTCGTTCTGATCGCAAGATTGCGTAAGGCGATTGAACGTTATAATCCAGAAATTCCCAACGAGGCTAAAGAAGAGGCGATCAAGCAGATTTTGAGAGTGGAGAGTCCTGATCTGGTTATCAATAACCATCGTTTGCATAAAATGTTTGTGGATGGCGTTGATGTTGAGTTTAGGAAAGGTGATCGAATTGTCGGTGATAAGGTTTGGTTATTCGATTTTAAGAATCCAACGAATAATGAATTCTTAGCGATTAATCAGTTTACGATTATTGAGAATAATATCAACCGTCGACCAGATATTGTCCTCTTCGTTAATGGTTTGCCGCTCGCAGTTATTGAACTCAAGAATCCGGCGGATGAAAACGCTACGGTCTTGAGCGCCTTCAAACAATTTCTAACATACAAATCTGAAATCCCCACCCTATTTCATTTCAATGAAATCCTCATCGCCACCGACGGCTTTGATGCTAAGGCCGGCACAATTACTTCCGACTGGGAACGTTTTTTGCCGTGGAAAACGATTGATGGAAAGGCAAAAGCTCCCAAAGCCGTGCCGCAAATCGAAGTTCTGCTCAAGGGCATGTTAAACAAAGAGACATTGCTTGATTTGGTGAGGCATTTTGTTGTCTTTGAGGAGAAGAGCAAGAAGATCGCCGCGTATCATCAATATCATGCGGTCAATAAGGCCATCGAGGAGACATTAAAGGCCTCACGTCCTAAGGGAAATAAACGCTGCGGGGTTGTATGGCACACCCAAGGGTCGGGTAAAAGTTTGATTATGGTTTTCTACACGGGGAAACTTGTTTTAACGCTCGATAATCCCACGATTGTTGTTTTGACGGATCGCAATGATTTAGACGATCAGCTTTTTGGAACATTCAGCCGTTGCCATGAATTGTTGCGACAATCGCCCGTTCAAGCTGAGTCTCGTGAGAAGCTTCGAAATCATCTTAAAGTTTCATCCGGCGGGATTGTTTTTACAACTATTCAAAAATTTTTCCCTGAAGAAAAGGGAGATAAATACCCTCTTCTATCCGAGCGGAGAAATATCGTCGTCATTGCCGACGAGGCTCATCGAAGCCAGTATGATTTTATAGACGGATTTGCCAAGCACATGCGCGATGCTTTGCCGAATGCTTCGTTTATCGGATTTACCGGAACACCGATTGAGAAAACCGACAGAAATACGATTGCCGTCTTTGGAGATTACATTGATGTTTATGATATTCAGCAGGCCGTTGATGATGGAGCAACGGTGAGAATATTTTATGAAAGCCGTCTAGCGAAACTTGAATTGAAAGCAGATGAACGGCCTAAGATTGATCCTAAATTTGAAGAGGTGACAGAAGGTGAAGAGATCAGTAAAAGAGAGAAGCTTAAAAGTAAGTGGGCGCGGCTTGAAGCCATTGTCGGAAGCGAGAAACGGATTAAGCAGATCGCCAAAGATATTGTAAATCATTTTGAGGAACGCCAGAAAATTCTTGAAGGTAAGGGAATGATTGTTTGCATGAGCCGGCGCATTGTGATTGACTTGCATAATGAAATCGTTAAGCTACGGCCGCAGTGGTATCACAAAGAAGATGATCAAGGAATTCTTAAAGTGATTATGACCGGTTCAGCCAGCGACGAAGTTGAGTGGCAGGAACATATTCGTAATAAGCAAAGACGCCGTGATCTGGGGGATCGGATGAAAGACCCAAGCGATCCTTTGAAGTTAGTCATTGTAAGAGACATGTGGCTCACCGGATTTGACGCACCGTCTTTACATACGATGTACGTGGATAAACCAATGCGCGGTCATGGGCTGATGCAGGCGATTGCTCGCGTGAATCGCGTTTTTAAAGATAAGCCGGGTGGCCTTGTCGTCGATTATTTAGGAATTGCGGATGAATTAAAACACGCCCTATCAGAATATACTGAGAGCGGAGGAAAAGGAAAACCGACTTTTGATCAAGAAGAAGCCGTTGCTTTGATGCTTGAGAAGTATGAAGTCGTTTGTTCGATGTTCCATAAGTTTGATTATAAAAAGTTTTTTGCTGCTTCAGTTAAAAATAAGATGTCTATTATCACGCTGGCTCAGGAGCATATTCTCAATCAGAAAAAAGGTAAGGATCGATTTTTATCCTATGTCACGCAACTTTCGCAGGCTTTTGCTCTCTCTGTTCCACATGAGGAGGCACTTAAGATTCGTGATGATGTGGGATTCTTTCAGGCTGTTAGAGCTCGTATTGCCAAATATGAAACAGGAACTGGTAAAACGGAAGATCAACTTGACTCGGCGATAAAGCAGATTATTTCAAAAGCCATTGTTTCGGATAGGGTGATTGATATTTTTGAAGCGGCTGGTATTAAGAAACCGGATATTTCAATTTTATCAGATGAATTTTTAGCTGAAGTCAGAAATATGCCGCACAAAAATTTGGCTTTTGAGTTGTTGAAAAAACTATTGAATGAGGAAATTAAGAACCGGGTCAAAAAGAATTTAATTCAGGGGCGATCTTTTGCCGAGATGTTGGAAAAGGCAATTAAAAAATATCAGAATAAAGCGATTGAGGCAGCGAAGATCATTGAAGAGTTAATCGAGCTTGCCAAGAAAATGCGTGAGGCCGACAAACGCGGCGAGGATTTAGGTTTAACGGAAGACGAAGTGGCTTTTTACGATGCACTTGAAGTCAATGATAGTGCGGTAAAAGTTTTAGGTGATGAAACTTTAAGGATGATTGCTCGAGAATTGGTGCAGATGATTCGACACGACGTCACAATCGATTGGACTATTAAGGAAACAGTGCAGGCAAAAATCAGGCGTGATGTAAAAAGAATCTTGCGTAAGTACGGTTATCCTCCTGATAAACAGGAAAAGGCAACGCAAACTGTCGTTGAGCAGGCTACGCTTTTGTGTAAAGACTGGGCTGAAACCTTAACAAGTGAAGAAGGAAAGTCTGATTTATTTTTTAGTGATGTGATTTCCGATGAAAAAATAATTCCAACCCAGAGAAACATCACGTATGCCCCGATATATTCTCTCCAAGCGGTGGCAACTTCATTTGTTGAACAGCCAACGCGAGAAGTTATCGGATGGAAACCTTTAGCCGGGATATTCAAATTGAATAGAGATATGTTCATCGCTCAAGTCGTTGGCCAATCCATGGAGCCAACAATCAAAGACGGCAGCTGGTGTCTGTTCCGGCCTGATCAAGGTGGGTCGCGTAATGGCAAGATCGTATTGGTTGAGTCTCATAGAATCACTGACCGAGAGACACAGATGAGTTTTACAATCAAACGATATCATAGTGAAAAAGAGCATTTCCCCGATGGCACATGGGTACATAAAAAAATTACCCTTTCACCGGACAATAAAAGTTTTGCCGACATTATTTTAGAAAATGTTCGTGAAGATGAATTTCATGTTGTGGCGGAATTTGTAAAGACAGTATCTTGATTATAAGATATGCACAATTCTTACATTTTATGTAACATTCGTGCATTTTTATGTGTGGGAGCGACTGCAAGAAACTTACATAAAAATTTGGAATAGCTATGAAAACCTTCGTCGTCGGCGATATCCACGGCGCTTATAAAGCGTTATTACAATGTTTCGAGCGATCGGGCTTTGATTATGAAAAAGACCGGATGATTGCGCTCGGTGATGTTTGCGACGGTTATCCCGAGGTCAAACAGTGCATCGATGAGTTATTGAAGATCAAGCATTGTGATTACATCATCGGGAATCATGACCTTTGGGCGCTTGATTGGGCGATGAAGGGTATCGAAGAAAAATTGTGGTTAGATCAGGGAGGGCGCAATACGAAGGCTTCCTACAATGGGGAGAACATGCTGCAGGCGCATATTGATTTTTTGAAAAACGCGCATTTGTGGATTGAGTTTGAAAGAAAATTATTTGTTCACGCCGGATTTAATCCCAAAAAGCTGATGGCAGAGCAAGACGTTCAGACCTTAGTCTGGGATCGGGGTTTACTCGGCGATGCCTGGAAGAAATATTTGCGAGGGGAAGAAGATTATCAATACACCAAGTTCAAAGAAATTTATCTCGGCCACACGACAACGGAATTGTATCATTCCTTAAAGCCTTTGAAATTTTGCAACATCCGGGCGCTGGATACCGGTGCCGGGTGGTCAGGGAAGTTGACGATCATGGATGTGAATACTCATGCGTACTGGCAATCGGATTTAACGCCGGAATTATACGGTATAAAAAATAGATAGCAGACATGTCCAAAACACAAATCGATTTAAAACGTCAACTTACAGGATATGATCATTGAAAAATCGATTAAGAAACAAATGGTGACCCTCTTGGCTGAAATTGAAAAGAAAGAAGATATCCATATTTTTTATGCCTGTGAGTCCGGCAGCCGGGCGTGGGGATTTCCCTCGGCGGATAGCGATTATGACGTTCGGTTTCTTTATGTTCATCCGAGAGATTGGTATCTTTCTTTGGATGAGGGGCCGGATGTGATTGAGAGGCCGATCGATGACAAAATCGACATCAGTGGCTGGGATCTTAAGAAGGCGCTTGAGCTTTTCAGGAAATCAAATCCACCTATCCTCGAATGGTTGCAATCTCCCATTATTTATCTCGAAAAATCCACCATTGCTCAACACATGCGAAAATTATTGCCGGAATTTTATTCTCCGATCGCCTGTCTTTATCATTATCTTCACATGGCTCAGAGAAATTTTCGTGAATATTTAAAAGGGGACACTGTCTGGATCAAAAAATATTTTTATGTGCTAAGGCCGATTTTGGCCTGCCGGTGGATTGAAGCCGACCTGGGTCCTGTCCCGATGGAATTCAAAACGTTAGTGGATCGAACGGTTAATTCTAAATCGGTCAAAGTAGCCATCTCTGATCTTTTGAAACGAAAACAATCCGGCGAGGAATTTGACCGCGCTCCCCAAATCCCTGTCCTTAGTAATTTCATAGAATCTGCATTAGAAAGACTTGAGAAGCAAAAATTCGGCATGAAAAAGTCAAAGGGGGATACAGAAAAATTGAATCGATTATTTCGATCGTGTCTATTAAGATGAATCCAATAAAAATGAAAAATGATCGATCTAATGGACGCTTTTGAAAGGATTGGTTTATATGGGAATGTTCAATTCTATTTACGCTGATAAACATAAAACACATATCAAAAATTAGCAACCAATTCCAGCAAGGCTTATCTCCGCCAATCACCAAACAACCTACTAAATTACTTCGTATATTTCCTATCCCAACTTTTCTTGAACATACGGTTTAAGGATTCCAGCCAGCTAATTTGACCTCCCATAATGTATTAAAATTGCCGGAGGCTTAGACAGGGAGCGGGAGAAATTCATCAGTTTCGTGCTACTAACAAAGATGGCAAAGAAGTTGATAGAAATCCAGCTTGCGTTTGCGGAGAATATGTGATACATTCTCCGCAAGAGGTGCGTAGAATATGCGATACATTCATCAGTTAGATATTTGGCCAAAATTTATATGGGGTCATGAACAGATCTCATCCGTGCTGGGGACTGTGCGCAGCCGCCAGGGGCGATTGATCGGCCGCATGGAGGCATTGGGCTTTCCTCTGCGTTCGGAGGCTATACTACAGACTCTTACTCTTGATGTCTTAAAGAGCAGTGAGATCGAGGGAGAGATTCTTGACCCGAAGCAGGTGCGTTCCTCTATTGCCCGGAGGCTTGGGATGGACATGGACATCGGTGGACTTGTTCCTTCTGACCGTCATGTTGATGGTGTCGTGGAGATGATGGTGGATGCCACTCAGAATTTCGATAAGCCCCTTACGAAAGACCGGCTGTTTGGTTGGCATGCGAGTTTGTTTCCAACGGGGCGTAGCGGGATGCATAAAATTACTGTTGGCGCTTGGCGTAACGATAGCCATGGCCCCATGAGGGTTGTTTCCAGTGCCGTCGGGCGTGAACGCGTGCATTTTGAAGCGCCGGAGGCTAGCCGTCTTAACGGTGAAATGAAAGATTTCTTAAGTTGGTTTAGTCAATCAATGGATATAGATCCAGTGCTCAAAGCAGGTATTGCGCATTTGTGGTTCGTGACTCTTCATCCTTTTGAGGACGGCAATGGGCGCATAGCGCGGGCGATCGCGGATATGCAGCTTGCGCGTGCCGACGGTAGTCGAGAGCGTTTTTACAGTATGTCTGTTCAGATCCGTCAGGAAAGAAATGCTTATTATGATATTCTCGAGAAGACTCAGAAAAACACCCATGTCACAAAGGCTGGAATTGATATCACGCCATGGCTTGAATGGTTTTTGGCTTGTTTGAACCGGGCGCTTAGTACAACCGAAAGCACGCTGGCCGGTGTGTTCAAAAAAGCACGCTTTTGGGAATCTCATCCAATCGGATCCATTAATGAGCGGCAGCGAATCATGATCAACAAGATATTTGACGGCTTTGAAGGAAAGCTCAGCTCTTCCAAATGGGCAAAGATCACAAAGTGTTCACAGGATACGGCTCATCGGGACATTCTTGATCTTGTTGAGAAAGGTATCCTTATTAAAGATTCCGCAGGCGGACGTAGCACGAGTTATTTATTGAGAGATCTGTTATATCCCATCCCAGCTTTTTTTGAGCATAAGGTTTGAGGATATCCATGTTTAACAGAGCAATAGAGTGGGGCGTGTGGCTTAGGGCAAATCCTACAGCAGGGATTAAAAAATTGCCTGAGAACAATGAGCGGTATCGATGGTTATCTGAAAAAGAACAGGAAAAACTTTTATTGTTCAGGGATCACAGCAATCATCGTTATGGTTGCTTTAAAAACAGGGATGCGTTGGGGAGAAATTATTAATTTAAAATGGCATCAAACTCCTAACAGCAATTATATCGATTTTGATAATGATACAATTGTCATCCATGAATCTCTGAGCAAGAGTCAAAAGTCACGATTCATTCCTCTGAGCGGTACACTCAAAACAGTGTTGCAAAAAATTCCAAAATATTTTGAATCATAATATATATTTTGGAATCTGACTAAAAAAAGACAGTTGCGGACGATCAGGACGTCATGCGAGAATGCTGTTAAGAGAGCCGAGATCAGTGATTTTAGATTTCATGATTTGCGGCACACTTTTGCTTCGCAGCTTGTGAGAAATGGTGTAGATTTGTATGTCGTCCAGAAATTGCTCGGTCATTCAAATCCAAAGATGACGCAAGGGTACGCGCATTCGCAACCAGCGCAGCTAAAGACATCGATCGACAGAATTGATAGAAAAATAAATTTCAATTTTGAAGATTTTGTATATAATACGTCCTCGGATCGTAGCACAAATTCTCAATTAATTTAATGTATTACACTTATGTTTTGATTAGCAAGGATGGAAAAAGAACATATACAGGTCACACATTAAATTTAGAGAAACGCCTACAAGAACACAACAATGGGGAAGTCAGCTCCTCAAAGAAATATAGGCCTTACGAAGTTTTGATTCATGAAACTTTTGCAAATCTCCAGCAAACAAAATCTCGAGAATTGTTTTATAAGACCTCTACTGGACGATATCAGTTAAAAAAGATAGTCAATAAATGGAAATTAAATAGATTAGTTTAATCGGGGCCGCAAAATGGCTGTACCATTTTGCGAGCCTCGCAAAAATACAGAGTATTTTTGCGGGAGAGGTGGCAGAGTGGTTGAATGCAGTTGCCTGCTAAGCAACTGACTTGGGTGACCGGGTCCTCGGGTTCAAATCCCGACCTCTCCGCTAAATTTTGTGTAGCAAAATTTGGCGAGATCTCACCATACAAGAATTATATAGGTAAAGTAAAGAAACCGCCTTTCCAATTCGCCAGATTTCTGACGAATTTAGTAAGAACATGTTTGATCCCCACATCCTAAAGATTTCCGCCGAACTCTCTTTATCCCCCAAACAAGTTCAATCCACCGCTGTTCTCCTTGCTGAAGGGGGAAGTGTTCCTTTTATTGCTCGTTACCGCAAGGAGGTCACGGGCAGTTTAGATGAGGTGGCTATCACCAATATCCGCGACCGGCTCACACAATTGCGAGAGTTGGATAAACGCCGCGACACAATCCTTGAATCCATTCAATCCCAGGGCAAATTAACAGATGAACTCAAAGAAAAAATTTTGGCCGTCGAGACGATGGCGGTTTTGGAAGATATTTACCTCCCGTACAAACCCAAACGTCGCACGCGCGCGACCATTGCCAAAGAAAAAGGTTTAGAACCACTGGCCCAAAAAATTTGGTTGCAGGAAAACATAGATCCTGAACTGGAGGCCATTCAATTTGTCAGCGTCGATAAAAAAGTAGAATCAACCGAGGAGGCCTTAGCCGGTGCGCGGGATATCATGGCCGAATGGATTAATGAAGACGCCGAAGCCCGCGCGAAGATGCGGGAATTTTTTCGAGAGAAAGGTGTTTTTAAATCCAAGGTCATTAAAGGCAAAGAACAAGAAGGGATTAAGTTCAAAGATTATTTCGACTGGCAGGAACCGGTTTCAAGCGCCCCGTCTCATCGGATCCTCGCGATGCGCCGAGGAGAAAAAGAGGCATTTTTAATACTGCGTATTACTGCCCCGGAAGAAGAGGCGTTGGAAATTTTAAGAGAACTTTTTCTGAAAGCTGATAACGCGGCTGCTTTGCAGGTGAAGGCGGCGCTCGAAGACAGTTATCGCCGGTTGTTGTCTTTGTCGATTGAAACCGAGCTTCGTTTAGAAACCAAAGAGCGCGCGGATAAAGAAGCCATAAAAGTTTTTGCGCAAAATCTGCGTCAGCTTTTGCTGGCGCCTCCTTTGGGACAGAAGAATATTTTAGCCCTCGATCCTGGATTTCGCACCGGGTGTAAAGTGGTTTGCTTAAACTCCCAGGGAAAACTTTTATTGAACGACGTTATTTTTCCGACGCAATCACAGCGGCAATCGCAAGAAGCCGCAAAGACTATTTTGAATCTCTGCGATCGTTTTCAAATTGAAACGATCGCAATCGGCAACGGCACCGCCGGCCGCGAGACGGAACATTTTATCCGTGCCTTGAAGTTCCCTCGAGAAATTCCGGTTGTGATGGTTAACGAAAGCGGCGCTTCGATTTATTCCGCATCGGAAGTGGCGCGGGAAGAATTCCCTGATCAGGATGTGACGGTGCGCGGGGCGGTCTCGATCGGCCGGCGCCTGATGGATCCCTTGGCCGAGCTCGTCAAGATTGATCCCAAATCGATCGGCGTGGGGCAGTATCAGCACGACGTGGATCAAGGGTGGCTTAAGCAAAGCCTGGATGATGTGGTGGTCAGCTGCGTTAACCTCGTCGGAGTTGAGGTGAATACCGCCAGCAAAGAACTTCTGATGTATGTCTCGGGGCTTGGAGGGGTACTGGCGCGATCGATCGTTGATTACCGCAATGAACACGGGCCTTTTAAATTTCGGGAGGAATTTAAAAATGTTCATAAGTTAGGAGCCAAGGCCTTTGAACAGGCGGCCGGATTTTTGCGTATTCGCAACGGAGAAAATCTGCTGGACGCTAGCGCCGTTCATCCGGAAAGCTATTCGCTCATCAATCACATGGCGAAAGATCTTGGGTGTTCGGTTGGGGATTTGATCAAAGAAGAAAAACTTCGCGAGCGGATCGACCTGCACAAATATATCACCGAGGCAATCGGCCTCCCGACGTTAACGGATATCAAAAAAGAATTAGCCAAACCCGGACGCGACCCGCGTCAGCAGTTTGAGGCCGTGAAATTTGAGGAGTCGGTGCAAAAGATGGAAGACCTTAAACCCGGTATGAAACTCCCCGGGATCGTCACGAATATCACCGCGTTTGGAGTTTTTGTGGATATCGGCGTGCATCAGGACGGTTTGATTCATATTAGCCAATTAGCCAATCATTATGTGAAAAGCCCCTCCGATATTCTCAAGGTTCATCAAAAAGTTTTGGTGACGGTCATGGAGGTGGATTTGGCCAGAAAGCGCATCGCCCTTTCCATGAAAGATAATCAAGGGGGATCAAAAATCGATGCCAGCGGTAAAACCTTAAAGGAAAAATCCGTCAGACTTGATTCGCGAAAGATATTTTAAAGTCGATTTGATGAAGTTGGTGAAAGTAGGTTTTTATTTCGCCAGAAGGTTCCTGATTTTAGAAAGAAGGTCATCGATCTCAAAGGGTTTCATCAGATAATCATCCGCACCGATTGATTTTTCATCGGAATATTCAGACTTGTCCATCATCTGACCTGTTGTGAGGATGACGGGAATGTGGTGGATCGCCGCGTCGGATTTCATCTCCTGGCAGATCTGACCGCCGTCTTTCTCCGGCATGATCATGTCCATGAGGACGAGGTGAGGCAACTCTTTTTTAATGAGATCGAGGGCATTTGTTCCATTGGCTAGAGTGATCACATCATAACCGCTGGACTGCAGCAGCCGGCTGGTCAGTTCAAGTAAATCTTCTTGATCATCAATAACCAGAATTTTTTTTCGCATAGTTAAGTTCCTCAAAAACTTCTGGCTGATTCTACATAAAAAAGGCTGATAAGGCAATATAAAGTTGAAATCAGTGACCATTGTGTTAGAATAACCGCGCTAAAAATTTTTCTGAAAAATCCACTGCTTAAAAAACATGTCCTATCTAGTCCTAGCCAGAAAATACCGTCCGCAAAAATTTTCCGAGGTGATCGGTCAGGAGCATATTAGCGAACTACTGGAGAAATCCATCTCCTCGAAACGCATTGCTCAGGCTTATCTGTTCTGCGGCCCGCGCGGCATCGGCAAAACTTCCTGCGCCAGGATTTTGGCCAAATCGCTTAATTGCCAAAAAGGCCCCACGCTCGATCCTTGCGGGGAGTGTGCAAGCTGCAAGGAGATCGCGCAGGCGAATAGTTTCGATGTCTTAGAAATCGACGGCGCCTCCAACCGCGGGATCGATGAAATCAGAACGCTGCGAGAAAACGTGAAATTCGCTCCGAGCTACGGACGCTTCAAGATTTATATCGTCGATGAAGTGCACATGCTGACGATGGAGGCCTTCAACGCGCTTTTGAAAACTTTAGAGGAGCCGCCCGAGCATGTGAAGTTTATTTTAGCAACGACCTCCCCCAATAAAGTTCCCTCGACGATCATTTCTAGGTGCCAGCGCTTTGATTTCAAAAGGATTTCGGTTTCAACCATCATTCAGACGCTTGCCAATCTTTGCCGGAAGGAAAATTTTGTGATTGAAGAGGAGGCCTTATTCGCGATCGCGAAAGCCTCCTCGGGAAGTCTGCGGGACGCGTTAAGTATTTTGGATCAATTGAGCGCTTTGAGCGAGCGCACGATCAATGCCAAAGATGTGTTCTCGATGCTGGGGCTGGTGGAAACAGAGCTTTTGTTTGATCTGGTGGATTGTCTTGCCAAAAAAGATTGCAGCCAGGCGTTTGTGGTTTTCGATCACATCATTGAACAAGGAAAAGACATCCGCCAGATGGGGCGGGATCTCGTCGAACATTTCCGACATTTGATGATTATTAAAGTCGGTGGAAAGACTTTAGGGAAATTAGTGGATTATCCAATTTCCATCAAAGAAATGCTTTTGACTCAAGCAGAACAATTCCCTCTAAAGGAAATCTTGAACGCGCTCGAAACCTTGATTGAGACCCAGGAAATTTCGCGGATTATGGAATCGCAGCGTACACCGCTTGAGATTGCTTTTGCCAAGTTGATTTATCAGAAAGAAATTCCTTCACCTGTTGCCAATCCTGTGCCCGTCAAGACATGGACTGTTGCGCAACCCATCGCGGCAGCACCGGCGACTTCGCAGAATACAATCGTCTCCCCGCCACTATTGGAACCGAAACGATCGACGCTTAAAGATCAAAAGGGACAGGTAGTTGTTTCGGTGGAATCTCCTGTAGCAATGAGGGAAGAATCTATATCTTTGTTGGAGGAGGAAATTGAAGGGGCGCTGGATTTAGAAAAAATAAAACGCTCGTGGGATGCGATCACGTATGCGATCAGCCGGGAGAAAATGTCGGTGGCAACTTTTTTGCAGGAAGGAAGTCCTTTTGAGTTGAAGGGTTCGAAATTAATCATTGGATTTTCTCAAGCAACTAATTTTCATAAAGAATCCTTAGAGCATAAGGATAATTTAAGGCTGGTGGAAAAAGTTTTTTCGGAAAAGTTAAAAACAAAAATGATTATTGAATTTAAAATTGTCGAGAATTATAAACCCCAGGACGACGAGCCGCTGGTTCAAAGGGCGTTAGAGACGTTTAAAGGAAAAGTTGTGAGTAAATGGCATAAGGGGTAGAGATGTCTTATCCAAGATTAATCGAAAATTTAATTGAGAAACTAACCAAACTCCCCGGTGTGGGGCGGCGCAGCGCCGAGCGGATGGTTTTTTGGTTTTTAAATAATCCGCAAGAAGATGTTGTTTCTTTGGCCAATAACATTGTGCAGTTGAAAGAAGGTTTAAGGTTTTGCCGGTTGTGTAATAATTTAAGTGAGACCGAAATCTGCATGATCTGCTCGGACACCCGGCGTGATGAGGCAACGATCTGTGTCGTCGAGAATCCCAAAGATCTTTTGGCGATCGAGCGCACCGGTACTTACCGCGGGCATTATCATGTCTTGCTCGGGGCTATTTCTCCAGCGGAAGGCAAGGGGCCGGATGATTTAAAGATTCAGCATTTGATCAAACGGGTCACAACGCAGAATATCAAGGAAGTGGTAATCGCAACGGACGCGGATACCGAAGGAGAAACAACCGCGCTTTATCTCACACGGGAGCTCAGGTCCACGGGAGTGAAACTCAGTCGGATTGGTTTAGGTATTCCGGTTGGAAGCTCTTTGGAGTACGCAGATTTATCAACGCTCAGCATGTCCCTGGCGTGCCGACGGCAGATCGAATGAAGGTGCGGGCGTTTCAAAATTTTGACAGTTGACTTCTAAATATTTTTGATTATAATTTTTTTGCTCTTTGATCAAAAGTTTATTCCCCTGTAGCTCAGTTGGTAGAGCAATTGGCTGTTAACCAATGGGTCCGAGGTTCGAGCCCTCGCGGGGGAGTTTGCATTAAAAAATCTGTAAGTCATTGAAATTTAATGACTTACAGATTTTTTTTATTTTATCATCGATAAAATCCGAAATTAAATAGTCTCAGCACTGCTGAGAGAAATTTAATTTATTTTTTTGGTTTTATAAAATAAATTGATAATGGGGCGTAATATATGGTATATTTGAAAGCGTGGAGGGTGCATGCCGACGATTAGTACATTTTTTGGTATTGTTATTACAATGTATTGGGATGATCATAATCCAGCGCATTTTCACGCAAGATATGGAGAATATGAGGCTGTAGTGGAAATTAAATCCGGAATTGTTAGCGGAAAATTTCCTCCACGAGTTTTGGGGCTTGTCCAGGAATGGCGCATCCTCAATGAACAAGCCCTAATGGAAGATTGGGAGTTATGTCGAAAACAAGAAGCGCTAAAACAAATCAAACCATTGGAATGATATGATATTACATATTACCGAAGCCAAATATCTTGAAGATTATAAGGTCCAAGTTGTTTTCAACGATGGAAGAAAAGGTGTGGCTGATTTATATGAGGTCTTGCATGGGCCGGTTTTTAATCCGCTAAAAGACAAAAAATTATTTGCACAGCTACGTGTAGATCAAGAAATAGCAACGATAGCTTGGCCTAACGGGGCAGACTTGGCTCCGGAATCTGTTTATTTTAGGGCCTTTAAAGACATTCCTGAATTGCAGAAGCAGTTTAAAGAATGGGGATACTGTAATTAATTCAAAATAACCCACTGTAACTTTTCAAAACTGTCAACACTGTTGACACAATTTGATCTAATCCGACTCTTTTAGTTTAAAACAATCCACCTTTTACCGTTTTTAGCATTAGTAAGCCCCAAAATGACTTCATAGAAAAAGTTCGGATTTTGGGGGTGACCGGGGAGTTTTTTTCAGGCCTTTGTAAACCATTGTAATTAAGTGGAATGCAAAGGCCTTTTTTTACAGTCGCTAAACAACGAACTCTTTACCATCAGATATTTTATTTTTAATTGTACCAAGGTAGTGTGTGGTGTATTTCATAAATTTTGTGAAAGAATTTAATTTTTTATGATATTCTTATAATCAATATCCAAAAGAAATTGATTAATATATGGCTCAACTAAAGATATATCTTGATACCTCAATTTTATCTGCATATTTTGATTTGCGTAAACCTGCACGCCAGTTAATGACGCAGAAATGGTTCCAGAATGATTTAAAGAATTTTTTACCGTTTATTTCTGTTATGTAAAGTGTCAAGCGTTTTGCATGTGTTAATAGTTGTATCGGCGAAAGACCTGTGAACTTTCTGTTATCCGTGGCATCCAAACAGCGGATCACACTTTTTGATTTTTCGTTGAATCTCA